>Ga0163144_10000395_pt1 | contig 100329 bp, 84 predicted proteins | sample OliLak19BULKMAT1_FD_123175 | JGI IMG/M metagenome (GOLD analysis project Ga0163144, IMG submission 123175) | Freshwater microbial mat bacterial communities from Lake Vanda, McMurdo Dry Valleys, Antarctica - Oligotrophic Lake LV.19.BULKMAT1 | ecosystem: Environmental > Aquatic > Freshwater >...
CATGATCTGGGCCCGGAACACGTCGCGGGCCGCCGCCGTCTTGGAATTCCGTAGCTGGTCGAGAATGTGCTGCTCCCCTTCCAACAAGAAGAGCTTTGGATGTTTCGAGTAACTCGCCATACAACGAGTCTATCAAAAAACAAATCACTATGGATACGTTTTTCTGAAACGCCATACTAGCTATGGTAACAATATGTTTTATCTGGGAGCCTCTCTTTGCAGCATGGATGACAGAGGCGTGGCGCGCCTGACTTGGTGCTCTCTGGGAACCTGCCGGTTATGTTGACGCTTGGGCCTCGAACAGTTTTCCTTGCCTCGAAACCTCGGTTGGGAGATGCAAGGAGAACCCCGTGATGTCCATGTTTTGGAATATGGACCCTGGTTTGTTTTCAGTGACATCACCGCGTAAGGCGATCTTGGGGGTAATTGGTTAGCGGGTTCGTTTCCTCGGTTTGGCGTCCGACAGAGTTCGCCAGGCAGCGGATGGGATCCTTCAGGGCCAAGATGACGGCATCGGTCGTTTTTCCAGTGTTCTGCTTTGTTTAGCAACAGGTTGTAGGGCAGCGACAGCCGAGCGCGACCTGTTGTATTTACTTACTTCGGCAGAGAGGCCGAATCCGTAGGGAAATTCGCCCTCGGGTGCGGTGCATTTGCAAACGACCAGAATCAATGCGGTTCAAAGCACTGAAAACAAGAGACGTGGCCGTGCGAGCGAAACGGGCGGTCGCGACATGCCTGTCCCAGGAGCCCGGTAACCAACTACATCTGGGGAATCGAAAATACTGGCAAATCATGGTTCAGTTTCGAGTGATGGGAAGGGTCGATTCCACGTGCCCTCAAGGGATTTCCGTTTGTAGGGAAGTGGCAGCAAATGGCAGTTCACTCAATCCCACGGATGTATTCAACCGCCCCGCGACGGTCCACAAGACGTTCCTCGACATCTCGTTGGCTACGTTGAGTCAGAATGCAGGAGAGGCAGCCGTATTCACAGAGCCCGTGATGCTGCTCGGAAACGAAGAGCCTTAGTAGAGTCATCTGCAGCAAGCTTGAAGCCTTGGTCACCAGTTCCGTCATGTGACCACACCCGCCCGCCGAACTCTCGTAAAGGATCACGCAGTTGTTCTCGGCAAAAACTCCAAGTTCCCTTGGATCGAGGTCGAGGAGTGCGGAGGCCGCGAGAACACAGGCATGACCAAACGCACTTGCTATCCCAGCCGATGCTCCCGCCAGTTCAATCCGGAGCAAGTCAGTATTCTGGCGCGCCGCGAGATGGACATTGCGCAAGGGAGCCGACGCATCCTTGGCGGCAATGCACTTTCCGGTCAACTGATCCAGTGGGGTATGACCGGCGAACTCGGCGGGTAGGTTGACCATGCCTTTCTGCGAAGCCTTGGTCTCGCTCGTTGCGTATCCACACTGCGAGCAGACAACGAATCCATGCCCGCGCTCGCCCGCGTTATCAACCAACACCTCACCGTCCTCGCAGAGGTATGCGCGAATATCGCTTGCTCCGCCAAAAGAAGGAATTGTCTCGGCAGCCTTCGTGACAAAGGCTGTTGTTCCGACCGAGACGGAGCCAATCCGCTCGGCCTTTCCCCGCCACGCGGGTGGATCCCAAGCAGCTGTCGAGAAACCATATCTTACGAAGAGAAGCGAATTCACCCGGCCGGATAACTGCTTTCCACATTCCGCATGGGTACACATCGACGGCTGCCCCGGCTCGAACCGGTAACTCGAGTGGCCGGCTGCGCAGGACCATTTCTTTGCAATCGGGCCGAAGGCTTTATCCTCCTTCAAATAGGATCGGACCAACCCGTGAGACTCGTAGTAGCGCCCGCCCGCAAGGATGACACTGCCAGGCACGTATTCCCCCAGCGCGAGGATACCTGATCGCTCGAGTCGAACCGGCTCGTCATCGTATCGCTGAAACTGCTTTCCGGGATGAGTGAGTCCGAGAACCCCGATTGGGAACCCGTACCGGGGCAGCAATCCTCGGATGGCTAACTCTTCGATTACGGTCGTCGCCCAAAGAGCGCCGGCTTGGTAACGGAGATAATTCAAGGCCCTGCGATCCGGTTTGGATTCATCGGCTAGCTTGCGCCATTCGGAAACGATCGAATCGTACTCGCGGGTCCAGCTGTCTACTGCACTTTCAAACCTTCTGCTGAGATCGCCTAGCAGGATTCTCAGTCCGTCCGCTTCCTGTACCTGCGATTCGAGACCGCTATTGACCAGCAGTCGTTTGCATTGGTCCAGGATTTCAGAATTGAGCTCGTGATCCACAAACTGAACGAACAAACGAGCGGGCGACATCTTTGCCGGCATGGAGATCGCTAAGGTGCTGTAGTCTGGCCGTTCCGGCTTTGGCGGCGCGGGAAAATCCTTGGGCCAGCTCAAGATCCTGGGAGCGCCAGCAATCCAACCGATTTGCTGGAAGGCATTCATTGCTCCGACGCGGGTCCCGGGTCGGTAGAGACGGCGGAAGAACTCGCCCAGGAGAAACGCCGCGAAGTGTTTTCGGGCGAACCGATTGCGGTCAAGAAGCACCTGTACATTCCGTTGCGGACGGCGATACCACTCTTCGAAAGACTCGAAGACGGCGCGATCATAAGCGGAACTCTTGGTATACATCGTCACAATCGAGGAACCGTCCGCGCGCCTTCCGGCCCGACCCGCGCGCTGTTGGTAGTTCGCCCGACTGGGCGGAACGTTCGCAAGCAAAACACCGCTCAGGCCAGCGATGTCGATGCCAACCTCCAGCGTCGTCGTCGAACTGATGACATTTCGGGCGCCTTGATCGAAAAGACTTTGCAGACGCGCGTTCTCCAGTGCCGAGAGTTGGCCGGAATGCTCCTCTGCCCAAAGCCCGTCTTCCAGGACGGGGTCCTCCGAGTACATCCGCCGCAACTGCTCGTACCGCTTCTGTTGGAACAGGAGCTCTTGCGAAATCGGGGACAAGCTTGGCTCTTCCTGACGATTTGGCGCAAGCCCTAACACCGTTTTCGTCCAAACCTGTCCAGTGCGGGCGCACTGGTACAGCTCGGTGGGTGTGCGTAGATACAATTGCGAAAAAAGAATTCGAATGGCAGGAACAGCGCTTTTATCGGCTTGTTGGCGGCCCGCTTCCAGAAATCGGAGCGCGCCCGATTGCGCTGCGTCAAGCAACTGTTCGAAGGCACCTCGAAGGATCACAGTAGCAAACCCGCCAGCATCCTCAGGTGACATTCCCGCCTCAGTAAGCACGCCTCGGGCAAATCGATTTCGCCTCGATTCTCGCGTACCATCGAGCGATCCAATGAAAGGTGTAAGGCGGCCGCCCCACCTACTCGATTCACTGGCCCAATTTCCGAGAGGAATTCCAGCCAGGCCCTCGAAGTCTTTGATGCCATCCTCGAGGGTCACGACACGATCAAGCCGCAGGGTATCGCATAGCGAGATGAGAAAGCTCGTCCAGGCTAAAGAGATTCGTTCCCGGACGATTGCCTTGGGTAGAAGAGAAATGGCTGGCGACGCGGGCAACTTGTCCAGGCCCGGGTATACAACTTCTGCAAGACCGATCGTTTCGAGCGAGATCTGCCGACGGCTTGGTATCGAAAACTCGCGCGCCAATTGCAAGACTACATTTTCCTTGACGCCCCTGAGGTTTCTCTCCCAGGAATCCTGACCCCAGTCCGATGTACCCTTGCTGGCCCCAATCCGATCATAGAACTGCCCAAGGCGGGGGTCGGATTTCATCTCCGCAGCCCAAGTGGCCGCAGATTGGCCTGAAGACGAAGCGTTCAGACGATGGAGCATCTCGTCGCGGTCGCGCTCCAGCTTAGAGCGGAAAGTAGGGTTCAGGCTCGAACCCTCCAAGGTTTCGGTCAGGCTCTTCAATGACTGCTGTAGATAAGCCTGCTCCATGGGATCTGGGGCGAACTTCGCGATCGTATCGTGGATCACTCGCCGCGCAAGGTGTAGCTCGTGCTGTGATGTCAGGAGCGGACCCAATCTGGCAGCGTCCCTGCGGCTGTCGCTAAAAACCAGCAGCCGCCTTCCCTTTGCAGGCAACCAATCTTGCAGCTCGGTGCCCTTTTCTGGCAGCTCTGTGAGTAGAGTCTCCGCGAGCATCGGCAGCGCGAGCGCGTCGGGTAACCCGATCGCAGAAAAGTCTGCTTTGTCTGTTCCACAGCGCGGACAGCTCTGGATGAAATCCACCGGGATGGCGTCAGGCTCATTCGAATAGACCGAACGGTCACGAAAGCTTAGAGTAAATGGACCCCTACCCATCACGGCATATGCAGCTTCGTCCACGCGTGGCCACCACATATGGCGCAAGTGGAAGAACTGTTGATCGTGTCCGGTGACGCCGGTCAGCAGTACTTCTCCGCATTCCTCGCATCGGGCGAGCGTGAAATTCCGGCAACCGCACGAAACGCAGTGTTCCGAAACGTCCAGCGACAATCGCCCTCCGCCTGGGAATCGAGGCAAATCACTGCAGTCGCAGTTTGGATTCAGGCAAGTGGCCATCGTGCCTGAGGATCTGACCTGCAGATGGAGCTTGTGGGGAATGAGAGGCAGTTCAAGGACACTGCGTCGAGCACGCGAACACAACTGCAGGAGTCGCGTCGTCGCGGTCTCCTCCTTCTCGCCCACGTTGCCCCACAATGCCTGGACGACTTCTCTGAGGCGCACGAGCCGCTTTCCACGGCGGGACCAGAGTAGTTCCTCCAGTTTCTTCACAAGATTGCTGTAGCGAAGTCCTTCCCAAAGGATTTCTGCCGCCATGCCGGACCCTGGATGTGATGTGCCGACCAGAGTCTCAACCACGGCACGCGCCTCTTCTTCGAAACCTGAAACCAGTTGGTCTCCAGCGATCAACACTGCGGTTTCCAGATCGCCAATTTGAATATCTTCCGGTCGCAGATTCGTCCTGGGGACGGTTGAAGGCGGCAGGTCAATTCTCTTGGACTGCCCTTCAATCCGGTGGATGAGCCCGCGCTCCTTTTGGAACAGCTTCGAGGCAAAGTCTTCGATATCTCCATCCAGTGTCGCGGATGTTCCGATTTGCAACACTTTAGGGGAATCGGTTCCGCACCGGAGCAGGACTCTTTTCATCAGTAATGAGATTTCTGCAGCGAGTGCGCCGGAATAGAGGTGAATTTCATCGAGTACAAAAGAACGAATCCCACCGTCAAAGAGCGTCGCGTCCTGAGGTCTGCAGAGTAGATACTCGAGCATCGAGTAGTTCGTAACCAAAACGTCCGGGGGATTCGCGCGAATTTGCTCCCGAGAACGCAGCCGTGCTGTCGCAACTGAGGTATCGATCCCCATCTTCTGCACTTCGCGGGCGTCTTCTGGAGTCTCGCCGGTGTAATGGCAGTACGTGAGTGTCTTCTGGCCGCTGAGCCACCGGTCAAGACGTCCGACCTGATCGTTCACCAACGCATTCCTAGGATACAAAATAATGGATCTTATGCCGCGGTGATGCGCCGATCTTGGGTTAAGAAACTGGTCGTTCAGCAAGGGAAGGAGGAATGCTTCGGTTTTTCCCGCGCCCGTGGCGGCGGTGACTATCAAGCCAGGGCGGCCATCCGGCGAGCCCTCGCTCGCCAACTGTAGCGCTTTGTCTTGGTGGGCGTAAAGCGCCCGCTCCGGAGGAAAGACCCGGCTCTTGCGAGCGCACTCGACAAGCTCTCTATGCACCAAACCTCTGGCATGCAGACTCACGAGACTCTCTGTGGAAGTTTCGGACGCAAACACCGGTTCGATCCACAGATCGCTAACCATACCCCGTGGGTCTTTCCAGAGGCGCTCACATTGCTCGGCGAGGGCAGGATTGTTCAGGAACGAGTATGCAGCGGTCAGAGAACTTAGCCGCTCGCCGATCTGCCGTCTGGCCGCTAGGGCATCCATTTGTTTGCTATGAATACGCATTTGTATTTGATTCCGCAAGATGATTTCGAAATTCGCCAAGCAAGGTGGCAGCCAGCCAGCGCCCTATTTCCGGCTTACTGGAGCAGTACATGAGGGCATTGGCTTCCCGAGCCTGTAGCGGAGCCATTCTCCAGAAATGCGTTCTCTTGCGTGCAGCTTCAAGAATTAGGGCCCGCAGGAAACGACCGTCCTGTCCGGCCATCTCGGCGCGCTGAAACTCAGCCTCGATCAATCGCCTGAGTTCGGTGTCGGTCAGTATTTCAGGAAGAATCTGGCCTGGGGGCTTGATGGCGGCCCATTGGAGACGCGCGACTGCTACAGAAAGGTCATTTGCAGAGACACCTGAGAAGAACTCGCCGACAGCATGTTCGATGATGCCCACAACCAGAATTGGGTCGGCGGCGAGCGCGACACGGAGCGAATTAAGGTTGCCGGACATCAAATCGAACGGATCTCGGGGAATCAAAGCGATGGCTTCCAACACAGATAACGCAGTTGTGTGATCCATGCTTCGCCGACCGAAAAGTTCACGCAGCAAGATGCCGTCGCGTCGGGCGTCTGTCGCAGAGGACTCCTCACGGAGAATATACCGGAGCAACTCAACGATAGTATCGGCGGTTGAGCTTGAGCATCGGTCACCGATCACCGATCGAAGATCCTGCCGCAGGATCGGGGCCTTCCACCGTAGCAGGCCTTTCAGAGTTTCGGGCCAATTCGGGGTGTGTTCGATCGTGCGGACAAGACGGTCCAATCCGAAGTATCCACGCCATCTCGTTCCGATGCGTTTACCATTGTGAAAGACAGTAACGCCCATAGCCTTTTGTGTTGTGGTCGGCAAGATCAACCGAACCTCGTTGAGTGAACCGGCCGTGGAATAGCCCACTTCGATTGGGGTTTCGCTGTCGTCGAGCCAAACCTCAACCGTATGCCCTGGGTCGAGTTCGAACTCTTCGCCCCGAAACTTTGCACGGAATGCCGGAGATTGCGGATCGGGATCATAGCTAAAGTCGCTCAGAACACCGTTGTCGTAGACCGTCCTGACAATCCTGCGGCTGTCGGCGACATCATTCGGGCCAGCGCATGATCGAAGCGATTCTCCCCATCCCGCCAGCATGCTGCTGTCGATCTTCAGCCGCGAATCTTTGATCGCGCCACACAATTGAGGACCAGCGAGAAGCATGTCCCGCTGATCCTCCATGCCGAACCTCCCGATGTTGGCGTCCAGCAGCCGCGCGCGGTCGGTCTCGGTGGCAAGTGCATGCCAGCCACCGTTCATCTCGATCAAGAAACCGTCCACCTGAGGTGCTAGCCACCAGCATGGAAAGCTTTCTTTGCGGCCTTTCATCGAATTCCACACAATGAGGCGCGGCCGCTCGGCCTCCGCAGCAAGTGCCAGATCCGGCCTCATTTTCAAATGGAACACGGCCCGACCCGAATCCGAGTCGATATCGCTTGGCCCGTATTCCCCTCCGCCCAGTTTGAGGGCCACCAGTTCTAGGGTGGAGGGAATAGGGTATACAATGACTTCGAAATCCTCGGCAGTTTCGCCTTTTTGGATACAAGAAGCTGTAAGAAACCGCTCGGAGCGGGACTGACGCTTCCCGCCGGTGGTAGTCGATAGTGGCCAAACCGACTCGCCGTCGATGTGGAGGGCACATTTATGCGGATCGAGCACCTGAACCCGTAACAGCTTCCATTGATCCGATAGTTCAACTAATGGAGGGGGCTCATTCGACTCAACGCCGGGCCGCCAATCCCAAGTTTCGCCATCGAACAGCAATGAATACGGGCCTGCTGCGACAGGATCATCGGTGGCCATGGCCGATCCAGTCTTGCCGCCAAAGACCCCCAAGCGAAAACCCGGCTCCACGATTTCAATGACTTCTTCGAAGCCCGTGTCGAGACCGACCTGGATCGAGCTATGCTCGAAATCGAGTTCGAGATACCGCGAAGGTCCCGCCGTTAAGTGGAAAACGAGACCATCATCAGAGAGTTCAACGATGTATTTGCGCGTGTTCTCAGCCCCGCGGGCGATAGACACAAGTGCACGAGGCTCGGGCAAAATTGATCGGGCAGTCGAGGACAACATCAACCGGAGCCGGGGTTCGTCGCCATCCCAGACCAGCCTTGGCTTCTCGAATAGAGCCGTATGATCCGAAGTCTTCTGCTGGGAGGATGATGCAAACCTCGCTAGATCAGGCATGCCACGAGGCGGTGACCACGGATTGTCCGCCAAATGTGCCCAGGCTTCCTCGAGATCCAGCACTCCGCCGCGATAGCGCTTGTAGATCTCCCAGAAATTGCTGAATTCGATCGAGAAGTTTGGAGATGTCCTATCTGTAAGATCTTTTACAACTGCCGGAGCCATGTGAGATGGAAACGTCCCGCCAACCTCGTCCGATTCCATATTGGAGTTGAATGGTTTTGACGAACTGTCTCGAACCGGTGGTACTTTGCAGGCTGTGGCGAAATGAAAACCGCTCACAAGCCGCCACGATGGAATCTTTGGTTGCGGTTCGAAGTTGATTGGTTCCGTCAAACAGGGCCTCCGCGAGCTGAGGCTTTAGACTTTTCACGACGCTCGGCCACAACTCATCGGTATCTGCGACTGAGCGTCCGATCACTACCGAAAAACAGACTACTGCGAGTCCTACGGCCTCCATCAGAGTAACCGGCTCCCCATCGATTTGTTCGGAAATATAGCGAGAGCTGAAATCACCGTTGAGAACCACTTTATTGGCGAAGCCGGTAGCCATTGCTTCGATGAGATCCCAGTCACCCAGATCGGCTATTGACCATTTTGTGTGCGGAGCGATTTCGGCGGCACGCCTGGCGAGCATAACGCCTTTCACCAATATCCACAAAGCCTTCGGGTGGGGGATGGAAGTCCAGGGTAGGGATCTGGGTGGCGTTGGCTTCGGCGCGGGTGGCGCGGGTATTTCGCTTAGAACCGGGTCGCCGACGTCCTGTGGAAGTGAGAACTGGACGAGTCTATCAAGAGGCGTCAATTCGATTCGCGGGAGCGCCAAAGGTCCGCGGTAAGGCTCTTCAATTGGCACAATCCGAGACTGTGCTTGAGCCGGGCCTGGTGTCGCCGGAATATTTTGAGCGATCGGCAAAAGTGAGCCTAGCGGCGGGTCTTGAGACTCCCGGATGTTGTCGCTCTTGTCGCGCGGTAGTGCGCTTCGGCGCTCGTTCTGTAACGTTTGACCATACCGTGCCAAAAAGGTCCCGGCGATAGGTACATCTCCTGCTCGAGCGGGATCTTGGACCCATGCGGGATCCACCGCGAAGCGGAGAGTTCCCAGCTTCAGATTGCTCAGCAATCTCGCAAGCTTCGCAGCGTGAATCGAGGCAAACCCGCTTGCACCACTACCAGATGCTGGCCTGATTTGGATCTCGCACTGTCCAAATCCAGCCCAATAGCGTTTGATTATTTCCACGTGTTCTCACCGTCTGCACACGGACGCGTTCTCACGAACGAGCTTGTTTAACGTTCGTCGCCCGAACTGGCAGCAAAGCGTTTCTGTGCTCTTCAATAATAATCAACTATTCCATCGTCATGTGTAGTCGATCATCTGAAAACGTAGTTTTCTGAACCATGGCCGGAGGTGAAGCTCAACATCATCTGCGCCGAAGGCGCAAATCTTCTTTCAATCATCGCGTTTCTTGAGTATCGCGAATGTAGATGGCGACGACAACCTCGCATGATCACATTGAAGGCCTTCGACCGCGCCAGTGCTGCGAACCGAGTTGCGGAACGATGTCTTCGGTGTGCGCCAATTGTGATCGCGGCCAGCGGTAATGCAGCGAGGCGTGCCGGAGCAGCAGGCGGCAGCAGCAAGTCCGCGCTGCTGGCAAGCGCTACCAATCGTCAGAAGTTGGTAGGCGTGCGCACTGCAGCCGCCAACAAAGTTATCGGGACCGCCATGAAACGCCGGTGACGCATCAAGCTATGGCGCCAATCGCACCGTCGGCGCCAGCGGCAACGCCTTCGATGACTCGATGCGCAGTTTGTGGGGAGTCGAGCCGCTGGATCAACCCCTACTACCGGCTAGCCAAGCGACGGCGACGCGCCACCGGTCGGCCATAGTTCAAAAAACTACGCTTTCGCGTGATCGATAACATCATGGCCAGTCACTCTGCGATTCAACTAGGAGGCGCGCCAAGATTTGCGCTAGGTTGGCGCGAGAAGCCCGGGTGTCGGCAACGGCAATCGAAAACTCGGGTCCATGAATGCATGGTTCTGATCGAGTACAAAACCGGTCCAGTCCAAATCCGCAAGATCTACAGCCGTATTGCAATTACTCCGAAGTACCGCGGGCACAATGATTCGAGTCTTGCCGGCGGCCACCAGTTCGGCATTCAACCTGATTCGTACGACACGGCCTTTGCGCCGCGATGGTGACCTATTTCCATCGCGATGGACTGGTGAAGCAGTCTGCGATCTACGCGAGAAGCTGCTTCGCGCAAAGCGCGCCATCGGGAGTCTCTTCATGCTTGAAAAACACGTAAACATCCTTGCCCAGCGCCAATAGCGAATCGCATTTGGCGCGGATCTCGGCCACTTCCTCCGCCGAGTAGAAATCCTTGCGCAAGCGGAAGTAGACGAAGTCCGCAGTGATGCGCTCAGGCGCGACCAGTTTCTCCGATTCCGCCAGACACAGCGCAAAATTGCGGGCTTCGAGCGCCTCGTAGACTTCCTCAATAAACCAGCTCTTGTTGCGGAACTCGAACGTCAGCGGCAGGTCTTCAGGAACGCTCGCCAGGAAACTCTTCAACAGATCGAGATCCAGCTTCAAGTTCGGCGCAAGTTGAAACAGAACGGGACCCAGTCGTCCCGTCACCCGCAGCGGGTCAATCGCCTTGAAGAAGATCTCATTGAATTCGGTGACCTGCAGACGTTGGATATGCGTCAGCCGTTGATGTGCCTTTAGAGCGAACTTGAAATGCGCGGGCGTCTGTTCCACCCAGCCCTGCAGCGTCGAAGCCGACGGTAGGCGACGAAACGTGTAGTTGATTTCCACCGCGTTGAGCACGGTCGCGTAGTGGTTCAGAAACTTCTTCGCGGGCAGCTTTTCCGGGTAGAAGACCGGTTTCCATGCAGGGTATGCGAAGCCCGAAGCTCCGGCGTAGAGGGTTGCCATGCCGTTATTCTAGCCCCAACAGCACGCCACTTTGGCTTCTGCGTCCCGCGACTTCGAGCGTGACGGGCATGTTTCCGGAGACCCCATCGGGAATCACGATCACAACGCGGTACAGCCCCGGCGCAATCATCGCAGCCGCTTCCAGAACGGCGGGAGTTTCCGCAATGGTGAACGAAAACCCGGCCAAATCGAGCACAGGAAGTGGAGCGAGAAGGGCCGCGCCGTCCGCTAGTGCGGGTCCCGTCGCGCCGAGCCCTGTGGCCAACAAAGCGAGGCGCTCGCCTGCCTTCGCGGCCCGCCCACCAGGACCAATCACCACCGATGCATCGTCCGCCAGCGTGGCGCGTGCGAAATCCAAACCATCGGCGCGATCCACAAACAACGCAGGCGCAAAGGCATCGATTTCGATGGGCGCAATCGTCGTGCCCCGGCGGGTGGTGAGTTCGAGCGGCGCAGTGCCACGGAGATCGGTGCCGGGAACCATGGCGACAATTTGCTTGGGACTGACCGACAGCAGATAAGCGGTCTTGCCATCGATGCGGAGGGATGACAATCCCAATTCCGCAGGCAGTTCCGGCGCGGCTTCATCCCACGCCAACGTATCTGCCGCGAGATTCTCGCCTTCGATCAGGACGCGCGTAAATGGCGTCACAGCCGGAACAGCAACACTCGCCGCACTGCTCACCGATGTGATGCGGGGCAGTTCGAGATTCGGAGGGATGCCCAATCCACAGGCAATTCGCCGCACGCGATGGTTGCCAGTATCGGCCGCCCAGATCTTGGAATCGCTATCGACGGCCACGCTCGAAGGCGCGTTGAAAGCGGTCTGCGGACCAATGCCGTCGCCATTGAACGCCCCCGTTCCGGTACCCGCGACGGTCACGATGGTATTGCCGGAAACCTGCCGGATGCGGTTGTTGCCGCGATCGGCGATGTAAATGCGGTTCTGCGCATCGAGCGCCAGCGAGACAGGCGTGTTGAGGCGCGCTTGCGCGGCTGGTCCATTGTCGCCCGAAAAGCCCGCGACACCGGTTCCGGCGACGGTGCGAACATTCGCCATGGAATCGATGACCCGCACGCGATGGTTGCCGGTGTCGGCGATAAAAAGGTCGCCCGCCGCGTTCATCGCAAGCCCTGTGGGGGTGTTGAACACGGCGTTGGAAGCGAAGCCGAAATCCCCACCGAATCCAGGGGATCCACTGCCTGCAAAGGTCTTGATTGTGCCGTCGCGTTCAACGACCCGGATCACATGATTGCCGGTATCGGCGATGAATACCTGATCGCCCGGTCCAATAGCGACGCCCCGCGGACTGTTGAGCACCGCTTCATTGGCTGGCGTTCCATTGGTGGAAAAGCCTGCGCGTCCGGAAACACCGGCGATGGTGGTGACGCGGCCCAAGAAGTCGACACGGCGGATGACGTGATTCACTTCATCGGCGATATAGAGGTTGGCAAACGAATCCAGAACCATCGCCGAAGGCTGAAACGGACCGGCCTGCGGATTGGCATCCGGAAAGGCGCGCACGATGAGATCCTGGGTCCACTTGCGGAGTCGTGTGTTGCCGGTGTCGCCGATCAGGACATCGTTGACAGGCGTGGGCACAACGGCGCGCGGCGCATTCAAGCGAGCCGCTAGCGCAGGTCCATTGTCGCCCGTGTTGCCGGTTTCGCCGGATCCAACAATGGTGTTGACGCGGCAGATCTGTTCCTGAATGAGTGCGATATTGGCGGACTGCACAACCGTATAGCTGACGCCGCCGACGGTGATGGTTCCGGCGCGCCAACTGCCGGAATTGGCTGCAACGTTGAAGCTCACCGCGCTATCGCCGCTGCCGATATTGCCACTGGTGATGGTGAGAAAACCGGCGTTGGAGTTGACGGTCCAAAGGCAGCCGGCCGGTGCGGAAATACGCATGGTTCCAGAGGTGGCGGCGGAACCTGCGGTGAAGCTGCCGGGTAAGATCCGGTAGCTGCATTCGGATGCGGGCAGTGCGACGACCAAACTTACGGGGATGATGAGCGGCGTGATTCCCGATGCCGGGGGCGGCGTAACAATGATACTGCCGGTGTAAGTGCCGGCGTTGAGACCGGTCGTGTTGATGCCGATGCGCAGCGTGGCGGGCGTGGTTCCGCTCGTGGGGTTGACGCTCAGCCAAGGCGCGCCAGCGGCGGGTGCGGCGGTGAACGTGCTGGAATTGCCGTTGCTCGTCACGATCACGGTTTGCGGTGGAGGGGCGTCGCCGTTGAATGGCGCGAGAAACGATATCGTGGGAATCGAGCTGTTGAGATTCTGCTGGACGATGCCGTTGCGGGCTTGAAACACCAGCCGGCCGGGGATGTCGGAATTGATGCGGCGGTAGATCAGTCCGTTGGGGTTGGAATCGAGAAAGCTGCCTGGAATGGCGGATCCGTTGAGCTCGAAGGACGTGCCTGGCTGGCCTGTGCCGTTCGAATAGCCGACGCGTCCGGAGATGCCTCCAAAGCCGAAGTAGCCGCCGCTGACATCGCCGGTTTCCCAGCGGATCCGTTCGTAGTTGTATTCGATGTCGAAGTTGCCGGGGCCTGTGTCTGAACGGTCGATGAGAATGATCTGAAAGCGGTTCAGCTTTTCGCTGTTGGCGATGAAGTAACCGACGTCGATGTAATTGGCTCCAAAAGCGCGGCGCCCGTCGACAGTGTCGGGTCCAAAGGTCACAGTTTGCGAGCCGAAGCCGCGGGTGTCCACATCGGCCCAGAAGCCTGCGATGATTTCGCGGCGGATGCCGACGAGGCCGATGGGCGTGTATTCGGAGAGCGGCAGATCGAAGGTCAGATTGCCGTTATTGTTGACGAAGACACTCGAACGTTGGCGTCCGAAGAAATTGATATTGAAGCCAAGGTTTTGCGAAAACGAAGATCCGTCATCGTTGCGCGGGACGATGTTGCGGCGGAATCCGGCGTTGGTGCGGATCGATTGCGCGGTAGCAAACTCGAAAGAAGAAACCAGCAAGAAGAAAGCAATGAGGCGGGTCATGCATTCGATGGTAATCCACGCCTAAAGTGTTACGCCCAACTCCTTCCATTCGACAAGCCGCTCTTTGCTCATCGCCCAATGACCGAGGATGGCGGTGAGCGCCGCAGTCGCACCGATACGGATATCCGCCGGATTCGTCTGGGCGTTGCGCAGACAATCATAGAAAGCGGCGATATGCGCATGCGGATGCTCGCCTGCGTCCGGCTTTTCCGCCAACGGTTGCCCCGGTGACGCCGCGGGCGATTGTGGATACATTGTGTAGTTCTGCATGAGATCGACTGTGGCTTTCGACCCGAAAACATGAAGGTACTGTCCGCCGGCGGGCATCTGGCGCGGATGAAAAACATTTTGCGTGAACGACATCTGGACAGCGCCCGGATACTCGAACACCATGCTGCCGCAATCGTAGATGGTGCGGCCCGTGGGCTCGTTCTTATGCAGGTTGATCGATCCGAATCCCACAGCCCGCTTCGGCGGAGCCTGCATCGCCCAATTGCAGAGATCGAGATTGTGCACGGATTGTTCAATCAGATAACCGCCTGACTTTGTGACGTCGTAATACCAATCAGCGGAAGATCCGTTGTAAGGAAGATCGGCAACGGCATGGCGTTGCGCCTTGAGCATCAGGATGTCGCCGATGTCTCCCGCGTGTATGCGGCGCATCGCATCGCGCATCTGGCGGGTCGAACGCAACTGCTGGCCCGCGGTGAAGGTGCTGCGGGGATTGCGGCGGACGGCATCGACCACGGCTTGCACCTGTTCGGGGTTGATGCCAATGGGTTTTTCGCAATAGACATGCTTGCCGCTCTTGAGCGCGGCGACGGCCATTTCGGCGTGCAAATACGGGGGCGTCGCGATGTACACGGCATCGATATCGGTGCGTTCGATGACGCGCCGCCAGTCGGTGTAGGTCTTGGGATTGTCCCGTTTGGCCGCGGTTGCGGCCTTGTCCAAGCGGTCTGGCTGGTTGTCGCAGATGGCGGTGACGACTGCGGCGTCCGCCTGAGTGAGGACGCCTTCGAGAAGATAAGATCCCCGATTGCCGACACCGATGAAGGCTGTGCGTGTCTTCGTGGCTGCCACAGTGGATTGGGCCAATGCCGAGGTGATTCCGGCTGCGGAGAGGATGAGAGATCGACGATTCATCTGCCCACATCTTACCAACGCGGAGGATCGAGTGGAGCGAAACAAGACCGGGCTTCGCCGCTAGGAGGCCAGCGCCGCCTGCAGCATCGCGCGCGTGTACCCGACGCTGTACATCTCGGCAGCGAGTCCACCGCCTCCGACCTTGGCGTACTGGCCAACGATGCTGTTCGTGCGCTCGCGATCCAAATCCACCGCCCGAGGATGTTCCGGATAAAGACCGCGCGAATACTTTTGTCGCACCAGCTCTTTCATCACCGCAAACATATTGACGGTGCCCTCATCGATGAAGACCTCCGCGTAGTCGAGGTTCGCCTTGCGCACCTTCACGTTGCGGTAGTGCGCGTGATTGATCACGTCGCGATCGCCCAAATACTTGCAAACGGCCACCGGATCTTCGCCGATTTCCGCCGACACCCCGCAATCGTATGTCATGCCATTGTAGGGGCTCTTCACCAGATCGAGATAGCGCTTCCAATCCGCAAAGGTGGCCATCAGTTGTTCGGATCCGCGGCTTTTCGGCGACGGTGGGTCGTTCGGATGCAATGCCAGCCGCACGTTCGCCTTCGCCGCCTCCGGTACAACCGCTTTCAGAAAATACCCGGCGCGCTGAAACAACTGTTCCTTCGTATGCACGCCCCGGCCCTCAATCGGCGGCAGATCTTTGATTCGATCGTAGGAAAACGCGGTCATGCCGGCGCCTCCGCGGCCGAGTTCCTCGTAATATCCTTCCACGATGCGATGGGCGTAGAAATTGTATTCGATTACCGGAAGTCCGACGCGCCCCGCTGCCCGGATCGATTGAATGACCTTATCGATCTCTTCATCGCGCTTCGGGCCACCGCGAATGACGTCCTCGATGCCGCCAATCATGAAGTTCACCACTTGCACGCCGCCTGTTTTGTAGGCGTCCATCGCGGTGCGGAGATTGTCTTCGGTCCACGGTGTCGGACCCATTCCACCGCCAATCGCATAGTTAATGCCCAATTGTTTGAGGTGACGGAGTTGCGCGGCCGTCGAAGGCGAGATGAGACAGAGGTGGGGTAGTCCCGCAGTGACGCCTGCTTCAGGAGGCCATTGGATCTTCTTCGATTGGGCGAGGACGGCTGACGCTGCCGATGCGGCCAGCATCGCGCTCGCGGCGTTGCGGCGGGTGAGTTTCATGTCCGCCATTCTTTCACATTTTAACGCGCGTTCTTCAGCGAACGATGCGATAGGCCGTGATGGCGTTCAATTCGCGGACAAACAGTTCGTCACCGGCGACTGCCAAATGCCCCCAGGCTGGCGATTTGGTGAGTTCCTTCGAATCTAGTAACTCAAATTGCTCAGGATTCGCCCGCAACAGGTGCAGCGTGCCCCGTTCATCCAGTGCCAGGATCTTGTCGTCGCGCAGCACCATCGACCAATATTGCCCAAATGGCTCGGATGTCCACTTCGACTCGCCTGTTTCCAGATCGATGCAAGTCATCCGCTGATTGCCGAGATGCAGGTAAACGTACTTATCCTTCACTACCGGCGTCGACATATATCCTTTGGCCTTGTTCTTCCAAACTTCGGTGGACGCATAGCCCGCCTCGCCCTTCTGGACGCGGTACAGATAGGAGTTGTTTTGGTGTGTGCTGGTAAAGACGGTGTCTTTGTAGACAAGCGGCGTCAGGATATTCATCCCCCGAAAGTTAGGCACTTCCTGTCTCCAAAGCTCTTGGCCAGTCTCGGGGTCTATGCCATGCAGGTGGACTCGATTCTGCACCAGCAACTGCCTCCGTCCCGCAATGGTCCCCAGATAGGGGGACGAGAATGCGCCGGATTCCATCACGTTGGCCGAATGTTCGAGCGCCCGCCACACTGTCTCGCCGGTGCTCTTCCGGATCTTCACCAGCGAGTTTGCGGCCTGTAGAAACAGAAATTCCCCGTCGAGCAGCGGAGAACTCGCAAAGCCGAACTCAGGCTTGGGTGTTGAGAAGCGCTTGGGAAAGTCCACCCTCCACAACTCCTTGCCACTTTTGCCATCGAGCGCCACCAAAACCTCTTCCATCCCGGCGACGAACAGCGTCTTGCCGTCATATAGAGGCGTGGCACGGATCCAGTCTCCGCTTCTCTTGGCATAGAACGGGACACTGATCTTTCCCTTCCATTCCGCCCGCCAGAGTTCCTTGCCGGTGGCTCGATCGAGGGCGCGCACGATTTCCGTATCCGTGTTCGCGGTTTCGGCGGTAAAGACCCGATCTTCGGCCACAATCGGACCCGGATAGCCCTTATCGAGATCCACTCGCCAAAGTTGCTGGAGTCCTTCTAACTTGTCAGGGAACGCGATGCCCGGGGCGACCCCCGTCCGATCCGGTCCGCGCCACTGATGCCAGACAGCAGGCTTGGTGACCTTCTTTGGGGCTGCAATTGTAAGGGTGGCAACGATTAGAAAGAAGGAGAGGGTGAATCGCACTTCCCCCTATGATGCTTTCCTAATGGGACGGACGGTAAAGATTGTTGTGATTAGCACCTGAAGTTTATTACAACTTAAACTTGTAGTAGTCAGACTGAATTAAACTGGCGACAGATGGTGACAAAAAGGTTGCAACCAAGGGAAACGTGGCTATACTGACCAAGTGTTCCGGCTTCGACGCTTTGGACCTACAGTCTGGGTCCGGAACGCCGATCAGTTCTAAAGAACCGAATGACGATCAAACGCATCGCATGTTTCGCGGTTTTGGCCTGCGGCTTCTGGCCTAGTGCCAGGGGTGCCGATTCGAACAAGCCGGAAGACGACCGGATCACTAAGCTCCGCAACTTCTTTCTCGCCCAACGCTCTCCCCTTGCCAAGCATGCGGAAGTTTTCTTAGGGGCTTCGGAAAAGCATGGTTTGGATTGGCGTCTGCTGCCGAGTCTGGCTATGGTGGAAACCGGTGGCGTGAGTCGCAACAACAATGTCTTCGGTTGGGGAAACGGGCGAGTTCAGTTTTCGTCTATCTCAGAAAGCATCCATCTGATTGCCGAACGGCTCACAAATGCACTCCCTTATCGGAACAAGACCACAGAAGGCAAGCTGCGAGCTTACAATCCTGTCAATAAAAGCTATGCGACGCACGTGCAGGGAATCATGTCGTCGATCGGACCGGCCCTTGACGCTTCGATAGGGCCAGCCACTCCCGCATCGGCGAAGTAGACCGGCCCATCCTCCAGAAAGCCTATTCAGGCTAGTTTCGTTATTCCGAGCAAAAGCCCACCGAAGAGCGCCAGTGACACGACGGCGATCGCCGCCCATACCATCATTCGCTCCTTCTTCGAACCCTCGCGTTGATCATCGTGCTTCATCTGATCTTCCAGGCTGTCAAACATGGATCAAACCCTCCCTGGGATGCGCCTCAACTTAAAGAAATTCAGACAGGGACACACTAAGTTATGAGGCCGTAGCAAAACCACGCATCTACATCAGGTGAAGGTGAGTCGACCAAGAGCTATCAGGACTATACATCCGTTGCAAGTAGAATACAAGGGGCAACTACGCCTGCTCAGGCCGCCATTCAATCGCCCAATGCGTCAGACTGTCGTGAGTCACCACATATCCCAGACGCAGGTTGAACCGATGCGACCCGGCATTGGACTTCGCTACACTTGCCCGCAACGGCAGTCCCGCACGGAACGCCTCCGCGGCGATTTGCTGCACCAGCGCTGTGCCGATACCCTTGCCGCGAACCGCCGGGGTGAATGCGAGATCGGCGATACGATATTCCTCACTGTTTCGGAACAGCCAAACAAATCCCACGCGCTCGCCCAAAGGACATTCCACGATCGCTAAGCCATCGATACGAAAGTGTGAGGAATAAGACTGCAGCCACCCTTGAAATTGTTGCGCCAACAACATGGATTTCACCGGCGACTCCGGCAAAGCCGCCAGTTCCAACGCGGGGCCGGCGGCCGCGAAAACCTTGAACAGGAAGTCGCGGTCGCCGAATTCCGCATGAGACCGGAGATGGATTTCCGGGCTCACGTTAGTTGCGAGATGGGAAGATGCCCTCCAACGCGATCATGTAGTTCATCGCGAGATAGGGTTCCATATTGTTGGGCGCGCCGTTGCTACCCGCGTTTGCGACCGTCACCGCGCCGAGGCTGCCGCCCGCGTTCGCCGCAACGTCGTACATCGTTCCACTCGCGTAGACACTCCCGATTGGACGGCTCGAGGATGGAGCACCATTGCTCCCGCCAACACTCACCACATGGTTGTGCGCTGGCAATCCCTGTTGCGTCAACGTCACCTTCTCCGTTCCGCCCACCTGACCTTCGTTGTAAGGCGAAAGTCCGGGTCATTGAGTGAGCCGATGGCTGAGTTCTGGGCGATCGACAGCAGTCGTCCGTCACACAACGCCCAACCCTGAATCTCAAACTGCCCGCCGAACAGCAGGATTTTTCCTACCATAGTCACGATGAACACTCCGGCCACAGTGTCCGCAGTGTTCGCCGTGGTTTCGTCGGCTCCCGATGTCACCTCGCAACTCACCGCCACCCAAGGCGTCCTCGCCTTCAATCGCGGCACCCGAAGGTTCAGCCAGACGGTGACAATCGTGAACAACGGCACCGCCCTGGCTGCAGCAGCCTACGTGATCGACAACCTCGCGGCCGGATACACCATGTTCCTGCCGAGCGGTGTCACCAGCCTGGCGCCGCCAGCCGGAAGCCCGTACAACGAGATTGGCGCGATCGGAGCGGGCACGAGCGTGACCTTCGCGGTCGAGTTCACCCGCGTCGGAACCCCGGCCTTCACCTACACGCCCCGTGCCCTCGGCGCCGGTTCCCGATAGAGAGCGGAATGAGTGGGAGTAACGGTACTCCCACTCTAACCTCTTCAAAATGAAACACAAAAACGCTTGCAGGATGGATGCAAGTCGTCAATAATGGTACTGAGGTACTAAGTCTAGCCCAAGCGCGATTTCGTACTCTGTTGTCCTCGGTCCGGACCAGCGCCAAGGAACCATTCGCAAAACTTAGGAGCATAGAGTTTTCATGAAAACGCCGTTTTTCGCCGTAGTCGCTCTGGCGCTTGCCAGCGCGGCCTCAAGCCTCGCCGGGACGATCTACAACAACACGACAACAGATACGCTCATCACGTATTTTTACTCCGTGGGTCCTTCCAGTCAGATCGGTGATTCCATCACTCTGGGTGGAACCGATCGTACACTGACGGACGCAGCCATCCAGTTCTACAACTTAGGCAGTTCCGCAGGAACCTTCACCGCGACGCTCACCTTCTGGAACGTAGGCGGTCCGGTTGGTTCGCAGATCGGCGCATCCTATGTCCTGAACGGAATTTCGATCAACGCCCTCGACATCCTGACGGTCAACTTCGGGAGCCTGAACCTACTCGTTCCCAACAACCTCATCTTTACGGTTGGCGTCTCGAACGTGACAGCCGGACTCGATCTCGGTCTGAACGCTTTTGAGCCTCCATCGGTCGGATCCAGTAACAACGCGTCGATCATCACCGGCGTTACCAGCGGTCTGGTCACAAACTTTACGGCTTCCTCGACGGCCGTCGGTGAAGGCAATCTCTATCTCCGATTGGAGGCTACAACGATTCCAGAACCCTCGACCATCGCCATGTCTGCCGGTGGCGCGCTACTCGCGCTGTTTGCCGCCGCCCACAAGCGCAACCGCAAATAATCCGCCTGCCCGATGTGAGAAAAGTTTCCGTCCTGGACGAGCGCCACACGCGTTTTTTCGGGACTTTCCTTTTTTCGCACTATTTTTCCTGGCTGCAATCCCTGCACTCGGATCAATTGCCTTTGAACCGAATCGCGGCAAAAACGATCAGCAGGTGCAATTCTTCGCCCGCACGCCAAAAACACACACCCAGGTAGTGTGGGCGATTCCTCTGACTACTGGCTGGACGGCGTTCGCAGTCCGTCGAAAGCTTCACGATCGGTGAGGCCCCTGATCAATCCACAATATCTTCCATCGGAAACATGGGTTTCCGCCGGTGGCGATACGCAAAGCTCCTCGGATCGTTCGCCGTCGGACCCGGGGAATCCACCAAAACGAACTCCCCCACCACTGGCTCATACGCTGCCCTCGGAGCCACCACCCCCTTCACAACCAGGATGTCCTTTCGCTCCGGATGAATCCCCAAACCGATCAACTGCTCCAAGCTCATCGGAGCCATTCGCCGACTCGTATACACCACCGTATGTCCGCCCACATCGGTTTCCACTACCGCCGTAATGCCCTGATCGCAGTGCGTCCAACCGCCATGCCGCACTTGCGTTTCGGTAAACCAACCATCGGAGAGTGTACGAACCCTGGCACGTCCCACGAGCGGCAAATCGACCGTAGCCCGAACTCCAACTGCCGCACAAATCCGAACGGCCTCAGGATCATGCAACACAACCAATCCATTCGAAGCACCCTGCCGCAGCATCTCTTCGAACACGACAGTCGACGATGCGGAACTGCCACCTCCGATATTGTCGCCAACGTCCATCAAAGCCACCGGACGTTTCGCATCCGGCGACAGCGCATATCGAACCGCATCCGAAACCGACGGCAACGACGGTACGAATTCCGACCGCCGTCCCCAGCATCGGGCTGCCAGAAAACGCGCCCCTCGCCTCGCAAGTTCCAGATTGTAATTGGCCACCACCAGGAAAGAAGTCCCCATTTCTTTGGTGTCCGCGTAGTAGAAGCCAAGGCAGATACTCGCGGATAAGATGCCGGGCCAACGCAAAACCTCCGCCAGATCCTCCGCATACAGCCGTCTTGCAGGATCCACAGCCGTATGCTGGGCCGCGATGGGAATCGCCAGTGGTGGTGCCTCCAAATACATCACCGGCTCCACTTCGCCCCGCAGCACCCGCGCCAGCAACGCAGCAGCTTCCAGCCCGCGCGCACGCTGATCGAGATGCGGATTCGTCCGATACGCAATCATCGCCGTCGCGTGCGAAACCATCGATTCCGAAACATTCGCATGTAGATCGAGCGTCACGATCAGCGGTATCCGCGGACCCACGACCTCACGCAACCGCCGCAGAATCTCGCCATCTGCGTCGCGATAACGCTCGCTCACCGCAGCCCCGTGCAGTGCCACCAGCAGCCCATCGACGGAACCCATACGAAGAACGGAATCGACCAGCGCTTCCGCGACCCGCTCAAAGCAGTCTGCAGAAATCGTCCCGCTCGGAACCGCATAGGTTGCAAATCCCGGCACGCATTCGAGGCCCTCCGCATCGCAGCCCACTAGCATCCCCCCCAACTCGTGATGCGCTTCCAACCAGCGGGATCTCATCTCGCTGCCCGCCGTCATCGAGGTCGCTGCGAAGTCCTCCCAAACCGTCGAAACGTTGAGAAAAGTATTCGATTCATGCAGAAAACCAATCACACCCGCGCGTGCCATCTCCGTATCTTCTCATCATTCCAATCATTCAAAGACCACTCATTCAAACACCACAAAAACGCAGAAAAGCGCCTCGCATAAACATCATGGCCAAGGAAAGCGCTTGTCTCCATAGCAGCCATCTGCTCTCTTTGCATTCCCACTTCGCGATTCTGTATCATAGGCGCCTAACACTATGGAATCGGCTCTATCGGCGAACCCATCCGAGCAAACAAACCCGCGAGTGTTGGCGCTACGAAATCTGTGGCCGTCGGAATGCCTTTCGGTTGGGCTCTTCGTATTCCTCGCCTTTCTCGCCGCCTTGCGCCACAACACCGCCTCGCACGTGTCGATACTTCTCGCGATCGCCGCCCTGCTGTTCAGCAGCGCCATTTTGGAAGCCCACTACTCAACGCCCTTGACGCGCATTCTGCGGGAATGGCTCTCGCTCTGCGTCATTTTGCTCGCCTATTGGAGTATCGAGTGGTTCGCTACGCCTACAAAAATCGAGTCTCTGCAGAATCTCTGGCTCGGCTGGGATCGAGCCCTGCTCGAGCACTACGGACTCCGAGGCGCCATTGAATCCCTCGGTGCGGTCATTCCTTTCACTGTAGAAATCGCGCATCTAATGCTCTACATAGTGCCGCCCATCGCCTTGATCGCGTTACAACTCGCAGGTAACCGCAGCGACCGGCGGCAGTTTCTCTACACCCTGTTTCTGGGAACCTTCTCGGTCTATGCGCTACTCCCGCTGATTGCGGTGGAATCTCCCCGTCGCGTCTTTCCTCACCAGGACGAACCCCGTATTGTCACCGCGCCGCGCCAGATCAACACCTATTTGCTTAACCACATGGATATCTCCACCGGCGTCTTTCCGAGTGGTCACGTCGCCGTCGCTTACTCTACCGCGTTCGGCTTGCTCGGGTTTGCAACCCGTCGCAGCCGGTCGCTTGGTTTGCCCATCGCAGCATTCGTCATGGGGACACTCGTCTATCTGGCCACGATTTATGGCCGCTATCATTACGCTGTTGACGGCTTGGCGAGCATCGCCATTGCAGCGGCGGCTTGGCTTTTTACTCAAAATCGAAAATGGAGCGTTTCGGATGAAGTCTAACGGACTTGTGCTGTTTGCTCTCTCTCTCGTCACGATCCAAGCGCAAGTGCGGCAGGATTTACATGCCAAGCTGCTCACGCCCATCGCCAGTTACTCGAAGCCCGGACAGTATTTCGAGATCCGCACCGGTCCCCCGGTGGAATTCGGTATGGATTCCATACTGGCCGAAGGCACAATACTGCGCGGCAAGATTCGCAGTGCCAAAGGGGTTGGTATCGGCATCCGCCGGGAACGAGCGCAAGTGGAACTCGAGTTCCAGCGATGCGCGCCTCCCGGCCACCCGGCCGCGGCCTGCTCTGTGGAACTAATCGAAATCGAAAACGCTCGTGAGCAGGTCGCTCGAGGCAATCGCATTCACGGCATCCTCGCTGCCAGCAATCCCAATTCGCTCTTCCAGGGCATCTGGTTCCGTCCCGCAGGCGCGTTCTTCCACCGCAGCCCCACCGGGCTCACGGGACCCGTAGGCGCACTGCAAAGCCGCATTGCGCCGAATCCTTTGGGCGCGGCCATCGCGATCACTACGAAGCTGTTGCTCTTCAGCCTGCCCAATTCGGACGTTGAGCTTCCCACGGGAACGGAACTGATTGTGCGCGTCCAAGTCTCCGATGTTGCCGATCATGCGCTGCTGCCTGTCGCGTCGCCCCTGCCCCAGTCCGAAACGTTCGAGCCACACGAGCACGCCTATTTTCAGGGCATCCCCACTGAGATCAAGAACGCTTCCAGCAACGTGGTCTCAGACCGGATCAACTTTGTTTTTCGCGGAACCCGGCAGGCGGTCGCAACGGCCTTCGCTGCTGCCGGTTGGACCACAGCCGACGCTCTCACACGCAAAAGTTTTGCAAAATCCTACGCCGCCTTTACATCGCTGCGAGGCTATGAAACAGCGCCGGTTTCGCCGCTCTTCTATCAGCACCGCCAACCCGATCTCGTCTACCAAAAGAGCTTTAATTCCATGTCCAAGCGGCACCATATCCGCTTCTGGCGCATCGAAGATCCAACGGGAACGGAAGAGCCGCTTTGGGTGGCCGCGGCAACGCACGACATCGGCATCGCCTTCGATTGGAACCGGCTCTCGCTGACGCATCGAGTCGACGAATTTCTAGATAGGGAACGCAGCAAGGTGCTCAACGACCTCTCTGCCGCACAATGCCTGAGCCGTCTCACGTTGCTCGATCGCCCAGCGCTTTCCGGTGGCACCACCGATGGCAAGCTCGCAATCGCAACGATCGCATCTTGCGAGCCCGTCGCGGGGAATCTCGCTATGCTCGCAAGGCTGCAGAGACCTCGAAACCCAATGCCGATCCGAGTCATCAGGCGCCTGGTGCTCGAAACCCGACAGTATGTCACCCGAGGAAATGCGTACTATTGGGCCTATCGCGGCGTTCGAAAGGCCGTCGTCAGCTTGCGACCTCCTCACTTGCGGAATGGGCATCCAGCGAATGCCTTCGCACAGAGGCTGCCTTCATTGGGATCCGCTCTTTCCAGCCCGGTAGCGAATGGATTACGCTAGAGCCATGCCAAACGCCGCTGCGGCCGCTGCCGCGGAATGCGACGCCGATTCTGACATCACCGGCCTCTTGCATCGCTTCCAACAGGGAGACGCGCAGGCGAAAGAACTGCTGGTTTCCAGGGTGTATTCCGAACTGAAGATCATCGCGGCCCGCTAAATGCGACGCGAAAAAGAAGATCATACGCTGCAAACCACGGCGCTCGTCAACGAAGCCTACGTGAAGCTGGTCAACGTCAAAGACGCCCAGTGGAATGACCGTTCGCACTTCTTTGCCGTCGCCGCGCAGATGATGCGGCGCATTCTGGTGGACCACGCCCGCGAGAACATCGCTGAAAAACGCGGAGGCGGTCATGGCGTGCTGCAGCTCGATGAGGCACTCGTGTTCGCACCCGCCAGATCGCAGGATATGGTGAGGCTCGACGATGAGCTCACGCGGCTCGAAGAGTCCGATCCACGGGCTGCAAAAGTTGTGGAATTACGCTTCTTCGGGGGGCTTTCCATCGAAGAAACCGCCGAAGCGATGGACGTTTCGCCGCGCACAGTCAAGCGCGAATGGACCTTTGCCAAGGCTTGGCTGCGGAATGATCTGGGCGTTGTTACGCCCGGTGACGATACCGCTTAGCGGGCGGAGCCCGAGCGCTCCCTATTTATTGGTTCACGCCGCTGGCGAGAAATCCACCGTCCACGGCGATCACTTCACCATTGACGAAGCTTGCCGCATCGCTCGACAAAAACACCGCTGCGCCGGCAAGTTCTTCCGTCCTGCCGAAGCGCTTCAGCGGCGTCCGGGTGATGAATTCTTGTCCTCGCGAAGTTCCATTCAACAACGCCGCATTCAACGGCGTTGGGAATACGCCCGGCGCAATGGCGTTCACGAGTACGCCGCGGGATCCCCATTCCACAGCTAACGATTTCGTCAACGAAGCCACTGCGGCCTTGCTCGCTGCATACGCCGCGACTTCATACAGCGCGACGAACGACGATAGCGAAGCGATGTTCACGATTCTCCCATAGCCTCGTTCCAGCATGTGCCTGCCGAAAATTTGACAGGAGCGCAGAATGCCCGTGAGGTTGGTATCGATGATGCCTCCCCACTCCTCTTCGCTGACATCCAACGTGGGCGTGCGCTTGGTGCGTCCGGCGCAGTTGACGAGTATGTCCACTTTGCCAAACCTGGCAAGCGACTTCGCCAACAAATGCTCGATCGATGCGCGATCGCTCACGTCGGAGGTCACTTGCATCGATTTGCGGCCCTTGGCCTCGATTTGCGCGGATGCGGCATCCACTTCGCTTTGACGGCGTGAACTGGCAACGACATCGGCACCGGCGTCGGCGAGGCCCATGGCGATGGCGAGTCCGATGCCGGAGGTGCCACCAATGACGACAGCGACTTTGCCGTCCAGATCGAGGGGTTTGTAGCTCATGTTGTTTCGTTGCTTCGCTTCGGGCGAAACATCCATCATGTCATGCCCCGGTCTATTCCTGGCGTTGCGACCTGCGGACATCGATCTTCTGCTCGAAAGGTGCGGAGCTTGTTAGGCTGATAGCATCTCTACTTCAAGTGAATATTGCGACGTTAGTCTGCCCGTGCCGGTGGATCAGGCCTTTACCTACCGGCTTCCGATGACGCTTCGTCATCGAGCGCAACGTGGATGCCGCATCACTGTGCCGTTCGGGGGCCGCAAGCTCACCGGAGTGATTGTCGATGTTCACAACACTGCGCCGTCGTCGCGCTATGCGATCAAAGAGGCGTTGAAGCTCGTCGATGAAGAGCCGGTGCTCGATGAAGAGTTGTTGAAGCTCGGCGCGTGGATTGCGAGCTACTATTGCGCGCCCGTCGGCGAAGTCTATCGCGGCATGATGCCACTCAGCGGCGAGACTCGCAAAGGCAAGGTGTATTCGTTGACGGATGGTGGGCGCGATGTGGCGCGGCAGTTGATTTTGGGCGATGCGGACACGGATCCGTCACTGCAACTGCTGCGGTTATTGGAAACGCGCCCTCTCACGGAAGCGTATCTCAAGACCAAGTTAGAGAACGCCAAACGCCTGTTACAGGGGCTCGAGAAAAAGGGCTTCGTTGAGGTGGAAGATGTCGAAGCCGATCGCGACCCGCTGCGGATTTCGGCCGAGCGGCTCAGGGTAGAACTGATCCTCTATCCCGCGGACGGTAAGTTTCCCAAGCCGGAGCGCGAACTGTTGTCGTTCCTGGAACTGCATCCGGGGTCTCATAATCTGCAGGAAATCGAAGCCATGGTGAAGTCGGCGAGCGTGTCGGCGCGGGCCTTGGCGCGCAAAGGTCATGTGTCTCTGAGGACTGAGCCGTTGTTGAAGGCGTCGGCCCACCCCGTGGTTCCGAAGGTGCTGAACGAGCATCAGAAAAAAGCCTACGATGCGATTGCTGCTTCGTTGGAAGCGGGCGTGTTTCAGGCGTTTTTGTTGCAGGGCGTGACAGGATCGGGCAAGACCGAAGTCTATCTGAAGTGCATCGACGCGGCGCTGGCATTGGGCCGCAATGCTTTGCTGCTGGTTCCGGAAATCGCCTTGACCCCGGCGGTGGCGGGGCAGTTCTTCTCGCGGTTCGGCGATCGAGTGGCGATTTTGCATTCGGCGTTCAATGATTCCGAACGCGCGGAACAGTGGCGTCGGATTCGTGCGGGCAAGGCGGGCGTGATCGTGGGCACGCGGTCGGGCATCTTTGCGCCGATCCAAAACCTCGGTCTTATCCTGGTCGACGAAGAGCACGACAACAGTTACAAACAGGGCGAAACGCCGCGCTACAACGGGCGCGATGTCGCGGTGATGCGGGCGCATCAGAGAGGCGCGGTGGTGGTATTGGGATCCGCAACGCCGTCGATTGAGACGCGCTACAACGCGGATAAGGGCAAGTACACGATGCTTGAGTTGCCTGAGCGAATTGAGAATCGTCCGATGCCCGCCGTCGAGCTGATCGACATGCGGCTTGAGTTCCTCGAAACGCGAAAGCAGGCCACGTATTCGCGGCGGATGCTCGAAGCGCTGCAGCAACGTGTCGAAAACAAAGAGCAGACGATGTTGGTGTTGAATCGCCGCGGATTCTCGAGCTTTGTGGCATGCAGATCGTGTGGCGAGCGTTTGCAGTGCGTCAATTGTTCCGTCACACTGACTTATCACAAGCGCGATCGCCGGATGCTTTGCCACTACTGCAATTACGCGGAAAAAGTTCCGTCGTCTTGCCCGAAATGCCAGAGTGAGCATGTGCATTTTCTGGGTGTGGGTTCAGAACGTGCCGAAGACGAACTGCATCGCGAGTTTCCCGAAGCCCGCATCGCGCGGTTGGATCGCGATGTGGCGGCCGCGAAAAAGAAGTTCGAATCCGTACTGTCGAGTTTTCGCGAAGGCAACTTCGACATCCTCGTGGGAACGCAGATGATCGCCAAAGGCCACGACATTGCGAACGTCACGCTGGCCGGCATCATCAACGCCGATATCGGTCTCGGCCTGCCAGACTTTCGCGCGGCCGAGCGTACGTTTCAGTTGCTCACGCAAACGGCGGGACGCGCCGGGCGCGGCGTGCTGCCGGGCATCGTTCTGATCCAGACCACGAACCCCGATCACTACGCGGTGCGTTACGCCGCAGCGCAGGATTACAATGGCTTTTATGCGAAAGAGCTGCAGTTCCGGCGTGCGATGAAGTATCCGCCGTTTGCGGCTTTGGCGAATGTGGTGGTGCGGCATCAGAAGCAGGAAGAGGCTTTGCGGATGAGCGCGGAACTGGGCTCTTTGCTGGATCCCGCGCCGGAAGGGATCAAGATTCTGGGTCCTGCAGAGGCACCTGTGCAGAGGTTGCACAATGAGTTCCGCTATCAGTTGCTCATCAAAGCCGCGAACCGGCGTGTGCTCAACGCACAACTCACACGGATCCGCATGCATGGCCTCGAACAAAAGTGGAATCCCACCAGCCTTGTAATTGACGTGGATCCTCTGACGCTACTATGAATCGGTGATCAGACGCCGCGAATTCATGACATTAGCCGCTTCTGTGGCCTCCGCTTCAGACGCCGACATACGGCGGGAACTGTTTTGGAAAGCCCCCGGCAAAGGCACGGCCGTCATGGCCTTCGCCTACTACACCAAGCCCAAAGGCCTTGATTTAATTTCGATCGAGCAGCGTTGGTCGCGCTCGGACACGATGGACATCTGCTACATCCGAGCGTCGAAAGATCATGGCAGGACATGGTCTGAACCTGCTCCGCGTGTCACTGGCGAGAAGCGGTCCGATGGCATGTTGCGACGGCACCTGCGTGGCTATTGGGTGGATCCGCGACAAGGTTCCGCGATTGAGTTTTGGATGGAAGGTGTGTTGCCTGGCGATGATCCGCTAGAAGGCCTGCGGCGCTGGCAGATCTATTACACGGTCTCGCGCGATGGCTTTGCGACCCGGACACCAGTGCAAATGGCCCGCCAGAATAAGCTTCCGGCAGATCAGACCCTGCCAGGCGTATTTCCCGGAAAGAACAGCATCACCCTGGGTGATCAGGGTTCGCGGCCCTTGGCAGTCAAGGGCGGTTTCTTGCTGCCGGTGGAGATCACGCCGCTAGGCCCCGACGGCAAGCTCTACAATCCAGGCGGTGGCTACACGTATCACTATTCCGCCGTGTTGCACGCTCGTTGGGAAAGCAAGACGGAGCTTTCCTGGACTCTGAGCGAGCCGATCGAAGGCGATCCCGCGCGCACCACACGCGGCGCTCTTGAGCCGACCATCGCGAGGCTCAAGGATGGGCGGTTTCTGATGATCCTGCGCGGATCCAACGATCGCAAGACCAAACTGCCGAGTTGGCGTTGGATGTCCACTTCGCGCGATGCGATGCGATGGTCAAAACCTGAGCCGTGGACGTACGCGAACGGCGATCCGTTCTTTTCGCCCAGTGCTTGTTCGCAGTTGCTGCATCACTCGAGTGGGCGTCTTTATTGGATCGGAAACATCACGCCCGAGAATCCGAAAGGCAATCGGCCGCGATTTCCGTTGGTGATTGGCGAGGTTGATCTTGTCTCGGGCCTGTTGCGCAAAGAGACGATTCGGGTAGTGGATACAAAGGGTGAGAAAGAGCATGAAGCGCTCAGCCTTTCGAATTTCTACGCTCGTGAAGATCGAGCCACGCGCGAGATCGTGATCCACATGACCCGCCTGTTTGCGCTTGCGGATGGCTGGGAAGGCGACGCGTATGCTTATCGAGTGCGAGTTTCCTAAACTCCCATCTCAAGATTCAAACAAGCTCCGCTGCATCTTTGCGGCGGTGGTGCGCTTGCGTGCCACTGCGGATTTCTTGCGGCTGCCATGCTTCCTGGTCACCGCCGCGATCTGCTCGCGGACGCCGTCGCGCTTGCGGAATTCCGATAATTTGGCGCGCGCCTCGCGTACGGCTTCCGCGTGATCCACAATCGGTTGCGGATAGGCAACGGTGCCAAGCTCTGGAATCCAACGGCGAACGAATGCACCCTTGGGGTCATGATCGAGCGCTTGCTTGTTGGGGTTGTAAATGCGCAGAGTGTTGATGCCGGTGACGCCGGACTGCATCTGGCATTGGCTCCAGTGGATGCCCGGCTCATAGTCTACGAAGGTCCGCGCCAAGTGCAGCCCCGGCTCACGCCAATGCAGCCAAAGATGATAGGCCGCAAATGACATCAGCATGGCACGCATACGAAAGTTGATCCATCCGGTTGCGTTGAGGCTGCGCATGCAGGCGTCGATCATTGGGTATCCGGTGCGGCCTTGCTTCCAAGCCTCAAACTTTTCGTGCGAGAAGTCGCTCTCCCGCAGACCGTCGAAGGCTCTGACGAAATTGTCGAACTCGATCGCGGGCTCGTCTTCCAGCTTCTGCATGAAATGATCTCGCCAATGCAGGCGCGCATCGAAGGCTCGCAGCGCACGGCGGATGTTCGTGTCCTCTGTCCGTTCGATGCGCGATCGCAAGCGCTGTGTCACGGTGCGCGTGGAAATCGTTCCATATGCCAGATGCGGACTCAATCGCGAGCATGACTCAAACGCAGTCAGTGGAGAAGACATCTCGCGATGGTAGTTGTGACCTCGCTCATCGAAAAAAGTATCGAGTGTGGCGTGCGCCGTTCGTTCTCCTCCGGGTTGGGTGGAACGCCGGTCTGGAGCAAGACCTAACGCAACACCGCTTGGAATCTCGCCCGGCCTCAACCCGATCACCGGCCGCAGCATCGAGGGCACAGCCGCGATCGGCTGCGACATGCGCTGTTCCCAGTTCTTCGCCCAGCCGTCGCGCGTCTTCAATCTACGAACCACGCCTCCTGAAGGGGTTTCGTGAAAGGGAATGTTGCGGGCACGCGCCCACCCAATCATGGCGCGGTCGCGCGCGTAGGTGAGCGCATTGCCAGTCTCTTCGTGCGCCCAGATGTTGGCGATTGCGTACTCACGCGAAATCGCGTCGAGAACATCCACTGCTTCTCCGACGCGAACCACCAGTGGCTGGCCTAGCGTCGCGAGTGCGTGAGTCAGATCCTCGAGCGAAGTGAGAAGAAACGTGAAGTGACAGGGATCGAAATCAGCAGACTGAAGCAGGCTAGGCTCAACGATGTAGAGCGGCAATACAGGATTACCGCGTGCACCAGCTTGTGCGAGTGGAGCGTGATCGAGCACGCGCAGATCGCGTTTGAACCAAACGATTTCCACCATCTAGGCCAAGACCTGAGATTCCACTTTCTTCCAATAACGAGAGAATCGTTTTAGATCGGATGCGGAACATGCGCGCAGGTTGGCGAACGCCGGTGCCGGAACAACCGTGACCTTCGAATGCAATGCTTCGATGCAGCCGCGAATCCAAGGGTCGGGACTCTCTTCCGTCACCACTTCGTCGTAATTCGCCAGCAAACTGACGGTATCTCCCTTCAGGATGCTCACCCCCGTCGGGATGCACTCATACAAAAAGACGAGCCGCTTCAATCCCCATTGCTCGCGCTCAATCTGCTGGGAATCGAAGACAAAGACCGCGCTCGCGTCCGAGACGTCAGTCCGCAAACAGTCGGTGTGCATCCAGAAGATCTTCATGCAATCACTCGAAACAACTCCTGCGACAGATCTTCATAGGTGCCCGTGAAAGGGCAGCCCTGTTGACGTTTGGGACATTCCGGGCAATGCGAGCCGCCGGTATACTTTTCAAGATTCTCGCGATTGAAGAAGTAAGGCTTGCTCGCGAAAGTTGAAGCGACCCATTGCCAGGACAGGTTGTTCGAAGCCGGATCTCCGTCCAGCAAATGCGTCAGAAACCAACGCGCACCGGCCTGCCACTTCACCCGACGCCAATGCACGACGTACGCCGCGACCCACATCCGCGCATGATTGTGCAGATAACCAGTTGCATGCAACTCTTTTGCGAAGGCGTCGATGCAGGCGAGACCTGTGCATTCTTTCTGAAGATCTTCGGGCAGAGCATCGGCGTAATCGGAAGCCTGCCAACCGGTTTTGTAGGCTTCGCGATCTTGCCACACGCCGTCGCCCCAGATTCCGAACAGACGACGCCAGTAATCGCGCCACGCGAGTTGCTGCGCGAACTTGTAGGCATCCTCAGAACGCTGCACACGCGCCAAAGCCAGTTGGCGCAGATCGTCGAGAACAACGACACTGTGCCGGATATAAGGTGACAGCCGCGTCACCGTGCCGTTGAGGAAGTTGCGGCTCGCGGCATAGTGCCTGGGGGCGATTGCAGCGACAAGAGGCTGTGCTCCAGCCAAGCCGCCCCGCATCGGGCTGACATGCGGATCGCGAGCGGCGGCCTCTGGAAACTCGCGCGCCAGCACCGCGGCTACTTCTTCGCGCGTCGCTGTCCGCGGCAGCGATCGCTGCAGTACTTCACTTCCGTCCAAACCCGTTCCCACTTTTTCCTCCAAGTAAACGGCCGATTGCAAGAGGCGCAGGTCTTTTGCGGCAGATCTTGTTTGCGAACGCCTTTCATTTTGCGCGTATCGTTCCGAGTCCGCCGTCGACGCCGAGTACTTGTCCGGTGACCCAACTATTTTCCGGATCCACCAGCCAGGCAATGGCCGACGCGATGTCCTCGGGCTTGCCGATTCGCCCCAACACGTGCATCGCCTGCGAGGCGGCGCGCGCGGCTTCGTTGCCGGTGATGCGCGCGGTGAGAGGCGTTTCGACCAAGCCTGGCGCTACACAATTGACGCGAATGTTCCGCGCGCCATACGACGCCGCGGCAGATAGAGTCAGCGCCATCACGCCACCCTTTGCCGCAGCGATCGCTTCATGATTCGCGAAGCCCGCGCGGGCGGCCGCGGTGGCGCAGAGCACGATGGATCCGCCGGTTGACATCATTGCCTTGGCGCCGGATCGGACTGTGGCGAACGCGGTGGTTAAGCTGAGATCGACGGTGTCGCGATACTCGCGTTCTGTCGTGAGATGCGCTGGCTTGAGCAGCAACGATCCAGCACAATTCACGATTGCGCCGAAGGGCGTGTGAGCCTGCACCGCGCGGTCCAGAGCGTCGAAATCCGCGGCATTGACAACCACGTAAGGGGACGAGAGTTCTTCGGCCAAGGCCTTCAGTTTGTCTTCGTTGCGTCCGGCGAGAACGAGTTCCGCGTGAGGCTTCAAGCGGCGTGCGGTCGCCGATCCAATGCCCCCGGTCGCGCCAATCAGAAAAATACGCACAACCCTTGAGATGCCGGCGCACGCCCAAACGGTGGATTATTCGTAACGCAAACAGATGATTGGATCCAGATTCGCCGCTCGATTCGCCGGATAGTAGCCGAAGAAAATGCCCACAGCTAGAGACATCGCCACACCGAGTGCGACCCAAAGTGGAGACAGCGTCGCAGGGATGCTGGGAACCAGCGTTCGGATGCCAAAGGCTATCAGTGCACCCATGAGAATCCCCAGAATTCCGCCGATCATCGTCAACACCGAGGCCTCGATCAGAAACTGCGTGCGGATGTCCGATTTTTTGGCACCCACCGCCTTGCGGATGCCAATCTCGGCGGTGCGCTCGGTCACCGAGATCAGCATGATGTTCATTACGCCGACTCCTCCAACGAGCAGGCCAACAGAAGAAATCACGCCGGTCAAAACAACGAGCGCTCCAGTGAGTTGATTCCACAGCGTCGACAAAAAATCAGAAGCGATCACTTCGAAGTCATCCTCCACGTTAGGCGCCACGCGTCGGATGCGCCGCATCGCCTCAATCGCCTCATCTCGGGCGGCCCCGGGAGGCGCGTTGCGATCGCCAATGAACGCAAGGATCAGCTCTTTGGCTTGCGGATTCTTCTTGCGGAAATCCGAAGAAGGAATAATGGCGAAGTTGTCCACGCCAGGACCGCCGAACAATCCCGCGTCGTGCGCAAAGACGCCGATGACCTCATAGGGCTGCGAGTTCAAACGAATTATCTTGCCAATCGGATCCACACTTGGAAACAGCGATTCCGCAATCGCGGCACCCAGCACAACGACCTGCCGCGTATGATCGACATCGAAACGCGTGACAAAACGGCCCTGCGCCACGCTGAACAGCGGGATGGCGTCTGTATACTCAGGCTCGGTTCCGCGCACGATCACACGCTCGACGCGCTCGCCGTTGTACCGCAAATCGTTGTCCTCACCGAAGAACGACGCCCGCGTTCCGAACACGGTGATCGTTTTCAGGTAGCGCGTTTGTTCGCGCATTTTGTCCGCATAATCCCATTGAAAATGCTTGCGGATGCGGATCTTTTCGGCCATGTTGAAGAACGCGCGAGGGTCGCCCAACGGGATACGGGCCATGAAATAGGTATTCGGACCGAACGATTCGACCTTGTCGGAGATGAACTTGTTGAGTCCTTCGATGATGGCGGCGACCGAAATCACACTCGTGACACCGATGACGATGCCGAGGATGGTGAGCGCCGAGCGCATGCGATTGGCCTGCAGCGTCGACCACGCGACCTTGAAGTTTTCCCGCACATCAATGAAGCTCATCGTAGCCTCCTGGATAACATATAGGCATGACGTTTCGCCTCTTTTGCCTCATCCTTGTGTCTAGCCCGCCACTCAGTTCCACCAAGGCACGGATATCTGGTCTGGCGTCTTGCTGTTGGGCATGGGCGCATACGGCAAGCGAGATGACATGACCATCGCGATTTACACCAAATATTACACACCGGACGATGTGAAGGCGCTTGTCGAGTTCTATCGAAGTCCGGCGGGAAAGAAGTTGGTTGTTGTGGGACGCAAGGCCATGATGGAAGGCATGGAAGCCGGCCAGAAGTGGGGCCAGGGCTCTGGACAACAGATCGGCAATCGCGTCAATCAGCCCATCGAAGCCGAAGACGCCGCCAAAAGGCCTTAAGAACCGGGCTCTTTCGAAGAGTCGAGCAGCTTTGCGCCTAGCGCGCCACCTAGGCTGGGCACGGTGGTCATCATCAGAAATACCATCGCCACCAGCATCAGGATCGCCGCGGGATTGCTCAGAAACTCGAGCACACGCTGAACCTCTTCTCCGCTTTGCCCTTGACGTTTCAACTGTTCCTGCATGTTGCTTGCGATGTCGCCAGTCGACGCCATTGCGAAGACAAAGGTCATAATGATCAGCGCGATCAGGAAGACGAACAAGCCCACGATCCAACCCATTCGTGCGCCGCTCATCACCGAAATGCCAGCACCTGTGCGTTGGCGGTACATGATGACCGACAGCAGCCCCGTCGCAAAAAGTCCCATGAAAGCGAAGAACATGCCGGCGGGCAAAATCACGAGGAAATTGATGAGCACATACATTGGGCCCGCAAGCAGCAAGCCAATGCGAACGGCGATCTTGTTTTGGAATCCGATTTCCGGCAAGGCGGAGGGCGGCGGTGCGGGAAGCGGAGGAGGAGCGGCTTCCGCCGTGGCCTCAGGCTCATTGAACTCTTCGCGCGTAGGCCTCCCGCACTTATGGCAGAAGCGCGCATCCTCGACGAGTTGAGTTCCGCAAGTACAGTAGGCCGGCACGATTCCAGTGTAGCGCCGTATGCTGGTAAGGAACCCACATGAGCCAAATCAGCCTGCTCGTTCTCGGCGACCCCGCCGCTTCCCATCTCAAACTGCTCAGCCGCCTGCCGGAAGAAACCAACATCGTCACTACCGTTGACGCCGATCACGCCCGCAAACACATCGCGGATGCCGACGCGATTCTCTGCGATATGGGCCACGTTGGCCTGCTCAAGGACCTCATGCCCGAAGCCCGCAAGCTTCGCTGGATCCATTCGGTTTCCGCAGGCGTCGAGTCGTTTCTTTTTCCTCAAATGATCGCCAGCCCCGTACCTCTCACCAATGGGCGCGGCGCATACAAGCGCTCACTCGCCGAGTTTGTGATCTACGGCTGCATGTTCTTTGCCAAGGACACTCGCCGTATGTTGCGCCAACAGTCCGAGGGCCGTTGGGAACAGTATTACATGGAAGAGATCCACGGTCGCACACTCGGTATTGTCGGCTACGGCGAGATCGGGCGCGCCGCGGCAGCCGCGGCAACTGCCTTTGGCATGAAGGTTCTGGCGCTGCGCCGTCGGCCTGAACTTTCCGCTGACGATCCTCACGTCGCGGGCGTTTATGGAAACAAAGATCTGCGCGAAATGCTCGCCCAGTGCGATTACATCTGCATCGCCGCGCCGAACTCCAAAGAGGCGATCGGACTCATCGGTGCAGCCGAATTCGCCGTCATGAAGCCCAATGCTGTGATCGTCAACGTCGGACGCGGCCCTGTTGTGGTGGAAGAAGAACTCGTGAAAGCCTTGCAGGAAAAGCGTATCCGTGGAGCGGCGCTCGATGTGTTCGATGTCGAACCGCTTCCTGCTGGACATCCGTTTTACTCGCTCGAAAATGTCCTCATTTCGCCGCATTGCGCCGATCGCGTCACCGGCTGGCTCGACATCGCAATGGAAATCTTTGTGGACAATTTCGACCGCTTTGCAGAAGGCCGCGAGCTCAACAACATCGTCGACAAGCAGGCGGGTTACTGATGGAAATCACACTCGAAGCCATTCGAGAAGCATCGCAGCGCATCCGCCCGCTGGTGAAGCATACGCCGGTGATGACGTCTCGTGGATTCAATGAACGCAGTGGTGTACGGGCGTTCTTGAAGTGCGAGAATCTGCAAACCGGCGGATCTTTCAAAGCTCGTGGCGCGACCAACTTCGTCCGCTCGATGACCTCAGAAGCGCTCGCCAAAGGCGTCGTCGCGTTCTCGTCCGGCAATCATGCCCAAGCCGTTGCCATCGCCGCGCGCGATGCCGGATCCAAAGCGACGGTGGTCATGCCAGAGGATGCGCCGAAGTCGAAGATCGCGGCAACGCGCGATCAGGGCGCAACGATCCTGCTTTACGATCGCTTGAAAGACGACCGCGAGGCGCTCGGCCGCAAGATCGCCGAGGACACCGGCGCGACACTGATTCCGCCCTACGATCATCCATGGACGGTGATCGGCCAAGGCACCTGCGGACTCGAACTCATCGAAGAGGTTCCCGACCTCGACGCCATGGTGGTCTGCACAGGCGGCGGAGGTCTACTTGCGGGATGCGCCACCGCGATGAAGGGCATCGATCCCAACATCCGCGTGTTCGGTGTGGAACCTGAACTCGCCAATGACTGGTATCTCTCCATGCGCGAGGGCAAGCCGGTGAGTGTGGATCCGTCGCGAACGATTGCGGATGGTTTGCGGACGTCACAGCCCGGTGCGGTGACGTTTCCCGTGGTTCAGAAACTCGTAGAAGACATTCTGCTGGTCACCGAAGACGAGATCAAAGAGGCTGTGAAGTACTTAATGGCGCGGCTAAAGATCGTGGCGGAACCAAGCGGCGCAGTGGCGGCGGCCGCGGTGCTGTTCGGCAAACTGCCTGCTGGCATCGGCAGAGTGGGCATCACGATCTCTGGCGGCAACGTGGATTGGGATCTACTGAAGACGTTCTGATGGGCCCAAGCGTACAAATCTTCGGAGTCAAAGGCTCGCAAGCAACTCGCGCCGCCGAACGTTTTTTCAAAGAGCGCCGCGTGCAGATCCATTATGTCGATCTGCAAAAGAAAGCCCTCGCGCCGGGCGAAATCAAGCGCTTCGCTGACCGGTTCGGCGGTCTGGCCGGCCTCTTGGATAAGGAATGTAAAGAGTTCGTCGATGCGGGCCTGAAGTATCTCAAGGTTTCCGAATCCGAACTGCTGACTCGCATCGAGCGGACGCCGAAACTGTTGCGATTGCCGCTGGTGAGAGGCGCGGGCAAGCGTCTCGCGGTTGGTCACGACGAAGCTGCCTGGAAAGCCATGCTGGAACCATGATGAGCCGGTGATATCATGGGGCACCGTCCGCCCGCCGTCCGCTACTTGCCTGTCCATTCAGGAGGATTTCATGACCCGGCACGTTTTCATCGCCTTCTTTTTGTTATTCACTCCGCTCTTCGCGCAGTTGAATGTCTGCAAACTCCGTCTTGCCGATCAGTCTGATTTCAGCAACAATCGCGGATTCCTGCTCTATCTCGAGAGCATCGAAAACAACTCGAGCACCCCTTGCAGGATCTCGAACATGAAGCTGGTGTTGGCTGTAGGCGACGGTTTGCAGTTCCGCTTTATCATCAACACCAACACGGTTTGGCAGCAGGACCGCGACTACATTGTTCGTGCCGAAATTCGCAATGGGACATCTCAAATCTTTCTCGACAATGTGCCGCTCGAATCGCAGCCAACCTCGTTCGTTGCCGCGCCGTCCAACGTTCTGGCGATGAACCGCGTCCTGCTTTCGGAAAGCGGCCGCACCGAACTCTTCTGGTTCAATTCGCAGACCATAGCCACGAGTGGCGCAGCCACCGCCATTCTCAATATGCCGCCGTTTCCGCTGCAGTTGTACGATCGACTGCGCGACACCCGCGGTGCCTTCACCGCCGATTCGTCGCAGGGCGTGACTTTGACGGCGCGCTTCCGGCTGGCGGCTGGCGCCGATCCGCAGCTATTCGCACCGTACGTGGACAAATACGGACAAAGCATACACGCCAACTATTCGAAAATCGCCGCTGACGGTGACTTCGCCGCGCGCAACAACGACGAACAAACCCGCAATACCAACTGGCTTTCGCAGGTCAATACCGACAATTACGGTGCGACGACGACTCCGCCCTGGACGGATACCCCAACGGGTTTTTATCGCGTGAAGAAGGTCAACACTTTTTGGTGGCTCTTGACACCGGAAGGCAAGCCGGTCTTCTATATCGGCCTCAACGCCTTGCCCGCGATCTACGATCCGCTGGCGGCGAGCACGATCACAACAGGCCGTGAATGGCTTTTTTCCGAGCAGCCGCCTACGGCGTTCCGCGATCTCAGCGCCGGGCGTTCGTATTTTTACAACTGGAATTTATCGCGCAAATACGGCAGTTCGTGGGAAATTTCCACTTGGAACCGCACCATGGATCGGGTGAAAGCCTGGGGATTCTCGGGGGCGGGAAAGTGGAAGTCGGCGATTCCACAGGGCATCGCCCAGAGTGTGACCCGGCAGGGCGTCACGCCTGAAATCCCGGTGTTGCCGATTTGGGGATTCTCGCCGAACGTGGTGACAGCGTCTGGTATCGATGGCAATCCACTGTCGTTGCCCGACGTTTTCGACGCGGGCGTGCGGATGCAGTTGGAGCACTTCATCAATGCACAGATGGGCAATCGCAAGGCCGACCCCTACGTTGTCGGATGGTCGCTGGGCAACGAGGTTCACGGCATTGTGATGCCGAGTCATATCCGGAACCTGTTCGTCTCGCCGACGCAATCCGCTGCTAAGATCGCCATGATCGACTACGCGATCGATAGCATTTACGGCGGCAACATCACATTGCTGGCGCAGGCTTGGCAGGTCCCGGTGACTTCACGCGCCCAGCTTTATGCAGGCCTCCTGCCGAACGTGCCGCCTTCCGACGTCTCGACGCTGCGAGGCGTTTATGAACGCGCCCTGTTGAAGACTTACTACGATACCGTGAAGCGTATCGATCCCAATCATCTTTACTTCGGTTTCTGGATCGTACCGAATCAGTGGGTGACGAGTGACGACTGGCGTAATCTCGCTGAATTCACAGACGTCATCGGGTACGACCACTACACGGCATCTCACAGCGCGACGTTTTACCGCGACCTCAGTTCCGCGATCGACAAGCCGATCTTTAACGGCGAGTTCTCGTTTCCGTCGAACTACGGCGGTCAACGCGGTTTCAATACTGCCTTTCCTTCGATGCCGGGTGTCGCGGCTTACGATGAGGCCGAGACCGCAGCCCGCTACACCGCCTTCTTGCAGGCTGCCCGGCAGGATCCGAACTGCGTTGGCGTTGGCTACTTCGCTTATATCGATCAGATGATCACCGGCCGTAGCAGCGGCGATCCATTTGGAACGAGCCGCAGCCCTTTGGTGCAAGGCGAGAACTTCGCGTTTGGATTGGTCGATGTTTCCGATTCACCCAAACAGGCATTGGTGGATGCCGTCCGAAACGCCAATCGCGAAGCCGCGGCGGCACGCCTCAACCTCACGGGACCAGTTTCCACGGCGACCTTTACCGTTCGCGTCACTGTCACCGGAAGCGGATCCACAACGGGATCCGTAGCCTGCGGCAGTCAATGCGCACAGACATTCGTAAGCGGAACGCAGATTACACTGAACGCCGTTCCCGGTGCCAGTCAGTTTTTTGTCGGTTGGTCTGGCGTGTGTATCGGCACGGGTGCCTGCACGATTACTTTGACCTCCGACGTGAATGTCGGCGCGGTGTTCTCCGGAGGCGGAGCAGGCACGACAGGCGGGCTGCTGTTCGTTCCGGTGCGCCCTTGCCGTCTGGTGGATACCCGAAATGGAAATAGCGTGTTCGGCGGCCCTGCGATTGCGGCGAATGAGACTCGATCGTTCCCGCTACCCTCGGCTTCCTGCGGCTTGCCTCCGAATGTCGCCGCGTACTCCGTCAATATTACGGTGGTTCCGCGCGGCTTGCTCGGATACATTACCGTGTTTCCTTCGGGGCAATCGCAACCCATGGTTTCGACGTTAAATTCTCTCGATGGCCGCATCAAAGCCAATGCCGCCATCGTGCCGGCAGGCAATAGTGGAGCGGTGAGTGTGTTTGCGACGAATCAGACCGACCTCATCATCGATGTGAACGGCGCATTCGTTCCGACAGGGACGAACAGTGCGGCGCAGGCCTTCTATCCGGTAGCGCCCTGCCGCATCGCGGATACGCGCACCGCCCAGGGTATCTTTGGACAACCCGCGCTGCCCGCGCTGGGAACCCGTACCTTCCCCGTGATCTCCAGTGGCTGCGGCATCCCGGCTTCCGCCACTGCCTATTCGTTGAATGTGACGGTGGTTCCCGGCAGGCCCTTGGGCTTTGTCACGCTGTGGCCAACCGGACAGATCCAGCCAGTCGTATCGACGTTGAACGCGCTCACTGGAACGGTGGTGGCGAACGCGGCGATTATACCTGCGGGTTCGCTTGGAGCGATCAATGTGTTTTCCACGGATTCCACCGAGTTCATCATGGATATCAACGGCTACTTCGCGCCTCCTGGAGGCCTCAATGCGCTGAACTTCTACGCCGTCAATCCCTGCCGGGTTCTGGATACGCGCAATGCCATCGGATCGCTGGGGGGGCCGGTGCAGGAAGCGTTGATCGCTCGTGAGTATCCGGTGACGGCGAGCCCCTGTGGGATTCCGTCTGGCGCACGCGCGTTTTCTATGAATGCCACGGTGCTGCCGGCAACGACGCTTGGCTATCTGACATTGTGGCCGACGGGGATCACGCAGCCGGTGGTGTCGACGCTGAATGCGATCGATGGCAGTATCATGTCGAACGCGGCCGTGGTTCCAGCGGGATTGAACGGCGGGGTGACGGCTTTCGTTACAGAGCGTACGCATCTCATTCTCGACATCAATGGATACTTCGCACAGTAGCGAAATAGAAAAGCCGCTCGGATCAGCCGAGCGGCTTTCTACGAAACAAAGGTATATCGGCGGACTGTCCGGAGGATCGATCCGGCCCTATGCGCGTTTTCAGTAACCGGATTTTGTACTGACAATCCGCCTCGACATACCTTCCCGCGGAATGAGACATTGGCAGTGTGAGAGACAGGACCCGTTTGTCTCTTCTACCAAGCCGCTCCGCGGAAAGCTCGCAAGAATCGAAAAAGGGGCACAGGCGCGTTCGCTCGGAGGGATCGCCCGCAGGCTGTCGCAGGAGCCATGCGGGCGGTTTGTTCGAACCCGCCTGTGCCTCCGAACTGGATGGCGACGAACAGTGAGAGAAGCAGGACCCGATGCCTCTTCTGTAAAGCCGCTCCGCCCGGATTCGTTTGGACTAAATCAGTCCAGGACCACTTGATCCCGCAGACGGAATGTCAAAACCGTCTCCGCTGGAATCAAAATCTCTTTCTTGCCGGTGGCGACTGCTCCGCCCGTTCCGGCTGCCGCCCCGGTGACCGCGCCGATTGCCGCGCCTTTGCCGCCGCCAGCCATCGCTCCAATGATCGTGCCCGCTACCGCGCCGCCTCCGATTATCGTCGTATTCCTTTTCCTGTGTCCAACACCGCTTCTCACTTCGGGTTGCGTCGTGATGGAATATCTTTTTCCGCCTATCGAGAGTCCATCCAAATGCAGAAAGAACTGCGCCTTTCCGGCAAGACGGCCAGATGTGCTTGCTTCGCGGATGTATCCTTCTACGGCAGCCCCCTTAGGAACAAGTGTTTTGCCGTTATAGGTCACTGACTGCTCTACGATTCCGAAAAATCGAGTCCCCGCTGTGTTTTTACCACTATTTAATTCCGAATTCAAGCGGATTGTGAGGGTGTCGCCCGGAAAAAGTGTGGAAAAAGAATCTGGTCCACCGGCATATGCACGCTGGTGGACCATGGCGCCGAGAACTATCGAAAGTCCCAGCAGTCTCAGACTAGGGGGAAGGTTGCGGATGTTGTTCGACACAGTTTTCATGCGGATACTAACCCTTCTCGTATTGATTCCGTGGACATCGAACTGGAGTCACAAAGGCCTACTTGCGGGCTACTTGCACCTTTGGCGTGGCAAGGTAACCGACGATACGATCCTTCTGCACTTCATACACCACCAGCTCATAGGGCTGACGGGTTTTGGACGACACGTAGAATTGCACCGGTTCATTCACGGTCTTGTCCTTCTTCTGGATCCGGCGGTCGTCCACCACAACATCGAGAGTGTACTTGGCGCGCTTGATGTCGGCCTTCTTTACAGCCAGTTGGATATCGCCGACGCGCTGTTGGCCGGCGCTCTTCGCGAGGCTGAATTCGTAGTAATTCTTTTCGCCGATTTCGCGCAGGGCACCCAGTTCCTTGGAATTGGTTGCGATGAGGCCGCTCATTTCGCCCATGTCGCCCCGAGCACGCTTCAGATCGGTGATGGTCTTATCCAGGTCGGTACGTGTGTTCGCGATCTCGGTCTTCACCGTGCCTACGTCCGTCTTGACCGTGCCGACTTCGTTGTTGATGTCAGTGAGCTTTGTGTGGGCGGACTGTGCCGCATCCTTCACCTGTGCCAGTTCGCCATTGAGCTTGGCGACGGTTTCAGACTGTTCCTTCCTCCACTTGTTATCGATGGAAGAAGCTGCGGCCACTTGACGCTGCACGATCACACGCGTCTGCTGGGCGGCGGCAACCTTCTTGTCGACCTTGTCTACTTCCTGGTTGGTGGCAGCCAGCGACTCTTCGACGCCGCTAATCGACTTCTTCACCTGCTCTTCGCTGCTCTTGACAGTGGATCTCACCGAAGCCATTTCGGTGCGCAACGCACCTACGTCAGAGCTAAGGGCAGTGGTCTTCTGCGATTGATAGACGTTGGCACCGAGACTGACTGCGAGGGCTCCCGCTGCGAGCCAAGGCCATACCAGTCGCTTCGTTTCGATTTTCACCGGGGTGATTGTATTGTTGTTCTCGTTATTTGTGTTCATTGGAGTAATCATTTGTCTTCTTGGGGTCCCGACTCCTAAGGCTGTGAAAGCAAGCAGCTTGCCAAAGTAGAAACTCTTTGTTTTCAAGCAATTGGCGCTGTTTCTGTAGTGGATCGGTAAGATTTACCTGAACACCCTAGAAAATCGTACCGGTAAACACCTGACCCGGGGGGCCGGTTGATCATGTTAGAGTGTACTCCAAGAGATGCCCGCGCTGCGCGACCGCTATTTGGATTTCGTGATGGAGGAATTGGCTTCGTTAGGGGCAATTACCAGTCGGTTCATGTTCGGCGGTTGGTGCCTCTACTGCGATGGCACTGTGTTTGCGCTGATCGCGGACGGTGCGTTGTATCTAAAAGGGGATAGCGAGAACATCCCAAAGTTTGAGGCCCGCGGACTCAAAGCCTTGCGACCGTTTCCTGACCGGGACGATGTGATGAAGTACTTTCAGGCACCCCCCGAGGTTTTTGAGAATCCGGAAGCGATGCGGGAATGGTGCGGTGGGGCAATCGCCGCAGGTCGGCGGAAGTCGACGAGTCCAAAGAAGACGAGGAAACATGCTGGAAACTAGTGCAGTAGTACCGGACTTCGAAGTCCGCGACCAAGACGGACAACCCTTTATGTTGGCATCACTTGCAGGCACGAGGGTGGTGCTGTTCTTCTATCCCAAAGCGGACACCCCTGGTTGAACCATCGAAGCGTGCGAGTTTCGCGACGCAAACGAGAAGTTCCAGGTGGCGGACGCGGTCCTTGTCGGGGTCTCTCCCGACCCCCAGGCTGCGCAGGCTAAGTTCCGTAGTAAGTTCAACTTACCGTTCACCTTGCTGGCTGATACGGACCATGTAGTAGCAGAGGCTTTCGGTGTCTGGGGGGAAAAGACTTTCATGGGCAAGACCTATATGGGAGTCTCCCGGTCGACATTCCTCATCGGACGCGACGGCAAAGTCGCTCATGTATTTCCCAAGGTCAAGCCTGAAGGACACGCCGAGGAAGTGTACACCGCGCTGCAGTCCTTGGCTTAGTTAGCTGAGAAGGGCTACGGGCGTCGTCGCCCTTTCACTTTCGATAGGCGTGGAAAATCTCCCTGTGGGATTTCATTCAGTCTATCTCACGAGCCAGTTTTGCCTCGGCGAACTTTCCGTTTCGCTCCGCAACAGCCGCGCGATTTTGAATTGCTCGCGCATAGTGAGCCCCTGCGGATTCGCCAATCGAAATGGCGCGATCCCAAAAACTCACCGAGTCCGCATAACGCTGTTCCGCCAGTGCGACCTCCGCCAACGTGTTCAGAACCGGCGTGAGATGCCGATCCCACAGACCGGCTGCCCGCTCTACCAGAGACAACGCCTGGTCGGCCAACTGTTGGGCCGCCTTCGCATCGTCCATGCGCAGCACCGTCCATGCCTGATTCCGGAGCAACATCGCCGCGGCCAAATCATTGGATGCCATTCCAGAAGCCTGGGCAAACGTCCGCGCGGCCTCCGGCAGACGCCCACGTTCGAGCATACGCTGCGCCTTCTGATTGAGGGCCATCGCCGCGTCATCCGATGACGAGGCAGCGGCGAAAACAAGAGGGAAAAGGATCAAGCAGTTCATGTTGCCAACTTACGGCGCATTCGCCGCCGCATCCATGGAAACCCGCTCGGCGCGGATATTCAGGATGCAAACGAGAATCCCGCCATCCGCGTTCGGCTCGCGAATTTACGCGTTCAACTTGCAGGGGATTGCCGCCCACAGGGATTCCGACCACAATAGAGAGGTCCAATGCCCCGGCCCGACCTCATCGTCGTACTCGATGTCCTCAGCTATGTCGCGGGCATCCTGCTGTCCGTTGTCCTCCTCATCCTCACCCGCAAATCCGCGCTCCGCTGGCGGTCTCGCCGCCCTACTGCAAATGATGGTGGGAATTTCGCAATCCGCCTGGACGCATCAACTCGCCGCTTGCGTGCAGGCCGTGGGCGGCGCTCTGCTGCCGGTCAGCTTCGTTGCCGCATGGTCGTATCCAGAGTCAGAAGATCCGCGACGCAGGATGTTTGCGCGCTGGCTCTACCGAATCGCCGTCGCAAACGCTGTCGGAATCGCCCTGATGATGTTGGCCCTGGCGCTTGGCTGGTTGCCGCTCGTTGCCAAGCTTCTGCTGCCATTCACCACTGCGATTTTGCTCAGCGTCGCGGCTTTCGTGCTGGTCAGAGGACGCCTCAGAACCACCGCTGACCGCATCTATCTGACATTGACTTTGCTCGGCGCGTGGATCGCCTCCGCCGGCATGTTCGCAATCGAATGCCTTCGCCTGACTCCCGAGGCCTTTCAATTTCTCTGCCTCAGCACCACCGAGGCACCGTTCCTCATCATTGCCGGAGCGCTATTTTTCTTCGCGCGGTTTCGAGCCGCCGATGTGCTCATCAAGAGCAGTCTGCGTATCGTGGTGGGGCTTATCTTTGCCTGGATTGGCTATGCCATCGTTGCCGGCAGTTACTTGTGGGCCGGACGCATCTTTTCCCCACCTACAGTGGGGCGCTCGATTCTCATCACCCTTCTTCTCTTCGCTCTATTGATGCTCATGCGATGGATGGACGCGCTTTTTATGAAAGCCGCCGAACGCTGGATTCTGCGAGAGCCAGACTACGCATCCGCATTACGCCAAATTGCCAGCGAAATCGACGATCTCGATGCTCCGCAAGAGATTTTCGCGGTGGTCGAAAAGGTGCTGCGGCCCTTTCTCGAAGTGGCCGCCGTGCGTGTCGTCGAATGCCACCATCAGCGCACGCTTGGCTCGCAACCCTGGGAAATCGCCGATGGCGACCCCTGCCGTCACATCGTTCCCGGTCATGAGGTCGATTTGCTTGCGCCAATCCGTTTGCGCAACGAAGTGCCCTACACCATCGCCATCGCACCGGGCTCATGCAGACGTATCCTCCTAACCAAAGATCTCCATTTTTTGCAGGACGTTTCCGGAGTTTCCGGACTGATTTCCACACGCCTCGAATCGCTCGCCGGTGAACGCGAAAGAGTCGAACGCCAAAGCCGGGAGTCATCGCTGAAACACCTCGCCGCAGTCGCAGAATTAAAAGCTCTGCGCGCGCAAATCAATCCACATTTTCTCTTTCATTCACTGAATACCATTGCCGATCTCATCGTGTCCGATCCGCCCAAGGCCGAGACAATGACCGTTTTGCTCGCCAGCGTCTTCCGCCACGTGCTGCAGCATTCGGACTGCAATTCGACGCCTATTTGAGAGGAAATATCATTTCTTCGCACCTACCTTCGCATCGAAGAAGTCCGGTTTGGCGAACGCCTGCTCGTGGATCTCGACATCCACCCCGCCGTCGCGGAACAACGAATTCCATCGCTGCTTTTGCAACCCATCGTTGAGAACGCCATCAAACACGGACTCGCCCCAAAGATCGGACCCGGCAAGCTCCGCATCGCCGCTCACGCCCATGGCGCATTCACGCGTCTCGAGGTGGAAGACGATGGTGTCGGTCTCGCCACCGTCGCTTCCAACACGCGCAGCCACGGCGGCGTCGGTCTGAAGAATGTCGCCGACCGCCTCCGCATGCTCTATGGCGGCCGCGCCTCGCTCACCTGCGAAAACGGCACGCGCACCGGAACCCTTGTTACCATCCTGATCCCCGTCCCAGAGGCCAACGCGTGAGCCTTCGCAGCCTCATTGTCGACGATGAATCTTCCGCGCGATCGCGCATGGCCCGCCTGCTCGGCAACCATCCGGAAATCGAAATCATCGGCCAGGCCGTCAACGGACTCGAAGCCCTCCAGTCCATCGAAACGCTACAGCCCGATCTCGTTTTCCTCGACATCCAAATCCCCGGACTCGACGGATTCCAAGTGCTGCGCTCGCTCCCCAAAACCATCCAATCGCCGCTCATTGTCTTTGTCACCGGCTTCGATCAGCACGCCCTGCAGGCCTTCGAAGCACAGGCACTCGCCTATCTCTTAAAGCCAGTGGACGCAGAGAAACTCGCCGCCGTGGTCGATCGTGCCGTCAAAATCTGCGCCTATCAGGACCTGCGCGATCAGGAAACCGAACGCGTCTCCGTCGCCGCCGCCAATGCCGAACCCGCCCCGCTGGTCTTGAACCAAATCGTGGGACGCAAGCGCGATCGCATCGTGCTGCTGGCCCCCAAAGACATCGTCTTCTTCGCCGTCGAAGACAGCATCGTCAAGGCCCGCACCGCCTCCGATCTGTACACGGTCAACCACAGCATGGCCGACCTGGGAGCGGGGCTCGAATCCCACAACTTCTTTCGTGCGCGCCGGTCCGGGCTAGTGAATCTCAACGCCATTCGCGAGATTCAGCCATACTTCAAAAGCAGCTTCCTGTTGAAAATGGCAGAAGAGCCATCGTCTGAGATCCAGGTCAGCGAGCGGCAGGCGGCATTGCTGCGCAAACGTATTCCCGGGCTTTAATACTTCTCTCTTCTTTGCAAGAAGTTGACTCAACTCAAAAGCGATCTTCTTCAAGATTTTCATAGCCGGGTTCTGAATGTTCTGAATCTGCTTTATTAGACAACTGGAAACCCCTGGCCGGACTTTTGTGGCGGCGATCGCGAAGGCGCGAACCTCTATTCGGATTCACTCATCGCGCTGGATGTCGATACCGGAAAGTTGAAGTGGTATTTTCAATTCACTCCGCACGATACACACGATTGGGATGCGCAGTCGTGGCCGGTGCTGGTGGATCTCGAAATCGAAGGCAAGCAGCGGAAGGCTGTGCTGCATCCAAATCGCAATGGATTTCTGTATGTTCTCGATCGGGTGACCGGCGAGTTTCTGCGCGGCTCGGCGTTTGTGGACAAGTTGGATTGGGCCACGGGGCTCGACAGCAAAGGCAAGCCGGTTGTGGTTCCCGGCAAAGATCCGACAGCGGGAGGCAATCGCGCGTGCCCTTCGGTGCGGGGTGCGGCGAATTGGATGTCGCCTTCGTACAATCCTGCAACGGGCCTGTTCTATCTTCCAACGCTCGAACAGTGCGATCTCTACTTCATTTCGGCGAAAGAGCCAAAGCCGATGAATGGATTCGCAGGTACGGGCGGCGAGGGCATCCCCGCGGAACCGGGCCAGTTGGCCTTGCGAGCGATCGATCCGCGGACGGGCAAACGGGTTTGGGAACAGGCGATGACGGGTCCCGGAGCAGCTTGGGCGGGGACTGTATCGACGGCTGGAGGCGTGGTGTTTGTCGGCGATGACAACGGACATCTGGTTGCTGCCGATGCGAAAACGGGCAAGCATCTGTGGCACTTTGGGACCTCACGGAACATCACGGCATCGCCCATTACGTACATGCTGGACGGCAAACAGTATGTGGCGATCTGTTCGGCAACGCATGTCTTCGCGTTCGCGCTGTTCGAACAGTGATAAATTAGTTGGCCATGCGGCTGCTTTCTCGACGTCAGTTTCTGGCTGCGCTGCCAATCGCGGCCGCGCCTCTCGGCAAGGTCAAGATCAAAGATGTACAGGCGATGTTGCTGCAGGGCGACCGCACGTACACGCTCCTCAAGATCACGGCGGACAATGGCGTCCACGGTATTGCGGAAGCATATGGAAGTCCGGGAATCGGAGTGAAAGAGCAGATTCTGGCGCTGAAGCCTTGGCTCATCGGTAAGGATCCGCTGCAGATCGATACGATTTACACTGGCCTGGGCGTGGGCGGTGGTGGACTCTCGGGCTCGCGCACTGACGGGTCGGCACACAATCTAATGCGCGCTGCCAGCGGCATCGAGATGACACTGTGGGATCTCGCCGGCAAGATTCTCGGCGTGCCTAGTTCGACGCTGCTGGGCGGGCGTTTTCGCGATAAAGTCCGCGTGTACGATCACGCTGCGCCACGTAACATGCTTGACAAGGCATCGTGTCGCGAATGGGCGGAGAAGGTGAAAGCTGACCCGGCTGGGTTTACGTGCCACAAGTTCGGATTTCCGCGGACGAACCCTGCGACTGACGCGGCTAGAGATCCGGCGAATCGGATTCTCACAACCAAGGAGCTGATGCAGATTCGGCAGGGCTTTGAGAACTGCCGCGAAGCGATTGGTTGGGATCATGACATCATGGTCCACTGCCATTGGGAATACGATGTGCGCACGGCGATTCAGATTGCCGAGGCAGTGGAATCGATCAAGCCTTTGTGGCTCGAAGATCCGCTGCTGGTGGATTATTCGACATCGTGGCAGCGGCTCACGGCGGCGGCGAAGGTGCCGATCTGCATGGGTGAGAATCTCGCGCGGCGCGAGGGGTTCCAGCAGTTCATCATCAACCAGGGATGCGATATTATTCACCCTGACTTGCGCAATTCCGGCGGATTTTTGGAGACCAAACGCATTGCCGATTTCGCTGCGCCGTTTGGGATCCCGATGGGGACGCACAATACTGGAAGCCAAGTGCATACGTACGCGAACATCAATTGGGCGTCGTCGATTCGCGACTATATCGCGACGGAGACGGTTACGGGCAAGGGCGATTGGATGGACAAGGTGTTGCTGCTCGATGGCCCTTACATTCAGGGCGGGTATATCAAGGCCACCGAAAAACCGGGACTTGGAATTGAGTTGAATCCGGATGTGGTGCGGGCGCGTTTGGCTCCGGGCGAAACATGGTGGGGAGCTTGAAGTCACTTTAGCTGTCATCAGATAGCCACTGAGGTTTGTCCAGAAGACGATGCTCTTTTGTGCGAAGTGGATCGTCCTGCTGGCTACCGCTGTGGGCGCACTGTCTGCCGCCCCCAAGCTCCGCCTCGGACCCTCGGTCGCGCTGACGGCCTCTGTCACCCGCGGACTGGATGGGAGAGATCTCTCCATTACGGCTACCGATGCGGGCGATGGCGCATTGGCTCTCTCGCTCACGACCACAGCGGACTGGCTGGCTGCTGTGAAAGATGCTCCAGTCTGCACGGTGTTTTCGCCTTGCGATTCCCCGATCCGAATCTTGCTTCGCACCGCCAAGCTGCCAGTGGGCACAGTGACCGGCTTTGTGATTGTTTCCGACCCTGAAGCCGAGGACGCGCCGCAGAGCATTTCCGTCACCGTCACGGTAACGTCTGTCTATCCGGATAAAATTCAGTTCTACGCCAAGCCGGATGGCAAAGCGCAGGAGTTGATGGGGTCGATTCCACGCCAGCTTGGATCTGGCGATCTCAAGATTGAGCAGTATCCTTCCGGCGGATCCACGCTGAGCCTCGTAGTTAGTGCTCAGGGTACTTTTATCTTCAACTACGTTTATCGACTGAGCGCCGCCGCGCCGCCTGAAACTGCCCATGGCGACTATCCCGTAGCACTGTTGTCGAGTTCCGCAGGCAGGATTCCCGTCGGGATTCGAGTCTCCGGTCGCGATCCAATCACGGCTTCGAAAACCGGGTTGCAATTCCACGCCGCCACCGGATTCGCGCCTCAACGCAGGCCCATCAGGCTGGGGCCAGCGGCAAGCGTATTTCAGGTGCTGGATGTAGAAGCCCGAGTGGAAACCGAAGTCCCCTGGTTAATCGCTACGATCGCAGCAGATCGCGAGATCGAAGTCACCGCATCGCCAGAAGGGCTGGATCCCGGCACATACAAGGGGGAAGTGGCGATTTATAGCGATGCGGCGAACGACGTGCTGCGACTAACCAGTGACGCTGGAAGTATCACCGCCAGGCCCGGCGTTGATTGCGCGTGTCCTGCCGACACTTGGATATCCGTCCGACCTAGCTCGCGGCATTCTGGCCAGCATCCAAGGTGACCTGCTCTCTTCCTCGTTCGGTCCGGCAGGCGATTCGGGAGATCTCCAACTGTATATCAACAACAGGCCGATTCGGACATTGAATTCTTCCGAGTACGGACGTGTCGACTTCCAGATCCCGTTCGACGCCGAGGCCGGGCAGAATCCGGTGCGAATCGACCGGGATGGAATTCGCGGCGTCAGCTTCGCGATGAGCGTGGCAACGCTGAATCCTAGGCTGCTGTGGGCACAAACACCGGATGGCAAAATTGTTCCCGCTGGATCTTTCTCGCGCGAAGTCGTCGGGGTAGGAGATACGATCGAACTGTTTGGCGACGGCTTTGGCGCACCGGTGATTGCGGTAGTTTCCGGCGATCCCGCCCCGGAAGATGCAATGTTCGAAGAGTTTCCCGAAATAACGATCTATTCCTCGCGTCAGAGTACCCTCTATCGTCCGAAGCCTATCCGGGCTGGTCTGGCACCCGCAACCATTAGACTTTCGAGAATCACGATCGTCATTCCGGAAGGGTTGCGCGGCGCAGGCCAGGTTCTCGTGCAAGCATCTGGCGGCTACTCGTCGGTGTACCTGAACATCCAATAGTCGCCGTTAGTCGGAGGCGGCTCGCGCATCCCTCTCGTACTAGCCGACCATCGACGGCTTTAGCGGACGACGCTACGAAGATCGATATGGAAATGTCCTCGCGCGACGATCTCGTTGGCGAATTTCCACGCGACGCGTTCGGACCGTAAAGCTGTGGCGTCGAGTTCCGCAAAGACCTCTTGGATGGCAACGGCGAGGCGACTGGTAGCCTCACAACGGCTGGCCTCGGGTACCGATCGGATGATGCGGGCCACGTGGTCCTGCCTTGCGATCCGCGGCAATGCGACGGGGAGCGCTCTTCGAGACGGTCAGGCCCGCGAGACCCAGACTCCGGTGAGCCGGTCGAGCAGCCCCCGTGAAGGACGCCAAATGGCGCTGATCACGCCTGGAAGAATCACCGCCCAGTAGAGCGCGATGATCCCAGGATGCTTGGGTCCGTTCTTTCCCAAAAGCAGGGCCAGACCGAAGACAAGGGGAATGGCAGTGCGCAGAATCAGGCGCCAGCGCGGAGCCCGGGCGCCCTTCGGCGTCGTCAACGATAAGCCGCAGAGTGAATACGAGAGATGGCTGCCGGTAAAAGAAGCTATCGCCATGCCGACAGCGAACTGCAGTGTGATGAAAACGGGCAACACTGACGCAAGATCGGCGGACAGGGACAGATGTTTTCCTGCAGCGACGGCCGCGGCCATGAATCCTGCGGAGGTCAACAACAGGAAGATGTTGGCCACAGCCAACTGCTGCAGACGGCGACCGCGGGACACGGTGCAGTCCCCTCCCACGATTCCTTTCAAAAGATCATGGGCCTCCTGTCCCGATAATCGGCCCGATTCGAGGTCTGACAGAATTTCGCCGACCGGGAGAGGGACGCCGGATTCCCCTTTTAGCGCCAACTGGGCTGACGCACTGAAGAACTGATCCTTGGGAAGAACGGCTGCGGGTGGTGAGTCGGCAATGTCGCAGAAGATTCCTCGACCGTTCGAAATCCATACTTTGTCGGGTGCCAACGCGGCGGGGTCTGCATCGAGAGCCAGGTCGGCCAGTGCGGATGCCAGTTCGCTGATGCTAACAGGTTTCGACAGGCTCGTCAACGGCTCGCCGGCGGGCGCTTCGTAGGCGTCCCATGCCTGGCCGGATTTGCGTTCGCCCGTGATCCAACGGAGGCGGCTCCGCCGCTGATCGTCTTTTCGCGCCATTGGCAGCGATGGTTTACCTGACGCGTGTTCGACAATCCAGACGGCTCGCCGGAGTTGAGGGTCCCAGCCCTGCGACATGCCGGTGGGAACCGCTTTGTCCGGCGCCGGATCGATGAGAAACGGCCCGAGTCGCCGTGCGTCCGCTGGTACATTGAGATCGGACGATTCCGAGGTTCCGCGGCTTGCAATAGAGCGTTTCAGCGTAACGCGGCTGCGGCTCCATTGGTCATGTAGGCCGGCCCAACCGTTTGATTTCCGGGCGCTCAGAAACGGCAGAACCTGTCCGATGAGGCTCGCGACTGTGCTGGCGATGCCCCACGGCCCAAGCAGAGACACCTTGCCAGCAGTCCAGCCCAAAGCCAGGCCCTCAGTTAGCTCCAAAAGCATTTCGGGCACCAGACGCAGCAGGGCGAACGAAAACCCACGGATCAGTCCGGGGCGCCAACCGGGCGCGGTGAGGCGCCGCCGGACTCGGAGTCCACAAACCCACTTTCCCGGGCTCACCCCCCACTTACCCTCCATCAGACCCAATCCCGTATGCAGGATTACCTGAAAGGCGGTTGTGAGAATTGACACTCCAGGTGACATCTCGCCACTCCCTTTGGAGACAACGGCGACCACCGGAATCATGAATGCTGCGTTGTCGAGCATGCCCGCCGCGATCCGCCGCATGATGGGCGCCGGCATGTCGGGGGTGATCGCGGCACGGAACGGCGAATAGTCCTGGAAGCGATCCTCGGGCCTCTTGGCGAGGGCACGAAGGACGACCGCGTCAATTTCGGCCGGCACTTTGGCATTGAACTTCGACGGCGGATCCGGCACGCGCGCGGCGATGGAAGCGACCAACTGGATCATGTCCGCTTCGATGAACGGAGGCCGCGCTGTAAGCAGGTAATAAAGAGTGGCGCCAACCGAGTAGATATCCGACCGGAGGTCGAGCGGCAGCCCCTGCAGTTGTTCGGGTGACGCATAGGCAGGGGTTCCGGCAAACGATGCGGAGTTGGTTGCGCCGGGCGCCGGGCGGCTGACCGAAAGCCCGAAATCGCCCACCTTGGCCATTCCCGTCGCGGCGTCGATAAAGATATTGGCTGGCTTGATATCGCGGTGGAGGATGCCTTTTTCGTGGGCGGCTTCGAGTCCCGCCAGGATGTCGAGGGTATAGTGGATGGCATCGTCAACGCTCAACTGGCCATTGTCTTCGACGATCTGCTTGGCCGTGGTTCCCTTGACCAGTTCCATGGCGATGGCGAGGTTGCCATTGGATTCCACGGAGCCAAAGACGAAGACGCAGTTGGGATGGCTGATCGAGGCGGCGACCTGCGCTTCCTGCAGCAGCCGTTCGCGATCGAGGCCGCTGGCGTGGGGGAGTTTGAGGGCGATGATGCGAGAGGTATCGGGGTCCTCTGCTTCGTAGACTGACCCCATCCCACCCTCGCCCAGCAGGCGCAGGAGGCGCAGAGAACCAAAGTACCCGCACGCGAGAACGGAGGGGTCCGATGTCGCTGCCGGGCTATCGTAAGAGGTTCTGGTGGCGTCGACATTTGGCGAGTTAGAATCCGCGGCATTTGCAACTATTGCTTGGGCGTCCCGATTTTCCTGGTCTTTTTTCATTGTTATCGCTCCCTGAACCTCGAACTTTCTCTGAATGGCTTCCAGTGCAATCAATTGCTGAAGAGCCGCGCCGCGGCCGGGCCAATCGCGGTATTGCTCCACCAGTTGGCGAACGAGGCCACGGGCATTCTACGCTGTTTGCCAGCGGTGCGCGGCCTCTTCGCGACGCGCGGTGACCAAGCCCTGCCGAAGCGCTGTGTCGCCGAGCGAACGCCGGAACTTCGCCACCAGATTCTGGCACGAAGCGAAACGCTTTTCCGGATCGATTGCCAAGCATCGCGCGAGCACTTCGTCGGTCTCGCCCGGCGTCCAGGGAGCGTACTCGCTGGCGCGCGGCGGTTGTCCGTCTTGGATTGCTCCGCACAGTACTCTCAGATCGGTCCCTTCAAACGGGCACCGCATCGTAATCAGTTCGTAGAGGATGACGGCCAGCGCGTATTGGTCGCTTCGCGCCGATACGGTGGGCCGATCAGCTAGCGCCTCCGGTGCCATGTACAGCGGCGAGCCGAGCTTTACCCAGGACTTGGTGAGAGCTGCGCTCTGCGTGTCCTTGGCACGGCCGAAGTCCATCAGTTGGACCTCACCTGATTTTCCAGTCATCACGTTGGCCGGCTTGACGTCGCGATGAAAGATGCCTTTGCTGTGGATGAAGTCCAAACCCGAAGCCACGCAGTCCGCCAAAATGAGAATCTGATCCAGGGTGAAATTGGGCTTGAGACGCGAAACATCGTCGCCATCGACGAACTCCATGGCGATGAATGGGCGCTCGCGGTCGATTCCGATTTCGTAAATCTGAACGATATTCGGATGTTTAGACACGCGCGCGACGGCACTGGCCTCGCGCCGGAATCTCTCACAACGGACCTTGGTTGCCGCAGGGTCCTCGAGGACGAGCAGGGTCTTGATGGCCACATCGCGCCGGAGAAAGTGATCGAACGCTTTACAAACGGCACCCATGCGACCCTCGCCGAGCAGGTTGGCAATTTCGTATTTACCGTCGGGACGGATCCTGTCGCCAGCCTCTAAGGTTGAATCCTGAGACACGTGGTAGTTAGTTTACATCTAATCCTGTTATGCTGTTTGCCGCATCGAGGAGACCGGAAGCGGTTGGCGGGGAGCGCTGGACCTCAGCGAAATTTGTCACGCGAGCCTTGCTAAGAAAGCCGCTTTTCTGACATTGTCCATGCTCAACCTGCAGCGAAGCCAAGGTGGCCCGGATCTTTGTCGGTTTGGGCAGGGGTTAGTTAGTTAGCTAGTTAGCTAGCTAGCGGTTACTCGTCGGTGTACCTGAACATCCAGTAGTCACCGTTAGTCGGAGGCGGCTCGCGCGTCCCTCTCGTACTAGCCGACCATCGACGGCTTAAGCGGACGACGCTACGAAGATCGATATGGAAATGCCCTCGCGCGACGATCTCGTTGGCGAATTTCCACGCGATGCATTCGGACCGTAAAGCTGTGGCGTCGAGTTCCGTAAAGACCTCTTGGATGGCTACGGCGAGGCGACTGGTAGCCTCACAACGGCTGGCCTCGGGTACCGATCGGATGCGGGCCATCTGTCGTCACCGGCCCGATGGCGAGGACGCTACGGTCTCAGCCACAGGCGTCACGAACGGCTTCAAGACCGATTTGGCAAGCAGCGATTATTTCTTCTTTTTCTTGACGGGCTTGCGTTCACGCTTCGGCTTGATCAGGTTGATCGTCCCGCGGCAATTCGGAAAACTGCACTTACACTCATAGTGTTCGACATCGGCGCTGAAGCGATAATCGATGGACAGTTCCTCGCCCTTCTTGATGTCGCGTAACGTGAAGTATAGAATGTGATTCGAGAGGATACGGGCTTCCAGATTGGGTTCGCAGCAATGATTGATGAACTCAGCTCCGCTGCCGCCCACGCTGCCGTCGATGGTCCAGTACGAATCGAGCGTGAACAGATAGTTGAACTCGGCGGTGTCCGCGCGGCGCTTGGTTTCTTTGCGATTGATCTTTTCGCCGGTATACTCAATGACTTTGCGGTTTTTCGGGATGGGTTCACCGGCGTAGAGTCCCCAGCGATGAATTTTCGATTGGGCGACGACCAACTTGAAGCAGGCGAATTTGGTATTGACTGTGGGTGCGATGGACACGTTGGTGAGAGGGGCTTGTTCGGCCCCTCGTTGGCGGTGCGAACTTCTAGAAATCGTCCTCGGTGGTGGTCTTCTTCTTGCCTTTGCGTCGCATGAAGATGATGCCAAGCAGCACCAAACATCCCAGTCCCGCGACTAGCTTAACGGTTGTTTCATCCATTCCGTGATTGTCCTCCTCGTGTGGCCGCATGCTTGTATGGCGGCGTGTTGAGTCCTAAAACGATAACACAACCCGGCAGGGGCTTGGCAAGTTGCGCGCGTTTCAAAAGCGATAACAGAAAAAGCGGCTTCAATCGGCCTTCCTTGGGAACCGCGGAGGCACCGTTCATTTCGCAGTGGGCCGCGCGGACTCCTGTCCGCTCTGTAAGAAATCGACAGCTTCCTGAATCTTCGACTTGTCGCCAACCACGACATACGTCATCTTTGCGGGATTCAAATACGTCTCAGCGAGCCGTTGGATATCCGCACGGTTGACGGCCTGCACTTTGTTGACATACGTGCGCAGGTAGTCGTCTGTGAGCCCTTGAGAGTCGACGTAAGCGAGTTGCTGCAAGACGCCGTTGTTGCTGGCGTTGCGGATGACAAATGTGCCAGCCATCTCGGCTTTGATGCGCCCGAGTTCCTCGTCCGAGGGTGGTTCCGCGCGGAGTCGGGAGAGTTCTTTCAGGATCTCTTTCACTGCGGGAGTAGCGTATTTGTTGGCGATCTCCGAATTGTGCACCCAGAAGGCGGACTTGTAGTTGTTGCGCACACTCGACCCCGGACTATACGTGTAACCCTTTTCTTCGCGGATGTTGGTGGTGATGCGCGAGATGAAGCTGCCTCCCAGAAGGCTATCGGCGACCTGCATGGGGATGAAATCCGGTTGTGTCGGATCGAGTGGAATCGGGACGGCGAAGCGCACCACGGCCTGCTCGGAGTTTGGGCGGTCGAAGAACAGCACTTGGCGTTTTGCTTCCATTTTGGGCACGTTGCGGATGATCTCGGGTCCACGCTTCCAGCTTGCGAATGCCTGTTCGACGGCCTGCTTCATTTGCGCGCGGTCAAATTTACCGACGATGTAAATGCGTGAACGCGCGGCTCCGAATTGAGCGGCGTGGAACTTCTTCACGTCTTCGGCCGTGTGTTTCCCGACTAGCGTTTCGTCGGGAAACGCGCGGGCGTAGGGATGCCCGGCGGGGAACATTGCATGGGCGAGTCCGTCTTCTGCAAGAAACGAGGGTCGCGATTTACCAACCGCGAGATTGCGCAACAGAGCCGCTTGAATGCGGGGATACTCGGAATCTGGAAGCATGGGCTTTTGGACAACATCCGCGAGCAAACGCATGGCTGGCGCGGCGAACTCGGAGAGCACACCGAGGCGCGCTGTCGTGGTGTCGTTGCTGGCATTGATGGCGAGCGATCCACCCATAGACGATGCCTCTTCTGCAAGCTGCTGGCTGCTGCGTGAGCCTGCGCCTTCTTTCATCAGTTCGGCAGTGAGGGACGAGAGCGCATCTTCGCCAGGGCCTTCATTCAGGATCCCGGCCTGCACGACGACGGCCATGGATACGAGCGGCGCTTCGCCATACTGCACCATGCTGACTTGCAATCCATTGGCGAGTTTAAAGGATTCTCTTGGCGGCACAGCGAAGGGCTTGGGTTTCGCGGGCGCGGGAGCCGGTTCCATCGGTCGGTTCGGAGGCGGAGGCTGACGGCGCGTCTGTGCAAACGCTACGGTCGCGAGGGCGAGAGTGAGAATCAGTCTGGTCATTGCGCACCGCCTGTTGTTTTGGGTTCGGGAACGATCGTGAGAATCGTGCGGTTCGACTTACGGAAGTACTCTTTGGCGACCTGTTGCATGAGCTGCGGCGTGACCTTGCGGATGTTGCTCTCGATCTCGTTCACACGTTGCGGTCGATCGTCGAACAGCGCGTAGCAGGCAAGCAAATCGATGACGCCGATGGCGCTCGAAAGATTCTGATACCAGCTTGCGCGGAACTTGACGATCGCGCGGTCGAGTTGCTGTTGGCCGATGGGCTTTTCCTGCAGATCGGCAATGACTTTGTCGTAGGCTTCGAGAATGGTGTCCGCGGAAGTCTTGCTGTCGTGAAACAAGGATGCGGTCCACAGGGTGGGTCCTTTGTAGTTGAACTCGTTGCCGAGCGGATTGATCGCGGTCTGAATGCCACTGGTGAATCCCTTCTTTTTGACCAGTTCGATTTTGAGCAGGGCGTCGTCGCCGGTGCCCAGAACCATATCCAACAAGACCATGGCGAAATGTTCCGGCGTGTTGCGATCCGGAACGTGATAAGAAATGCCCAAAGCGGGGCGGTTGGCGAGCTTATCGGTTCTCGATACGCGGATTTCCCCGGTTTGACGGGCTTCCGAGATATCGGGCTGCGGAGCGGCTTTGGGCGAAGGGATGGCAGCGAAATATTTCTTGATCCAGACCCGGGCCTGAGTTTCATCGAAGTCGCCGGCGATGGCGAGCACGGCATTGTTGGGCGCGTAGTATTGACGGAAGAAATCCTTCACGTCGGCCAGTGTCGCGGCTTCGAGATCTTTGAGGTCGCCGTAGAAGTTGTGTGCGTTGTACCAGTTTTTGTTGGCGATTTGGGGCATGTCAAGCCAGGGGAAGCCGCCGTAAGGCTGATTGATGACGTTGCCAAGCACCTCGTTGCTGACTACGCCTTGCTGACTGAGCAATGAGCCGGGCGTGAGATCGAGTGCTTTCATGCGATCCGCTTCCGCCCAGAGGATGGGTTCGAGCATGTTCGACGGGACGGTTTCGAAGTAGTTGGTGTAGTCGAAGCGAGTGCTGCCGTTGTTGAATCCGCCATTGCCGTGGGTGAGTTTGTCGAACTCGCCTTTGGGCAGATTCATCGATCCCTGAAACATCATGTGTTCGAAGAGATGCGCGAAGCCTGTGCGGTTGCGGGGTTCAATGCGGAATCCGATGTTGTAGTAGACGGCGACGGTGACGAGCGGAGCCTTGGCGTCCTTGGTGAGGATGACTTTGAGTCCGTTATCGAGTTTGAAATAGGTGATGGGGACCGTGTAGGGCTTCTGCTGCGCGAACGCAGAGATTCCGAGACAACAAGCCGCCGCCACGAAGGGGATTGGGGAAAGTCTTCGCATGACCAGTATATTTTGAGTAACACGCGAGCAGAGCGTTTTCACGCGGACGAATGAAGTTACCTCAGTTCCTTCGGAAAGTAGTCGCTCAGTACGGCGCACAGATTGTCCAGATCCACCCATCCTTTGACCCAGGCTTTGCTGCCGAACTCGCCGTCAATTTGACCGGAAGCGTGAAACTTGCGTGCAATGAAGCCGGATTGCCAACCGTTTCCCTGTCCTCCATCGGCAGTTACCCATTCGCTGCCTTCAGAACCGATGATCATGCCCACATGTTGGAAAGCGCCCTTGTTTTCGAAATTCGACAGCAGATACACGTCGCCCGTGCTTGGCCGATTCGAGCCACTGAATTCAACCCACGTTTTCTTCGAAGGTTTGTACTTCTCGTCAATGGCCTTCGCCAAGTTTTCCCAATGCGTTGTCGGGCTGGTGAGATGGAGCTTTCCGGCACCGGGAACATCGATCTCGAAAGCGCCGCGAGACGGCGGACCGAGAACCGGCATGCGGCGCATGATGCGGCCCGGAAACTCTCCGCATCCCGTTCCCGTTGCACCGGGTTCCGGCTTGCCGTTGGTGAGCTTGCCTGGCGCAGGCAGCAGGCCTTCGGCGATCTTCTTCGCCTTGGCGCGGACCTTGGTCAGGATCCCCGATGTCGCAGCGGCCGCAAGCTCAGGTGACGCGGACCGGCGTAAGACCTGCCATTGGATAGCCGCGTCTTGCAGCTTGGCGGAAGCCGGCTTGTAGACACGCCCGGTTCCAACCCGATGTGTGTAGTCCTGCTCCGATGTCGGCGCATTGTTGAGAATGATGGTGCTGTCTTTCGCAGCGCTACCGAGGCCGTCCATCAACCAGATCACGCCCCAGGACTTTGCCTCGAACATGCCGCGATCGGAAAACATGGCACCGCCCCACCTCGCGGCCGCGGGTGGCAGCGTCCATGTGTTGGTGGTGAAGTTCAGTTCAAGTTCGGCAGTGAGCGAATCGTTGATTTTGCCGGAAAGAATCATGGCGAAGAGTTCCTCTACCTCTCATGCGCAGCTTCGCCTGGTTTCCTGTCATGGTTTGGGAGGATAATGGGAGCAATCGATGCCTGAAGTTCAGAAAGAGAAGCCCGTGTTGGCCCAAGTGGGGCACTACCTTGGACTCGCCACGATCTTGCCCGCTTGCGTCTTCGTGGGTTGGATGATGGGCTATGGGTTGGATCGCTGGCTTGGCACAACCTTCTTCAAAGCGGTGTTTCTGTTTATCGGCATCGCCGCGGGATTCGTGCAACTGATCAAGGATTTGATGCGGGAGACAGGACAGAAATGAGTACGGCACGTAGAACGTTGTTGATTGGCGGCGCTGTCGGCGCTGCGGCTTTGGCGAGTGGCAGCAATGCGCGTCAGCTGACAGAGAAAGAGAAGCTGGCGCGAATTGCGTCGAATACATGGCCGATCCGGCAGTTGTTCAGGAGTCGCGCGGGTGGGCGTGCGAATGCGCAAGCGGATGCGATGAAGCAGAAGTACGGCACGCTGACGATGCTGGACTTTCCGCAATTCACTAAGGACACTTTTCCTGGTGTTTTTCACATGGATCTCTTTTCGGGCCTCTTTGGCGATGTTGCCGATGAGAGCCAGTACACGAAGACGGACATGACGTTCAACGGAACGACCCGTGCCGTGTATGAGTTCGATCCTGCGGCTGCGAGTGGACGCAAGTGGCTGGACAAGATGGCGGCGAAGATGATCGCGACGAGAACCAAGTGCCATCACATTTCGAACAACGCGCCGCGCGACATTTCGGATGCGGATCCGGGGAAGCGGAAGGCTGGGATCGAGGTGGCGAAGAAGTGGCTGGATGGCGCGGCGGTGCTGGGCGCGAAGACGATGCGCGTGAATTCCGGTGGTCCGCGGATTTCGCCGGATGCCGTGGTGACGACGGATTATCCGAAGAACGATGAGTTGGCGCAACATCTGAGCTGGTGCATCGAGTCCTTCAAAGAGATGGCCGAGCATGGGGCGAAGGTGGGCGTGAAGGTGACGCTGGAAAACCATTGGGGTTTGACGGCGAATCCGATGAACATCCGCATCGTCGTGGATGAAGTGAACTCGCCGTTTTGTGAGGCGTCGCCGGATTTCTGCAATTGGGAAAACGAGTACATGATGTACCACGGATTGGCGGCTCTGGCGCCGTATGCGCATACGACCGTGCATGCGAAGTATTGGAATCGCTGGAAGAATCCGGATGTCCAGCGGTGCGTGAAGATCATGACCAATGCGAAGTTTATGGGCGTGTTCGCGCTGGAGTATGAGGATGGTCCTTGGGATGGGGTTGAGGGGGCGAAGTATTTGTATCGCGAGGTGCTGGCGGCGCTCTGAAGATTGATTCTGCGAGAGTGAACCCATGAGTGTGACTGCTCCTGAAGCGAAAGCCCACGATCTGTTGAGTCAATTGGAGCCTGGCAAACTTGCGGAGGTGTGCAATTGCCGGTCACCCACGGCGCCCCGTCATCGAAAGAGCCTGCAACCAGATGCCGGTTGGGTTTCGATGGACGAAGTCCTAGCCGAGTATGGACTCACCACTGCGGATTTTCCGCTGAGCAAATAGATCTTGCCACCGTGGCGGATTTCATGGCTCGCCGAGACTCAGGCTGACATCCGACGCCTGGATCGCCCAACTGCCATGCGCATCTTCGATGGAGTCATTCATTTCGCCAAGACGAGTAGCGGGGATGTCTCCCCGCTTCGTGGCGACCCCGCCGGCACGCAACGGCTTCGTGTTGGTGGCTATCGAGTTTTCTTTCGTCTTGAGGGCGATTCGATGCGAATCGCGCGGGTACGCCATCGATCCGAGGCGCATCGCTGAGATATGGGAGCGTTACCGCAGCATCTCTTCGAGCACGCGCCCATAGGCACCACTGGGGATTTCGATTTCCAACATCGTTGCCAGTGTCGGAGCAATATCGTTCACCATCACCTGCTTGTGATAGCGACCAGGCTTGATGCTCGCGCCCATGAAGATCACGGGGACATGTGTGTCGTAGGCGAACGGCAATCCGTGTGTCGTGCCAGTTTTGTCCATCAGGAAATACGGGTTCTGCACGATCGTCATGTCTGCTGAGCGCGCGGGAAAGAATCCGTTGTTGATGCGTGAACTGAAGCGATCTTGCGGAGTCTGGCCGCGCAGCAGTTGCGAGTGTGTGTAGACGCGGAAGATCCCCGGATAGCTGCGCACGAACTCGGCGGCGGCTTCGGTGACGGTTTCCAAGGCGAGCTTTTTCTCAGCGATGGTTTCGCGGTTGAAGGTTACCCCATATTCGGCCCGGTGGGTGATCCACTTGCCTTGTCCGTATTTGGCACTGAGCGCAGCTTCGATGGCTTTGTTGAGATCGGCGGCAACGATGCGTTCGCCCGGCATCTTGCGGGCCTTGCTCACTTCCACAACTGGCGCGACGCCGTGATCGGCGGACATGACCACGACCACGTTCGCGAGACCGACCTTTTTGTCGAGGAACTGGAAGAACTTCTCGATCAGCTTGTCGGTGCGCAGCGAGATGTCGTGCACTTCGTCGCTATCCGGACCCTTGGCGTGACCGATGTAGTCGTTGGCCGAAAAGCTCACCGAGAGGAAGTCGGTCTTCGTGCCTTGGCCGAGCTTCTCGGCATCGATCGCGCGTTCGGCGAGAGCTTCCACCATGTCGTTCGCAAACGGCGTGAAGTCAAGCTCGGTGTATTTGTAGCTGGTGGTGGTCCTGGCTTCGCGCGGGAAAACTTTTGAAGGATTTGTCAGTGAAGTCCAGGGCATGTCGACGTACTTGTCGACGCCGCGTTCCGCGTTGTACTTGGCGACCCATTCGGGCAGGGCATTGGAATAGTAGGTGCTGGTGACGAAGTTGCCAGATTGGGCGTCGAACCAAAAGGCTCCGTCGGCCATGTGTCCGGCGGGCAGAATCGCGCTGCGGTCCTTGATTGAGATGCCGAAGGATTTGCCACCTTTGCCGGAGATTTTCAACTCATCGGGGATGGTAGAGACAAGCATTTTGCGGGGCGATGATCCGGCGGACGAGCCGTTGGCACCGATGAGATCGGTGGCGTCGTCGGAAACGCTGGTGACGATCTTCTTCTTTGCCGCATTCCACCAGGAGTTGCCGATGATGCCGGAAATCGAGGGCGTGGCGCCGCTCATGAAAGTGGAATGTCCAATGGCGGTGACGGTGGGAAAGTGTTCGTAGTGGGCGTTGGTGAAGATCGCGGCGCTGCGGAAGAAGCGCGCGAAGGCACCCGTGTACTCTTTCTGAAAGACGTTCAGGTAATCGTACTTGAACTGGTCGATGACGATTCCGACGAGGAGCTTGGGCTGCTTCTTGGCCGGCGCCGTTGCCGCGGGCTGCTGCTGTGCGAAGAGGCCCGTGAGGGCGATCCAGAAGAGGACGGACGAACGGATGAACATCGCCCTCTAGTTTATCAAGGCCGGTTTGAAGGCGAGGTGTTACAGGCTGAAAAAGTCGAAGAAAAACAGCACAGCGGCTTGCGGTACGCTGACGCCCTTGGCGGATCCGTAGATCGAACCGTGTTTGCGGACGGTTCCGTCAGCTTCGATTTTGCCGACGATGGAGCCTCGCAAGCGGACGGTACCATCGCTTTCGACACTGCCGACAATGGAGCCGTGTTTGCGGATGGTGCCGTCTTTTTCGATGCGTCCGGTGAGCGAGCCTTTGACGCGGATATCACCGTCCTTTTCAAAGCGCCCGACCAGCGAGCCATGCAAACGGATATCGCCCTGGCTTTCGACATCGCCGACGTATTGCCCTTTGACACGCAGTTCCGCCGTGGCGAGCAGGGCGAACGCTGCGAACAGAAACGACAGCGTCTTCAATTGGAACCCGCCGTTGGTTTGGGACGCGTGGTTCCGCTCAGAGTCGCCACATTCGGATCCGCATCCGCCGGGAAGGCGACCTCAGTGAAGCCGATGTTCATTTCCTCAAAGCTCTGATCGCCCCATTGCACGGACTTCGTTGGATCGGGATTCGCCTTGTTGTTCGGCGAGTTATCGAACACGGCCGTGTAGTAGAGGATGGTGCCCTTCGGCAGCTTCAAAGGCTTGGCGAGAAAGTAGGTGCTCTGCCAGTTGAAGTCGTAGCGTGGGACATCGAGCAGGGGCAGCGTGCGGCCGTCCGGATACTTGGCGACGATCTGAAACGCCTTGCCGCGAAAGTGCATGTGCGGCTGCAGCGAGATGAGTTCCACTTCGCGCGTGAAGGTGGCGTTGACCTTGGAAACATAAGCAGGGTCGCCGGGCGGGATGTCGAGGTTGGCGTCGGCGGGCGTGATGGTCATGACGCGTTCGCGCGGGGGCGTGTCGGCGAAGTAGAGGGCGAGTTCGGAAGAGTCCGCGGTGGCTTTGCCGTTGGGCGTGTAGTGGATCTCGAAAACGATATCCGAGCCTTTGCGCAGCAGCTTGCCGCGGTTTTCCCAGGCGATGGGCATGTAGCCGGGCTCGTAGCCGAGCAGGAGTTCGCGACGATCGGGTTCGGCCTCATTGGGGCGGCGTGCTGCGCGTTCGGCGCGGGTGGCGATGTAGGTAACGCCTTTGGGCGCGTTTTTGAGATAGCTGGATCCAGGTGGGCGGATGAACGCGTTCATGTGATGAACGACCGAGGCCTGATCGATCTTCCATTCCGCGGCGCGGATCCACATGTCTTTGGGGAGATCGGTGGCGGAGACGAGAAAGACATAGTCCATAATGCCGCTGGCGGGAATCGGATGGGCGGGGATTTTGACGATGAGATCGGGCTTGCCTGTGCGCCAGCCTCCTTGTGTACGAGGGGTGGTGCGAACGGTTGCGGTTGTTCCTTCGGGCGCGCCAGCGTCCACCCATTTCACGAGAATGTCGATTTCATTGGGTGTGAGCGCGCGGCTGTTGGCCATGTGGACGCTCTTCGCGGGATCCGCGGACCATGGCGGCATCGACTTCTTGAGGACTGCCGCGCGAATGGCTTTGGCCCAGGGGCGGACTTCCTGATACGAAGTGAAGGCCATGGGTGCGATCTCGCCGGGCTGATGGCAACTGACGCAGCGCTTCTCGATGATGGGTGCGACATCGGGGAATGCGACGGCGGCGAGCAGCGTGGCGGCCAAGAGTATCGGCATATGTCGATTATGCACCTTTGCGAAGTTGCCAGGCCGGTGCCTGAGAATCGATCCCGCAGAAAAGAAGGCCCGCGATGGTTGGTCGCGGGGCTTCCGATTGTGGTTCGATCGAACGCGAAGGCGCTAGAAGCGGTAGTACAGACCGAACTGCACACGCCGGGGCGTGTTCTGGGTTGCGGTCATGCGTCCGAAGTTCACGCTGTTGATCGACTGATCGCCAGAGTAGAAGAACGAATTGTTAAGCGAATTGGTCGATTCCATGCGGAACTCAACCGACTGGCGCTCGGTAATCTGGGTCGACTTCAGGATGCCGAAGTCGCCGTTATACCAGGCTGGTCCGCTGAACATACGGCGTTGCAACGCGCCCAGAGTGCCAGCGCCAGGGTTAAAGAATGCCTGTCCGGTGAACGCCGCCGCGCCGTCGGCACCCACTCCGCGGCCGTCCGCGCCGAGTGCGGCTGCGGAGATGATGAACGGTCCTCCGCCGGTCACGCGCTGCGTCACAATCTGCTGCAGTTGGCTGAAGTCAAGATTCGACGTTGCGGTGTTGGTGCCACCGGACCGCGCTGCGCGGTTGAGAGTACCCCGTTCGGAAAGGATCGAAAACGGATTGCCGCTTTGATAGGTCATCAGTCCGGAAATCGCCCATCCGCCGACAATGCGATTCACGACACCATTCGAAGTATCCAGAAAGCTCTTGCCCTTGCCGAACGGAAGTTCGTAGACAAAGTTGGCCTTCCAGGAATGCGGCACATTGAAGGACGTGATGGCTTTCTCGAGCTTGGCATTGTTGGCATCGAGGAACGCTTCGAATCCCGTCTGGCCGGTGCCATCGGCATCGCTCAGGCTCTTTGACCACGTGTAGTTCGTCTGGAACTGGAAGCCCTTGGCGAAACGCTTCGAGTAGTCGACCTGGAAAGCATTGTAGGTCGAGTTCGAATAGTTGTTCAGGATGTTCGCGGCGAGGCCGAGACCGTTGCGGAAGGAGTTGATTGGCGAAGTGGAACGCGGTCCGGTGAGGCCGTTGCTGAAGTAGAACGTCGCCAATTCACCGGGCTGCTGAGTTTGAAGGAGGTTGCGAACGGTGGCGTTGGTTAGCGCACCGCCTTGGCCGATCAGCGGGAAGACGGTGAGAGGCTGCGAGCCTGCGCCGGTGTAGGCGGGGTTGAAGCCTTGGCCAGCGGCATTGGACAAATTGGCATTGTTCAAGGCGCGGTTGAAATCGCCCAGGAATCCGCCAGCGTTGATATCCACCTGGTTATAGTCGAAGGCGCGGAACAACTGCGTGCCCTTGTTACCGAGGTAGCGGACATCGAGCACGCCGCCCTTCAAACGCTTCTGGATACTGATGTTCCATTGCTGGACATACGGCGTGCTGAGGTTGGGGTTGACGGTGCCGAACGCGCCGGTGGGATTGAGTAGAAAGTTGTCGCGGAAGGTACGGGGCACCGAGTAAGCTGGCACCGTGATCTGCGGACGGTTGTTCAGAGCGCCTGCAAGGTTGGTTTCGGTGCGGCCCTGCGACAATCCCGCATTCGTATCGCCCGAATTCTGAATGGTGCGGAGGTGGTTGTCGTTGACGTAGTTGATGCTGTATCCCGCACGGATCGCGGTGGATCCATCGCCGCGAACATCCCATGCCATGCCGAAGTTCGGCGCAAAGTTGTTCATGTCTTTTTTGTAGATCGGACGGCCCACGGCGTTGCCTGCGAAATCGAGCGTGCCGTTGCCCAGCAAGGTGTTGATGGGATTTCCGTCCGTCAAAATTGGCAATAGATAGAGCGAGTCGCGTTCGTTGACGCGGGCATAGTAGTCGTAGCGGACACCGAGGTTCAGCGTAAACCCTCGGCGGACGCGCCAACTATCCTGGATGAAGCCCGCGTAGGTGTCGTTGGTGAAGTTGCGTTGGTTTGTCTGCCCTGCGACAAAGCCGGAAGTGCGGTCTTTGACGTTGAACGTTCGGGACGCGGTGTTCAGCAGGCCTGCGATGTTCGATAGCAGATTGTTGGCGGCGGTGATTTCCGCAGCCGGTGCACCGGGAATGTCGGCCGCTACGATGCCGCGTTGATTGGGGTTGATGCCCAGGTTGTAGGTCGGAACGATGCCTCCATCGTTATACGAGCGGGAACGCACGATCTGGCTTTGGAAGCCGAAGCTGACCTGATGCTTGCCTTTTACCCAGTTGGCGTTGTCGAGAAAGTTGTAGGTGTTGACGTAGCGGCCCTGATTGAGCAGCGTCTCAATGGGATTCGAGAAAATCGTTCCACCGACGAAGTAAGCCGGGGGCTGTGCGCCGTTGATGAAGTTGCCGGGGCGAGATTGAAGCCACCGCGCAGTTCGTTGGTGAGTGTGGCAGCCGGAGTCCAGCGCCAGGCGACGGAAACAAGATTGCGGCGATCGTTATTGGTGACGTCTGGAACCGGGGTGAAACCCGTTGCGGTCACGGTCGGGCGGTCGAGAATATCCTGATTCCACGAATAGCTTCCCGTCAAGGTGCTCTTGTCCGTCATGTAATAGTCGACTTTCGACGTCAGATTCTCGCGCGACCGGTTGGATCGACGCACGAAAGAGTAGCCAGCGGTGTTCCGCAACAAGCTCTCTCGGGAGTCGCCCGTGCGGTAGTTGTTGATCACCGACTGAGCGGGCAGCAACCCGATGAGCTTCTTCATTTCCGCGTCGGCGGATTGTGCGGTCACCTGCAACAGATTCACTTTGCGTACTTGTCCACCGGCCTCATAAGTGAAGATGCCGTTCTTCGCATCGTCGGTGAGCATCGTCCGGTTGACCGAGCTCTGCTGACGCAGACGCAGCCCTTCGGCGTTCACGAAGAAGAACAGCTTGTCCTTCTTGATGGGGCCACCCACCGAGCCACCGAACTGATTCTGATTCAGGAACGGACGAGCGACGCCGTCACGGTTGTTGAACCATCCGTTTGCAGCCGTTGCATTGTTGCGGTTGTACCAATAGGCGGTTCCGCGCAGCGTGTTGGTGCCTGACGGGGTGATAAACGCCACCTGTCCTACTCCGCCGCCTTGCGAGGCGTTGGTGTTCGAAGTGGTGATCGTCATTTCGGCGATCTGGTCTGTCAAGGGTAGGTTTGGCGTGTAGTCGAGCGCGTTGGTACGGATGAAATTGTCCTGGATGTTGATGCCGTCAATCGTCACCGCGTTGTATGTCACACGAAGACCGTTGATCGTGGTGCTTGTACGCCCGTTGGATCCGACGCCCGCCTGCGTGGCGATGAGCGCCAGAGGGTTACGATTCAACTGCGGCAACCTACGAAGTTGCTCGTTGCTCACCGTTGCAGAGATTTCCGCATTGGCGGTCTGCACCGCGGACGATGTGGCCGATACGCTGATCGTTTCGGTGGAGGTGGAGACCGAGAGCTTGATCGCACCCAGCGCGGTTTCGCGGGAGGTGTCGATCTTGATATTGTTCAACACTTCCCTGGAGAATCCGGGAGCTTCGATCGCCAAGCTGTAGCCCGCCGGGCGCAGCGCTGCGAAGAAGAAATTGCCATCCGAAGATGTGGTTGAGGACAGGATCGCGGTTTCAGATCCGGCAAGGCGAAGACTGAGCTTCGCGCCAGGGACCGAGGCCCCGCTGGTATCTACGACGGATCCGCTCAACTGGCCGGAGGTTTGTGAGAAGGCCGTAGCGGTGGTCGCAAAGACCAGCACAGCGGTCATAGAGACGTTGCGATAGAAAGCAGTTTGCAAACGAGAACTTCCCTCTGACGGTTTGGGAAGGAATGCGAAACTTTCACCTTTGCGAGGAGCAAGGGCAGGATCTCGTCTAGACACAATCCCAACTAACGTTAGTCAATTATAACCATTGAACGTATCGGCGAAGACGATGCGGATTCTAAGTCATGAGTTCGGCCAGCGTTACTACTGCCGTTCCCGGCAACTGGATCACCCGGCCAGCGGCCTCCGTGCTCATCACCGCGGCCTCGGCCAAGGGCAACCCCGCCGCCAAGGCCAATGCCAGCACCGCCACAACCGTATCTCCAGCACCCGTGACGTCGAAAACCCGCCGTGCTTTGGCCGCGATGTGGATCACCGGATTACCGGCCTCCACCACCGACATCCCCTTGGCTCCGCGCGTCAGCACCAGCGGACATCCATAGGCATCCAACAACTGACGTCCCACTCGCTCGGCCGTCGCGTCGGATTCATCCTCCGCCGCGCGCCGATCCACGCCATCCAGATAACGCGCCGCGGCAACCGCCTCGCCGTAGTTGGGGGTGATCACTGACGCGCCGCGGTATTTGGCGAAGTCGATCTCTTTCGGATCCACCACCACTGGGATCCTGCGGTCACCAGCCCAACGAATTGATCGCGCGCACAGACCCGGGGTCAGCACACCCTTCGCGTAGTCGGAAATCACGAGCGCTTCGCAGTCGTTGAGCAGCGGCTCCAGCACCATCCACAGATCCGACTCTTCGGATGCCTGTAGCGGATCCAGAACCTCTTCATCGAAACGGACGATGTGGTGATACCCATGCGCCAGCACGCGGCTCTTGCGGCTGGTGCAGCGCGAGGCGCTTTCCACGACGGCAGATACGGCAATCCCATAGGCCAGCAGGTGCCGCCGCAAGATCCGCCCTGCCTCGTCAATTCCGGTGACTCCGGCAAGTTCCGCGCGGCCGCCGAGCGCCGCGATGTTGCGAGCCACATTGGCCGCACCACCCGGATGATGGGATCGCGAGGTCACCCTCACAACGGGCACCGGAGCCTCTGGCGACATGCGATGCACCGATCCGTGGATCTGCTCATCGAGCATCAGATCTCCCAGAATCGCGATTCGCCGGTTTCCGGCCAGTTGGCTCCAGTTCAAAACTCCTCCATTATCCCATCCGCAAAAACGAATATCGCCCGCGTGCTCTCCTGAGCTTGCAAGGCGTGGAGGAATTTTTGTCAAGGAATACCCTCACCGCCCCGGATTCTTCGCCAGGCTCAACAGGTTGGCAAATATCCGAAACGCCCCCGGAACCCCTTCCGGCAACTGGCGATAGAACGCCCAACCGTTGTAGATCCAGATGCCCTTGCCGTACTTCGCATAGAGCATCCCGCCCTTTTGTGGATCCTGCCCGTCGTCATGGGCCTCCAGCAAAGCCTGATACTGTGGATCCCAACTCCGCATCCACTTGGAACCACGCTCTTCTACCCAACCCTCAAAATCCTTGGCGGTGATCTTGTTGGGCCATTGAAACAGCGGATGTTGGGGAATAAGCATCTCCACCTTTGAGGCCTCGTCCGTGACTTCTTCCGGGTTGTTGCCCATCGTGTAGGGATAAGGTCCAAAGTTCTTGTCGAACTCGGGTGTATTGTACTGAACAATCATCAGCCCACCCTGTTTCACGTAATCGAGTAGCCGGGCATTGTAAGTGGCGAGTTCCGGCCGCGCGGCATAGGCGCGGATGCCGAGCACAATGGCGTCGTATTGAGTGAGGTTTCCCGTCGCCACATCGGCGGCTGCTAGAAAGCTGACCTTGATTCCCAACTGTTCCAATGATGCCGGGACATCGTCGCCGCTGCCCGCCACGTAGGCCACCTTCAAGCCGCTCGCGACCTTTACGTTCACGCCAGATGTCTTGTAAACCGCAGGGCGATAAAGGAAAGACGACCGCAGCCCCGGATATCCGGCGACAGAGTATCCTTCTCGATACTGCTTGCCGCCGTACTCCGCGACAGCAGTGATCGTGAACACCTTCTCGGTGAGATTCGCTGGCGTCACGGTGAAGGTTACCGAGCGGTCTTCTCCATCCGCTGCCGTCGAAAACGGGGCGCTTGCCGGTTCGGATTTCCACCCCTGCGGCAGGTCGAGCCTCACGGTTCCCGACGCCGCGCCCTTTACATTGCTATGCAACGACACGCTCACCGGAAACGACTTGGCCTCAAACGGCACGATTCCATAATGCGGTGCGATCGCCACGCCAATCGCGGGGCCTACGACAAGAGGCTCATACACGGTTCCGAGGCCTGTCACTCGCTTCACCGACTGCACCACCGCAGCCAATTGGATCGGCGCTCCGTCAAAAACGAACTCCGCCGTGGCGACGTAGGGAAACGGTGCAGCGGGCCGGTGTAGCAGCGCCGGATCCGCAATGTCGTAGTAGGATTGCTCGATATCCGGTCGTTGAAAATACGGCCGGTTAAACGGAGCGTCGGCAGGCACAGTCACCGCAGCCCTGCTGTCCACGGGCTTGTTGCTCTCAAGGATGACGCCGTGCGCCTGATCGGGCGCGCCCGTCACACTGGTACGCACCAGCGTCACCGCCGCGCCGCTGGGATTCACCACGTGAACTTTCACGCCAAAGGTCTGTCCGGGAATCGCCACACGGAAGGTTTCGGGATCGCCAAAGAACATCGGCATCCGGGCATTGGGTTCGCGCTCCGGAGCGACCGTTGCCGCCACGCTCAAACCCAGAGAGAGCGCCAGAGCGTTGTTGAACTGCGCACGCTTGATCTCGAGTTCGTGGCGGAGATTGAACTTGGTATCGGCGTTGAGTCCGCTTTGCGCAACTTGATCGAGCAACGCCATGGTCTCCTTCAGACCCACGGCAAGGGCGGGTGCGGACTTTTCCGGCTGCGATGCCGAAAAGTTCTCAGTCGCCGTTTGCACGGCGGCATCGATGCGCGCGAGGCCGGCCTTCAGAAAGTCCGCATTGCCCTGGGCCAAGGTTGCGATGCCAGCTAGCGTGATATCGATGCCATCGAAGAAGCTGTCTTCTTTGCCTTGCGCAGGTGGCGAGAAGCGATGGTAGGCGCTATTGATCTCGCCTGCCTTGGGGACGCTGGGTCCGCCATTCTGCGATTTCTGCCAGCCCAACCCTTCACGCGCAAGCTGAGCATACGAAGCGCCGAGCAAAGGATCGTATGTACCCTGCGGAATCTCGACCTGGGTCGAAAGCTGCACTCCAGGGCGGCGTGCATATTGCTTGAGCGCGTTCCAGGGCTTCAATCCCGCGCGGATCTGGTCGGGGAACACGTTGGGATCGCCAGCGGCCTCGAACACAGCCTTCGCCATCGCGCCTGCGGTCTGGTGATTGCCATGGCCATCTGAAGTTCCACCGACGAAGACCGAAGCGATCACCAAAGGGCGCACCATCCGCACCACGCGCACGGCATCGTAGAGCACGCGGTCGCGCGTCCAGCGTTTGATCGATTCGTCCATGGTTTTCGAGAATCCATAGTCGATCACGCGAGTGAAATACTGCTCAACGCCGTAATATTGACCGGCTTTCAGCAGTTCTTCCGTTCGGACCAAGCCCAGAGAATCATAGAAATCGGGCGACATCACATTCGCACCGCCCTCGCCGCGATTGAGTGTGAGCAGGGCAACGCGCGTGCCGCGTCCACGCGACTCGTAGGTGAGCATGCCGCCGTCTTCATCGTCGGGATGCGCGGTGAGCATCATGAGACTGGCGCGTGTCCGCAGTTTCTTGAGGCTCTGCCAAACAGCCGCGGCACCACGATTGGCTGTGATTTCTTGCGCCGCGCTCGCAGGTGCGATCGAGGTGGAATAAGGAGTCTGCGCCGTCAGAAGCAGGGCAGGACAGAGCAGCACAATTGTCAGTCGCATGGTTATCGCGAGCCTCCCGTCCCACCGGCGTCGTGGCCGCGGCGCCGGAGCCCAAGCGCCTTAATCGTCTTCGAAAGGTGCACCGGGTGGATATCCAAAATCTGCGCTGCCTCGTTCTGGTTGCCGTTGCACTGGTCGAGCGCTCTTCGGATCGCCTTTCGCTTGGCATCCTGCACCATCGCCTGCAGCGTGTTCGGATTCTCACTCAGATCCGGACCCAGCGTCTCATAAAGTTCAGGAAAATCTTCGGGCAAAATCACTTCGGTCATGCCCATCACCACCGCCCGCTCGATGGCATTCTCCAGCTCGCGAACATTGCCAGGCCAGTCGTGACGGCAAAGCAGATCGCGAGTTTTGGGCGATAATCCAGCCACTTTCCGCTTCGTCCGGGTACGGAATTTCTCTAGAAAATGCCCGGCAAGAATTGGGACATCTTCCAGATGATCGCGCAGGGCGGGTGTCTTGATCGGGATGACGTTGAGGCGGAAATAAAGGTCCTGCCGGAAGCCACCCGATTTCACCATATCTTTCAGGTCGCGATGCGTTGCCGCGATAATGCGCACGTCGATCTTGATTGGCTTGGTGCCGCCAAGGCGCTCAATCTCGCGTTCCTGGATGACGCGCAGCAGCTTGGCCTGCAAACCGGGCGACAACTCACCGATTTCATCCAGAAAGATTGTGCCGCCGTGCGCGAGTTCGAAACGTCCCTTCTTCTGGATGATCGCGTTGGTGAATGCGCCTTTCTCGTGGCCGAAGAGTTCGGATTCGATCAAGGCTTCGGGAATCGAGGCGCAATTGATGGCGATAAACGGCCTCAAAGTGCGGTCGCTGTTGAAATGAATCGCGCGCGCAACGAGTTCTTTTCCGGTTCCGCTTTCGCCCAGAATGAGCACGTTGGAAACTGCCGAAGACGCTCGACCCACTTGTTGCACCAAGGTCCCGATCGGGGCGCTCACGCCCACCAGATCATGCGTAATACCCAGGTCTTCGCGCAGGCGTACGTTCTCGCTGACGAGCGATTCGATATCCCGCAGATTGGCGACCGCCAGCGCTACGATATTGCCAATGGCCGCAGCCATTTCGAGATCCTGATTGTCGAAGGCGTTGGCGGGTGAACGCGAATCCAGGTAAAGCACTCCGGCTGCACCCATAGGAACCGCGACCAGAGAGCGTACCAGCGTCACAACGAGGCTTTCCGCCCCCGTAATCTCTGTGGGAACATCGACCGCGAGCACGGCCACACCTTCGTTTGTGACTCGCCGGACGATCGTGCGCGAGACCGGCCACGAGGGGCCACCGTTACGCCGCCAGCTCTTCTCAGAAAGCACCAAACCGTCATCCTCATCGGTAAAGATTAGCGTCGCCTGTTCGGCCTTGGTGAGATCGCGAACGGCATCGAAGACGCGCTCTTCGAGAGTTACCGCATCGCGAACAGAAGCCAGGCTGCGGGCGAAGCGCAACAACCCGGTCAGATCGCGGACATCGCGAACACTGTTGGTTGCCACCGGCGCCTGCAGATACCGCGTATCCGCCGGACGAAGGACGACGGTTTGTGTGGCGTCCGCACTGAACAAAGGATTGGACTGAGACTGTGTGAGTGGAAGATACCGCAATAGTCGAAATTCAGAAGATCCGGCACGAATGCTGTCCCCTTCTGTGAGGACAGTCTCGTGGGCCGGCTTTCCATTCACGAGGGTTTGGTTACGGCTGCCAGCATCGCGAAGAACGATGCGGGTGCCGATGCGCAAGATAACACAGTGATGGCGGGAGAGCGCGGAGTCGAGTATCGCGACTTCGTTTTTGGGATCACGGCCGATCCCTGTTTCGCCCTCTTTCAGTTCGATCGATTGCCCGCGTAAGGGGCCGGACTCTGCCACCAGCCAGTACGGCGGGTCATTCCGCTGGCTGTCTTGGTCAAAGGACATAAGGGGAAGTATACCGCAAACTATAGACAAATGAAGTATTTAGCGATAGTGCTAACGTGCAGGTGAGGGAAATTAGCCAAAACGCTAACGGTCGGAATCTTCGGGAAGCTTCTTGTCGCTCATAACAAAGGATCTTCGCACTGGAAGCCGGATGGCGCTCGAAGTGCACCTTAGTTTGCTTCGCATTACTCACGATTCCATTCTGAACCGATTCCGTCGGCTCCCCCCGCCCGAATCGATTTTCTATAGCCGGTAGGATCCCCCCGATCCTGCCGGTTTTTTTAAATTCCCAAAGTCAACTGGAACCGGAACGTCCGGCCGTCATTCAGCGTATTGGTGATCCGCCCAAAGCTTGGCGACGCCAGATTGAAGTTCGGTTCGGCGAACTGCGGCGTGTTCATCAGATTGATCGATTCCGCTCGCAACGTCAGCGACTTCTCACGCGGCAACTTCCAGCTTTTTTGCAGCGACGCATTCACATTCGCGATCTTTCCGCGACGGAAGGTATTGCGACCGAGGTTGCCCCGCGACTCACCTACCCGCATAAAACGAAAAGCGCTGCGAGGCAGCACGGCCTGCGACATATCCGGATTGCCCGCAACGGCACCCAAAATCGAGGGATCCAACAGATGTACGCGATCACCGCCCTGCCCGTCCACATTTCCGAAGCCCGGACCATCGGAGCACGACTCTACCGAAAACGGCGTCCCCTGCTTGAGCAGCCAAACGCCATTCAGCGTCCAGCCCTTCAGCCAGCGACCCGGCAGACCCGCGTTGCCGCGCATCAGAAACGCATGCTTCTGATCGAACGAACTCACAGCCTTCAGGTCCCCATGGACATTGTCTTCCGACTGGCTGCGGCCCGTACGCGCGTCCTGCCCGGCCAGCGTACTCGTATAGTCGTTGCCCAAGTCGATCGCCTTGCTGATCCAATACGAGACATCTCCGCTCACACGCCATGCCGACGGCGTGATTAGCGACACCCGGCCCGCATCGTAGTAGCCGCGCGAGGCGTTCAACAAACGAAACACCTCCAGATAGCGGGCATCCGCACGCCGTGCGTTCAGCGTTGCGGACGTCACCGGAACCCCGGCAACAGTGTTCTGCCCGCGATTGTTAAACCACATCTGAAAGAGCTTGTGCGAACGGCTGCCCGCATAACCACCTGCATCTTCCAGCCACCGCGCAACTCCGGTTCCCAACTGAAGTTGTACTGATGCGAATAGGGCGTCGCCAAATCCGGCGAAATCTCAAAGATGCCTGCGCGCAAGCGGCTCAAGTTCGCGAGATCCACACCCGCCAATAGATTGCGCAGATCCGGAGCACCCACAAACACGCGATAACTTCCAGGCGGGCTCAGCCTTGTCTGTCCAAACGTCGTCGCAAAGATCTCGCCGAAGTGAACACCGTATGCCCCGCGAATCACGCCCCACTTCGGACGCTTGTACGCGAAGCCAAAGCGCGGGCCGAAGTTGTTGCAGTCGCAATCGAATGGAATCGTATCGATGTTGTTCACTTCCACCGGTCGCGACATCGGCTCAAAACGCAGGCCAATGTGCAGCGTCAGGCTCTGCGATACCTTATAACGGTCATCCACGAACAGCAGCCCATTCCAGTAGCGAAATCCGCGAATGTTGTTGCCAATCGCCTGCACATAGTTCGACGGTGCACCCAAACGAAAGTTCGAGATCGCGTCACGCCCGAAATCATTGGTGAACGCGAGGATGCCGCGATTGCCGTCCTGTTCGAGTCCGTTGACCTGATTGCGAATTAGCTCACCTCCAAACTGAAGGGTGTGACGTTGGAAAACCCGGCTCATCGCCGCCGCATAGCGAAACCTGTTGACCGCGCGATCGATTGGGATCGGCGGCGCAGGACCCAGCCCACCGATCGCATTTCCAAACGACACCGTTGGCCCAACGGCGTTCGGCTCCGGCTTGATGAGCGTCCCCGAGCGGTCGTAGCCGACTGTGACGTTCGAAACCGTCGCCGGATTCCAAGCGCGAGTCCATGTCACGCGAGGCGCGTGGGACTTGAGATCGGTATCCGGATTCTGCCCCGCGATCAGTTGAAAGGCTTTCACCTGTTGCGACGTAAATCGGTAGGCAATACCGAGGCGATCGCGCGAAGAGGCCGTAAAATCAAGTCGCGCGCCACCATTGTCGGTATCGATGATCTGCCGCGAATTCGTATTCAAAGCCCTCGGATCGATATCCGTTCGATTGGGCAGTTCAAGCTTGTAGGCACTCATGTAGCGAAGAATAATCGTCGCCAAAGCAGGGTCCGTTGTCAGCGGCGTGCGTTCGCCCGGAAGCGGCACCAGGACGTTGCCGTTCACCTGCCCGCGCACCCTCTGCTGCATACCGTCCAGTGTCATCCGCCAACGCTTCGACAGCGCGCCTGCCAGCGCGAAGCCGTATTGATTCTCACGCGCGGGCTCCACACCGCCCGCCTGAAAAAAAGCGCGTGCGGAAAAGATGCTGTTGTTGTGCGCTGCGTAAACCGATCCGTGATAACCTCCGCGCGCCGCAGGGACCGCGGGCAAATGCACCGGATTCGCGGGACGATTGCCAAACTCGCCGCCAAAGTATCCACGATCGGCCTTGAATTCTTCGACAATCGTGGCGGTGGTTCCGAGACGGACATTGAGCTCTTTGATCGTATTCGTATCGATCAGATTGAACTGCACGTTTTCATTGCGACGGCTTTCGCCCGAAGCGGCATCGGTTTGACCCATGAGATTCAACTGTGTCCGCTGTGTTTGTGCAGGCGCTGGCGTTGCAGGCGGAACCGGCGTCGGCGCGGGCACGGATGGCGTTGGCTGTTGGAACAACAATAGGAGATGAAAGCTCATGCGGACAACTCAAGCAAGTATCCACGCTTGCCAACGTTGCGTCCACGCGTGAGGCCCATCAAGGCGTCTACGCCTTCGGCCTCGTGGATGTGCCCACAGAAGAAATACTCGGGCTGTTCCTCATCGATGAACTTACGAATAGCAGGGCTCCCAAAATGCTGGCTCTCGCCCGCCCGGTCGAGTGGCGTATCCTTCGGCGGGCAATGACAGATCACTACCAGCGGCTTCAATCCCCGCCACCGGTCAAGCTTTGTCGAAAACTGCTCTTCGGTATACTCTCCGGGCGTGTGGAACGGCGTGAGATTCGAGTATCCGAGGCCAGCGACCGAATGGTTCCCGATCTGGATTACTGTGTCATGGAACGTTTGCAGTCCATACTTCGCCGTGAACGCTTCGATATCGGCAACGGATTCGTGATTGCCCGGCATCACCAGTAGTCGCTTGCCCTTGGGCTGCAGCAGCGGGCCGACTTTCTCGAGTCCTCGGGCAAAGTTAGTGAGGTCTCCGGCCGCGATATACAAATCGGCGTCCATTGCCATGAGATGCTCAAGGGCCTTGAGATCGCCATGGATGTCTGAGAAAATCAGAATCCGCATGAAACTAGTACTGTATCAGGGAGAGGTTGAACTCAGGCGATAGTTGCCCGAAGTATCCGCCCTGTACTTCTCGCTTCGATCGACATCGCATCGCCGTCAGTGAGATGTCTTGGCATCGGTTTCGCGATGCCCGGTCCTCGTCAATCAAAACATGACCGGCAGACGCGATCCCGAAAGCTTGCATTACGGCGAAGCAATCACGGAATCAACATCACCGGCGCTTGCCAAAACGCCGATCTCTCACCCTTAGGATCGACCACCGTCACCTGGCATAAATACTCGCCGGCATCGAGCTTGTCGAGCGCGAAAGCAAACTGTATCGGCATTGTGCGCAGCTTGTTTGCCAGCCCTTCGCCAACCCCGAGTGGTTTGGTTTCAAACGCTTTCTCCCCATCGCGATAAAAGGTCACAAACGCAAACAGCGGATTCAGGCTGTTCGGCATGTACGCCTGCAGAAACACGTACATGTCTCTGGCTTTGCTGAACACGCGCGTCACTGAGGGAATCAGTTTCTGCCCATCCTGCACCAGCGGATTCACAATCTGCTTCGTATCCTTCTGCGCATTGAACACCGCATCGCGCATCGGCGCGCGCTGGCTGCTCAGCACCACTGAGCTGATGGGGACGCGCTCGGGCGCGATCTTCACCAAATTGGGAATCGTGAACTTCATCTCGTAAGTGCCCATACGGCCTGTCTCCGCATCGCGCGCCAACACTTTGATCTTGTACTTGCCCGGCAACAGCGTGAAACCGGTATCGTACTCAATCGGACGCCTCGCCAACTCCGCCGCGGTGCTGCCGGTGAGCTTGATATCCACCTTGTCGCGGACGTTCGAAACGGTTGTCCCATAGCTGTCCTTGATCTCACCGATGAAGTCGATCACCGTATGGTCCGCGCCTCCGCGCCGCGCCAGAGCCAGTTCACTACCGGGGATCTTCATCACCACGGGCACATAGTATTCGGCGCTATTCAGTTGAAAGTAGTCGACCTCCATCGCGATCGTCAATTCCGTCACCGGATCGCCCAACATGAGCGCATCTTCCAACTGGCGCTCTTTGTCCGCAGTCGTGAACTTACCGAACTTCTTGTTCGCGTAGTAACCTTGCCGGTAGTCCATCGCGATGTCGGTGCGGCCGTTGGCCAGCGTGATTTTGATCTTGCGGAACTTACCGTCGGGATTCGTATTCGTCGTGTAGTAGCCCAGAATGTAATAGCTTCCAGTGGCCTTCTGCGCCTGCACAATGCCTTGTCCAAGGTCGTTGAAATCGAGCAGCGCCTTGCCGCCGGTATCGGCGCCAAGAGTCCACAACGTGTCTTGGGATTGCTGTAAATTCGAAGTGATCGCGTTCGCGGCCGCGCCGGTATACATCGCAAGACCGCCTGGTGAGCCGCGCGTCGCGTCACCGAGCGGGGCCTGCGCCACGACTCCGCGAGCGTCCACGGGCCAGAACGCAACGCCAGCGCGAATCGCCGCGTTGATCGTCGCCGAGAGTTGCGCCTGATTGTTCGTGCCGTTTAAGCGGAGCCCGCTGGCGAAGTAGACCAGCGCTTTCTTTTCATTCAGGCGTCCGAGCATGCTGGCCGCGGTTTGCAGTGCTGCAAGCTGACGATCCGTGAAGAAGATGTTGAACTCGGAATCATTTTGTCCAAATGCCGACCCAGCAACGGATGACGCCGCATCCGCTCCCGGCGCGTTCTCATCCTCGCCAACGATGAGAGTCTCAATCACAGCAAGCAACTTGGAACGGTCGCTGGTGAAGTCTTGCAGCACTTGCACCGATCCGCTGGTGAACGCCATGATCGCGACCAGATCGGCCGTTGTCATTTGGGATTTCACGAACTTCTTCGCGGCGTTGAAGGCGCGCAACTGGTCTGCGGGAGGCATCGCGGTGAGATCGAAATAGAGCGCCAGAAGCCGTTTGTCGCGATAACGCACATCGCCGGGCGTTTCCGGAGAAATCTGCCCACGCGTCAGCTTCGCCAGTGGGGCCGCACGAACCGTAGCTGGAATCTCCGACTGCAAAAGCGCCTCGTCGAGCTTTTGATACTCGAAGAACTTGATCGTTTGCGGAACGCCGTCTTCGGTCAATACGAAGTCCTTCGTAGTGAGACCGGTGATTGGATTTCCGGCCTTCTCCTTCACCACAACCGTTTCGATGACCAACTGCGAGGTTGCTTGAAATGTCGATTTTTCCGCTGCACCGGTCTTGGCCAGCAGCAAAGCGGTGAGTAACAGCATCTCTAGAACCTCATCGTCAGAACAGACTGCACCGTGCGCATTGGATTCGCGGTCGACGGCAACCCAAACTGTGTGTTGCCCAGAACTGTATTCCAACTCGGAAACGTCACATAGTTGAGAGCATTCGCAGCATCGACACGGAAGTCCACGCTAAGGCGCTCGGACGAACGGAACGTGCGGCTCATCGACGCATTCAACACGAATTGATTCGGCCCCGTGATGGTATTTCGCCCCGCGTCGCCCCAACGCCCGTCGGCAGGAACCGCATATGCCGCCGGATTCAGCGCGCCGCCAACGAACAGCGGCGCGCCCGTATAGTCGGGTCGGATGCTGCCCGTCACGCCGGTTCCACGCACGGGGTTCAGATACACCGGCGTCAACGGCAAGCCTGTGCCTGCAGTCGTCTGCGTGCCGAGCGTCCAGTCTTTCAGAAACATCGCCCGCCAGCCTGTGGCGAGAGCCTTCATTCCGGTCGTGAACTGAAGCGTGGTGGTCACCGAGTGCCGTTGGTCGAAGCTCGAACGGCCGCGTTCCGCCTGTAAATCCAACCAATTTTGAGCGATGAGCGATCCGCGCCCACCGAGCGTCGCGTTGTCGATCGACTTCGCGTACGTGTAGTTCACGCTGGCGGTGAGACCGTTGCGCAACCGCCGCCGCACCTGCAACTGCCCTGCATGGCGAATCGAATTGCCATTCGACACTAAGTACGTAAACCCGGCAGGTTCCAACGACGTTGTCGCGCCTGGAAATGTATTCGGTAGAATCTGTTGTTGCGCTCTCGTGCCCTTGCCGCCCGAATAGGTCGCGACAACCTGCAATGCGGCAGGCAGATCGCGCTGGACGGAGAATTGCCAGTTCTGCGAGTAGCCCACTCGAAAGCGCGGATCCACCGCGAAAGTCGTCGAAGATCCCACGCCGTTCGCAGAAGCGCTCAGTCCATCCGCCAACGTCAAGCCAGGCGTGGAGATTCGCAGATTCCGGGATAGCGGTGCCTGTTGCGCCATTTGCATCGCGATGTTCCGATAGACCGATGTGTCGTAGTAAATGCCGTATCCACCGCGGATCACCATCGACGAAGCAGGCAGCGGACGCCACGAAAACGCAACCCTGGGCGAAGCATTGTTGCGATCGGGCTGAAGCAAACCCCTGCCCACAACTGGCGTGAATCCGGCAAGATTCACCAGCCGCCCGTACTTTTCTTCCATCGGCGTCCAGTATTCCCAACGCACGCCCAAGTTCAACGTCAACCCTGGATTCACGCGAAAATCATCGTTTGCAAAAGACTCATGAATCGACGAACGCAAAAACTTGTCTGCATTGCCGAATGCAATCGACACCGTATCCGGCGCACCGCGCAGGAACTTCACAAAGTCATCCGCACCAGTAAAGGCGAAGGTCCCTCGCGGATCCTGCTGCGACAGCACGTTGAACTGTTGGCGCTTCAACGAGTATCCAAAGGTCATGTTGTGGCGACCGCGATTGAGGAACGTATCGGCAGAGAAACCCGCGGTCTGATTGCGGATCAGCGAAGACTGGTCGGAATCCAACGTGGCGATGCCATTCGCAAAGATCAACGTCGGTGGACCCCAGTTCGCAGGCTCCTGGTTACCACCTGTGATGCCCGCTTCCGCAGAGACATTGCGACGGCTATTGAAGTAGGGACGCACTTCATTGCGAAGCCGACTGTACGTGTACCCGAAGTTCGCGAACGTTCGCTGATTGAACGTCCGCCGGTAGCCGAAGCCTGCGTTCAGACCGCTCACGCGACCGGTATCGAGAAATCCAAAAACGTCGGGAGTATCGGTGCGTGTGCTCTGCCATGCGAAATTGCCAGAGAAGAAATTCTGCTTCATCATCTTGCTGGCGCGGGTTTGCAGATCGTCTTGATGCAGTCCACTGACGAGCGGAACCTGATAGTTGAAACGCCTGCCACCAGTGAAGTTGGGCAGCGGATACAAATCCAGCAACGCGCGCGCTTGGGCCGAAATCCCGCTGGTCGCGCGATGCTCCGCAGTCGGCATCAAGGCAGAAGCCAACGAAGCATTGCTGTTGCGCGTCCATTGGTAATTGACCGTGAAATTCGGACCCATGTTTCGCTTGAGCAATCTCGGAATTCGAAAGGGACCGCCGAAAGAGAACAGCGCCTGCACCCGGTTATACGCTGGCTTCGGAGTGGCTTGGCCGGTGAGCGAGTAGTTCCGCGCATCGAAGTTCGAGTTGTTGAGGATCGAACCGAGGTTACCGTTGTAGAGCGATCGCTGTCCGCGGCGGTTGTTTCCAAACGCAGGCAGTAGGGCAAACGGTGACGATGCGCCATTATTGACGAGGAATCCGTCGGCCGCCTTCATCGCGAGATCTTCTGAAGCGGGCGCGGATGGCTGCCTTTCAACCGGCTTCTTCGCTGGTGCGGCCACCGCCGTTTCGGAACGTTCAAACGGCTGCTTCGCCTTGGTCAGCGGTCCGAGCGATTCCACCGGCAGTGCCTTGAGATCCCAATAAATCGGCGGATTCGGAACGGCGATCTCGCGCGTTTCCACCGCAAACAACTGCATCTCGACTTTGGCTGTCCAGGTTGAACCTTCCGGCAGGTTCTCAAATCGATAGCCACCCTGCGCATCCGTCAACGCACGAACGATCTGTGAACCGCGCGTCAACGTCACCGTCGCGCCCGGAACGGGTTGTTTGGAGAACTGCACCGTTCCGGAATGGTCCGCCGCCATGAGCGGAAGTAGAAGCGCGATGGCGAGCAGGGCTGTCATTAGTTCTCAGTGGGCTTTTCGATTCTCTCGATGACGAACACGGGAGCCTTTGCACGCTTCGAATCCAACTTCAATCCCAACTGTTCCTGCACGGCGGTGAAAATCGACGAACCGCCAGGTTCCGTCGTCGGTGCCTCGCCAAGCGCGGCCTCGGGAGCCCATTACAACTTGAAGCTGTATCCACCTGCGAGGCCAGTTTCGTCGATGACTGGGCGTCCGAGTTGACTGGAGAGAGCTCGCACGAGCATGGAGACCTCGGCACCCGCGCCTTCCATTTGGTTTCGTCCATTTCGCATGTGCGGCCCTTCCTTGGACGCGACAAGTTTGTGTCCGTCTCTGCCAACTTTCAGCGTGTAGACAGGCATCTCGCGATTTTCAACGCGGAGCACGAGGCCAAAGCGTTCGGCAAGCAGGGCTTGCATCCGCTGTCCATGACGCTTGAATCCGGCCTCCATCTTTTCGCGGCTCATCCCCGGGCCGGGAGCTTCTTCCGGAACATCCGGCGTTCCGGTGATGTTCCATCGCGCGCTGCGGATCCACTCAGGTCCACCGGCTACTTGGAATTCGCGGAGATCATAGGCGAATGAAAGCAGGGTCATGATCGTGGTGTTTTCCGTTCGGATACCGCCCTGGGGACCGGGACGGATGCTGGAGCCCTGCGAGTTGGGATCGCCAGGCCGGACCGATGCCACTTCGAACTTGTACTTCGGAGGAGGAGGCAGCGTTTGCGCTCGTAGCACACCCACGGCGAAAGGCACGGTGAACGCAGCCAGGCATACGCAAGCGAGCGCTGCTTTGCGGGATCCGCTCAGCGTCTCAGCCACGCGCGCCTCCAGAATGTCTTCGATACGCTGCCGCAACGTGCCGCCTCCGATCCCGGCCGCGCAAGCCAACGGCGATTCGACATAGTGCTTGCAAACATTGACGATTCCCTGTGCGTAAACGTGGGGTTGCTTGCCCGCTTCAATCACCGCCTCATCGCAAGCACGTTCGCGTTCCTCGATCGATTTGCCGCCGATCCACCAGACCAACGGATGGAACCAGAAGAGCGTTTCCACGAGCATGTGCAGCGCGGATGTGAAGTTGTCTCGCCGCCGAACGTGTGTAAACTCGTGCGCGGCAATGGCGTCGAATTCCTCGGCCGCGAGTACTTCCGCAATCCCTTGCGGCAGCAGCAGCACGGGCTTGAAGAACCCGAAGACGCCGGGCTCGAACAGTGCCGATCTCGAAGCGAGGACGGGGATGGGCGATTCAATCTCGACCGGCGATGCGTTGCGAACTATGGCATGCAACGTCAGCCACGAGCGGATAAGCCGGGCGGCGAGCACGACCGCGCCGAGAATCCAGATCGCGAGGAGCGCGACCGGCCACCACGATGCTTCCAACTTTGCGACGGCGACATTCGTGAGGACTGGCAGTGTCTCAAACGATGACGTGATCACTTCCGCCGACATGGTCCGTTCAACTTGCGCGGGCTGAACAGAGTGTAGGTTGACGCTCAGACCCAGCCAGACCAAGGGCGAGAATGGCAACAGGAACTTCAACGAAGCCGCTAGCCAGATCGCGTGGCGCAAGCTCGCGCGGTTGTTTCGGCAGGCGAATGCGACTAGCGCCGCGACGGCGGCGAACAAGGTCGATTGCCAGAGATGATTGGCGATCTCAGTCATGGTGCTTCTCCTTTTTGGCCAGATCCTTGATCAGCTTTTCCGCTTCTTTTACGTCGCTCATGGTGAGCTTGCCGGATTCGACCAGATGCGCCATGACTGGCTGCGTGCGGCCTCCGAAGAGGCTCAGTAAGTCATCGATGAGACGTCCGCTCGCGGCTTGCCGAGAGACGACGGCTTCGAAGATGTGGGCGTTACCGATCTTTCTGGCACGCCGGAGTGCACCTTTTTCTTCCATCCGGTAAACAGTGGTTTGGATCGTGGTGTAGGCTGGACGGTCGGGCTCAGGAAATGACTCCTGAATCTCGCGAATCGAGAGCTTGCCGTGATGCCACAGAGCATCCATGATCTGGAGTTCGAGTTTGGTGAGCTTGGGCAGTGCCATCTGGATCTACTATATCTGTCTGTTTTTCTACTACGCAAGTCAAAAGTGAGAAGTTCCAAGAGAAAGTCAATTCGGTTGAGGGCGCGCGGCACGGTCTACGATCACGACATCCATCGGCATCCTTTTTGAGACGAGTCTGAGCCCCAACTGTTGCTGCACCGCTTCATAGATAGAAGGTTCTTTCCCCAGATCCGTTGGCTTGAAAGCCGGCGGTAGCCCGGGTAAACGCTCCGTCATCGGATCGCACGTCCAAGACAGATCGAAGGCGTACTCACCTGCCAGCCCCGTCTGATCCAGCACGACTCGCCCAAGCATGCCTCCGAGACCGGTCAGATCATAACGGTTCGTGCTGGCGCAAGTTTGTGCCCACTCTTTGCTTGCACAAGTACGAGGACAGACATCACGCGAGTCTCAAGGTGGGTCACCAACTGAAACCGGGTTTGCAATAGCTTCTTTAGGCGGGCGGATCGGGCCGTTTTCGAAGCATCCAGCCGCACATCGCCAACCTTTGCTTCGATGGACCAGCGGTCGGAATGAATCCAGTCCGGACCTCCAAATAGTTGAGCGTCGTGAAGTGAATATGCACTTCGAACCATTTCACGCAAAGTCACGTTTGAGATTCGCAGGTCTCCATTCGGAGCAACCTCGAAGACATTGCCGAGCTGTTTTTCCTTGAATGGCTTGACCGACGTGACTTCGAAATGTTGGGCAAAAAGAGAACAACTCACCAAGAAGAGAAGCATGGCCTTTTGACACCATCCGCCGCGAACAAGTTCCGCCGGACCTGCCAGAACCGATCGTCGCGATCAAGTAGTTTCGGGATGCAGAACCGCAACCGGCGTAGCCGCGGTCTTCTTCGCCTTGCGTTGCGCGAGTTGCGGAAACGAAAGCAGCGCGGCGCTGATTGCTGTGATGCCGAGCGTCGCCCACAACTGCGCCCTTGCCTGTCCAAGGCCGGCCAATGGAATTTTGGGAGCGCCCGCGATCACCTCGCGGACATACGTGAGGTCATCGATCTGCGCCACCAGCATGAAAGTAGCCACAGCGATCGTCAGTTCGAGTTTGTTCGCCGCACCGAATCGAGCGAGGAGCAGGACGCACAACGGAGCCATCGCCACCACGGTGTGATCCCAAGAGACAGGACACAAGATCACCGACAACGCGACGAAATGCCAAAAATGATGCGCAGAGCCGCCGTTGCGCCACGCGAGTTGGGCAACCTGTCCCACGAGAGCAAGCGCCATCCCATAAACCAGCGCGGGACCCAGCGTCGGCCAATCGAACAAATTTTGAAAATACGGATTCGGCCGCAACAGCGCGATCATGGTTCCGGTGAAAGACTGATTCATCCAAATGCTGGCGTATCGCCGCGAGTCCTCTGGCATCACATGCAAGTAGTAGTGCAGGAAATCGCTGCTTCCGACAACGAAGAACGTAACGGCCTGAATGGCGCCGAATGCGCCGACCATCGCCGCCAACGCGCGGAACCTGCGCGTGGCTAAAAGATAGACGCCCAGCAATCCAGGAAACAGCTTGATCGCGGTAGCCGCGCCGAGTGCGATTCCGCTCAGATCGTCCCGTTCATCGCGCAGCCAGCGTCCGCCCAGAAACACCAGTGCCAGGATCGCCGTCGAGAACTGCCCGTTCATGCTCTGCGAGAGGTGCGGAAACCAGAGCAGCGCGAAGCCAAGCAACACGAGGCGCAAGTGCGAGGCAATGCCAAAGTCGCACATCGCACGGTGCATCACCGCCGCATACACCAACACCCAAGCCATGCCCCAAATGAAGAATGTGGATTGAATGGAGATCCCGGCCGCGGCGAACGGCAGCAGCATAACCGCGGTGACCGGCGGATGAAAGTTCTCGAGTTCCGGACGATTGCGCTGTTTCGCCGTGTCGCAAATCACGCTGAGATCGGCGTAGATGCTCTTGTTCTGCAACAGAGCCTTGGCCGCGCAATAGTCCTGATCGAGGTCGCCGCCTGCGCCAAGCGCGTATCCGCGAATGTAGCCAAAATTCATGGCGAGCCCTTCGGCGAACAGCACCAAGCTGAACATCAGAAAGGCATAACGCGGGATGTTTTTCGAGAGCACTCTTCAGCGTTATCGGCCAGAGTGCCTTCGTCCATTACGGTCGGTTCACCGGGAACGTCCAGCCCAAACCCTTTCTGTTCAGCAACGCAAGGCCCGGCGGGAGAGGACGGACTTCGAAACATCCGTCGCCGCCTCCGCGCAGAGTTTCCAGGGATTCTTGATCGACTATGGTGTTATCCAGGTTCGGATCGCCAGCCCATTCTCTCCTGGCGAGTTTGAGCGGCGATCGCACAAAGCAACGAACCCTGTGCCCCTGCAGTAGAACCTGCGGAACAAGGCGCCCCCCAATGTCCGGCTACCGCGACCGTCAGCTTTTCCATAGAGAATCTATCGACTGCGAACCTCGAAAGTTCACGCGAAGAGCGCGCCAGCGAGCGTGAACTGTGGTCTCACGCGGAAGGGAATGGCGCAGCCGCCAGAAGGTGCGGGCGAAGTGGATCAGTGAAGCGAGCGAAGAAATTGTCACCGCCGGGTGATCGCCGGTCCCTCAGACCCGGCAGCAGTGGCCGCCTGCTTAATCTCAAGGTCGAAGATAAGTCCGCGCAGGAGTCGCGTCATCTTTGGTCCGGATCTTCACGGTCCCGCTGACACGCCACATTGCATGGTTCGCCGCTTCTGAGTATTGATTGATTGTGCGTTGCACGGCGCATTCAATAATGTTCGTTCGTTATTGGATCCGCAGGTTCGCATGATCTGTGAAGGCACCTCAACTCGAAATCTTTGTTGAAAGTCTTTCAGGCTGGTGCATTCTAGGGCGATCGGCTAATGCCTCAAACGCACTCAAGGCTTTCCGGTAGCCAGTTGCCGCAGTCAAGAGTTGTGCTCCCACTGTAATCCTCCATTTTGCGTGCGGAGACCTGACTGTGGCGCAGAACTCGCGAAAGTGGTTTCAACGTTCCGGAACCCGGCATCGGGAAAAGGGCGGATCCCCGATCACCGGGATCCGCCCTTTTGTCTTAGCCCCGCAGCTTCGCCTGCACGATTTCGTCAATGATCCGCGGCAGCCCATACTCCAGCTTCCATTCCGGATAGTGCTCGCGGACCTTGGTCAGATCCGAGATGTAACAGATATGATCGCCCTTGCGGTTCTGGTCTTTGTACGAATGCTGCAAGGTCAAGCCCATGGCCGCAAGGTGATCGATCGTTTCGAGAATCGACATGCTGTTGGCGCGTCCGCCGCCCAGGTTGTAAACCTCGCCTGGACGCGGCTTCTCATAAAATTGTAGGAAGAGCGCCGCGACATCGTTCGAATGAATCTGGTCGCGCACCTGCTTGCCCTTGTATCCGTGGATCGTATACGGACGCCCCGTCACGGCGCACAAAACGATATACGCCAGATAGCCGTGCAGTTCCACCGCCGAGTGCGCCGGACCTGTCAGGCAGCCGCCGCGAAACACGCCCACCGGCATGTTGAAGTAACGGCCAAACTCCTGGCAGAGAACATCCGCCGCGACCTTCGATGCGCCAAACAGCGAGTGAAGACACTGATCGATCGACATCGACTCTGAGATGCCGTCAAGGCCGTCGGCATAATCGAAGCGCTTTTCTTTTTCGACCAACGGAAGATAGTTGGGCCGGTCGCCGTAAACCTTGTTCGTGCTGGTGAAACAGATCGGAGACTCTTTGCAGAAGTCCCTCGCGGCGACCAATAGATTCAAGGTTCCAACGGCGTTGACGTCGAAGTCTTCATAGGGAATCGCGGCTGCGCGATCGTGCGACGGCTGCGCGGCGGCGTGGACGATGAAGTCCGGACGCTCGTTCTGCAGCAGATCGCGCATCGCCTGACGGTCGCGTATATCGACCGCGCGATGAGCGTATCCCTTGACGTTATGAACGAGGTCCTGGACGACCGCGTTAGTGGATCCTTGGGCACCGAAAAATTCCTGGCGCATGTTGTTGTCGACGCCTGTGACCTGCCAGCCACGTTCGCAGAGATAACGCGAACAGGCGGATCCGATGAGGCCTCCAGAGCCGGTGACGAGTGCTTTTGCCAAACCACTACTGTAACGCGTGAGTTGGCTGCCGATGCCACACCATCCTGGTGGTACCGCTGTTCGAGGGGCCTCTCGTTGATCGAGCGCTGCGATCGGAATTTCACCGACAGGATGGACGCCCTGTGCTACGGAAAAATACGGCTCAGAACAGATTCAAATGCGTCTTCCCGAATTGGTTAAGCTCGTGGCTAAACCCAATACTCGTCACTTACGACTTTTGACGACACTCTTGGTCTTGAGTGGCGGTGGTGATCCATTGGTGCGGCGACGACGGGGGTAGCTACTCATCTTACGTTTCACGCGTCGGGGATTGCTCCGATTGCGGCTGGAGACAACGCGTTCATCGAGGATTTCGGAGAGTACCCGCTCATGGAATCGTTTTCTCTCCCGAGGGAGGAATAGCGCCGAAGGCGGCGATCTTGCGACGGACAACGCGTACGGTGTGAGTATAGGAGATCCTGTCAGGATCTTCGCCAGCGCTCAAGGCAGCTTCGTGCATGAGGCCCCGGATCGCGAAGTGGGCCAACAGCAGCCCGAAGAACTCTTGCCGGACGAGATCTGGGGTTTTACTGCGCAGAACGACGCGGGCGCCTCGCAAATGAGTTTTGAGTTCGTCGAACGCAGTCTCGATCCCCCAGCGCTCGTGATACAGGGCGGCTAACTCTTCAGCGGGCGCTTTTTCCGGGTCCAGGATTGTGGTGGCCAGCCGGTACATCGCCTCCGCGTCCTGGACTCCCTCCAATCCGTAGTCGATCACGCGCACCACCACTCCATCGCGCGCTCGCCACTTGTCCAGGGAGGATGCATAGATGCGGCTCAAGTACGAACCGTCCGCTAGGCGAGCGAACTGCCTTGCTTAATCCGGACATACTTAGGCTACGAGAAACATGACCCGAGAGGACGAAACGGAGGGAACTCGCGTAACGGCGCAACGACAAAAACGCTAAAGGGGGACTTCGGGGAACTGGCGCTGGAGACGCCACGGGATCGGGAAGGCAGCTACACGAGAAATTCAGGGACATCTGGAGGAAATCTATAAACTCGAAGTAAGTCCGACGCTGATTTTCGAATGTGACCAAAGCGGTGATGGACGAAGTAAAGACATGGCAAACCCGGCCGCTGGATTCGCAATATCCGATTCTGTACTTGGATGCGCTGATGATTAAAATCCGGGAAGCCGGGCAGGTTCGAAACAAGGCCATCTACGTGGTGATCGGCGTCAACATGGACGGCAACAAGGAGGTGCTGGGGTTGTGGGCGGGACCGAGCGGCAACAATGCCGAAGGCGCAAAGTTCTGGCTGCAAGTGCTGACAGAACTGAAGAATCGTGGGGTGATAGAAACTGGGAGCACCTAGCGCCCTTCTTTGCTTATCCCGCGGATATTCAGAAGGTGATTTGTACTACGAACGCCGTGGAGTCCTTGAATATGTCGTTGCGGAAAGTGATCAAGACGCGAGGGTCGTTTCCCAATCAGGAAGCTGCCTTCAAGTTGCTCTGCCAGTGCAAAATTGGAAGGCGGCGTTGCAGCGCTTCGCCATTCTGTTCGGTGACCGGGTGCCACCACCTTCGTCAACCTAACTTCAAACGAACAAGCAAAACAAAAATCGGAAGAAGAATTTTTCTGGGACGGGGCTCTGCCCCAAGCCCCGGGATTTAGCGCTTTCGCGCCTGGATTTCTGGTCCGGGAGACCAGCGAGGTCCGCTCGCCTCCTCCCGGAATCCTGGCCCCTGAGTCGGCGCTCGGATTGTGTCTCCGCAGAGCCCTACCCTCCGCTCAGGTCCGTTCAGTCACCAGGGTTACGCATCAAAAACTCAGCCGTTTACACAAAACGCTTGAAAAGCTCCTGAAACAGCATTGGCGACGCTCCCGCCCCACAACTGCATCCCCCGTCCCCCCGCAAAATACCCCACCCCTCCCCCCTTCCCTTCGGACCCTCATTGTGCCACTCTCAAACAAGAGAAGGGCGGGCATCCAGCATGAACCTCTACTTACTCCCCGAAACCGAAACCCGAGAAGACGGCGCGGGACCTGTCATCGAATCCCCATCGTCCAACGCCGTGGTCACCCTCGGCATCACCCAAGCACTCGAACGCGAAGGACTCCAAGTCTCCATCTGGGGCTCCCCCGATGGCGAATCCTGGGGAGCCAAACCCCTTGCAGAGTTCCCCGCAAAGTCCTATTGCGGGCGTTACTCGCTCCCCCTTAACCTCGACGGCGTTCGCCAAGTCCGCGCCGCCTGGAAGATGCGCAGCCACAGAAAGCCCGATGAACGCCAAACATTCTTTGGCTTCTACGTCGAACTGTCCACCGCCATGCCTCTCGCTCGCGCGGCCGGTGCCTAAAGCTGGCCGCGCGGTCGGCCGCGTATGTTCTACTGAAGGAACATGCTCCGGCGGGTTCTGGTTTGCGACGATCAAGCGGGTGTTGTCGAGGCACTGCGCCTGCTCCTCAAAGGCGTCGGCTACAAGGTCGACACCGCCTACGCCCCGCACGAATTGATCGCGCGACTCGATCAATCCCTTCATCACGCCGTCGTCATGGACATGAACTACTCCCGCGACACCACATCGGGCGAGGAAGGGCTCGAGCTCGTCGCCAGCGTCCGTGCCCGGCATCCCAATCTGCCCATCATCGTGATGACCGCTTGGGGATCCGTCGATCTTGCGGTGGAAGCGATGCAGCGCGGAGCGTCGGATTTCGTCCAAAAACCTTGGGATAACACCAGACTGCTTGCCGTGGTGGAAAAGCAGATCGCGAAGTCCGCGGCCACCAGGGAAGCCTACTCGGAACTCGAAATCGCGCGATCGGTCCAGCAGGGGCTGTTCCCCAGCGCAGGCGGCGAGATTGCCGGGCACGCTACTTTCGACGGACTCTGTATCCCCGCCCGGGAAATTGGCGGCGATTATTATGATTTTCTGCGATTTTCCGACGGCCGTCTGGGATTGGTGCTCGCCGATGTCTCGGGCAAGGGAGTGCCTGCGGCGCTGCTGATGGCGAACCTGCAGGCGTTGTTCCGCTCGCAAGAAGTGCCGGATGTTCGGACGATTTTGCGCAATGTGAACGGACACTTTTACAAATCCACGCCCGCGTCGCACTATGCGACGGTCTTTTTCGCAATCTACAACCCGGTGGATCGAACGCTGACGTATGCAAACTGCGGGCATCCGGCGGCCCTTCTGATGCCCGGTCGCAGGCTGCTCGAAACGACCGCCACGGTTGTCGGCATCGTCGGCGACGCCTTCGATGTGGACGTCGAGACCATCCATCTTGAATCCGGCGATATGCTTTTGGTCGTCACCGACGGCATTACTGAAGCGGGCATCGACAGCGGCGAGGAATACGGACATCAACGGGTCGAAACGCTACTCGAAGGGCTGGTGCGGGCCGGGCTTCCGCTCACAGAGATCCTTGCGACGATCGCGCGCGCAGCCGAAGAATTTTCCAGTGGCGACCACGGCGACGACATGACGCTCACTGGCCTAAGGATCCTATAGCCAGCGGGCCGTCGTGAAACTAGCTTCTCGTGTCTATTGCCAGGCCGATCTGTGACCGTCGCTGCTCACCAAGACTTGTCGCAATCATCCCGAAAACGCGTAGCAACAGACCTTCGCCACAAGCGCATCGGGAACCCAACATCTGAAATAATCATGTGACGATGCGCACAAGAAGTTTATTGTTCGCCCTGCTCGCGATCTGGACACCGCTTTGGTCGCAGTCCCTCGGTTTGTTCGAGGGGCACAACGATATTGGAACGCTGACCACGCCTGGCACGGCGTCCTACGTCGCAACAAAGCACATCTATAATGTCTCTTCGGGCGGTGAAAACATGTGGGCGGCTTCCGATAGTTTCCATTTCGTTTGGAAGAAGGTCTCCGCCAGAGACGTTGCCCTCGGCGCGGATATCGCTTTTGCAACAAATAGCGGAAATAGCCACAAAAAAGGCGTTCTCATGATCCGCCAGAGCTTGGATGCCGATTCCGCCTACTGCGACGCCGCGCTGCATCTTGACGGACTCACCTCATTGCAATGCCGCGAGCGCAAGGGCGGACCGACATTTGAAATTCAGCAGGCGATCGTTGGGGCCAAGCGATTACGACTGGAAAAGCGCGGAGCGAAGTTTCAGGTCTTTGCATCGAATGCCGCCAATGTAGAGGGCCAGCAACTGCGATTCACCGGCGGATCGATTTCCGTGCCGATGGAAGGCGAGTTCTACATCGGCCTCGGGGTCTGTGCGCATGATAAGAAAGCTTTTGAGCAGGTGGAGTTTTCGAATGTGTCGATTGGGCCGGTTACGGAGAGTCAGCCGACCATGACGACGCTTGAAGTGGCGCCCGTGCGCGGCGATCGGCGTGCGCTTCATGTGGAGCCGGGTGAGATCGCCAATCCGAAGTGGTTTGCCGACGGCAAGTCGATCGCTTTTGTCGCGGTTCCCAAGCAGCGTATGGAAATCGAGATCGCCAAGGGTGCGGTGGCGAAGAGTTCCGAAGCCGGATTCAGTGACCCCAAGGGTCGCGTGTTTGCCGCCAAAAAGCGTGGAAAGATGCACCTTTACACCGAAAGCGACGGGCGCAAAAGTTGGCTCACCGAGGGGAAAAGCAACAACGGGGATCCCCGGGTGACGGCCGATGGCGATGCCTTGGTTTTCGTTTCCGACCGTTCCGGGACCCCGCAGCTTTGGCGAATGAGCCTGCAGCAAGGGGCACTGGCGGAACCGTTGACCAGCGATGAAGAGTTCGCCAACAATCGGCCGTTTCTTTCTCCCGACGGGTTGCGAGTGGCATTTATTTCCACGCCCAAAGCCAAGGGCGAACCTAGCATCCGCGTCATGACGCTGGCGGACAAAAAGATTGTCAGCTTAGCCAGGTGCAACCTCAGTTTCGGATCGTGGCAGAGTTCGCCATGGTCGCCGGATTCGGGTGTTGTCGTTTTTGTGACGCGCTACTGAGTTTCAGACAGGTCCGTTCGCGCGCGGCTCGTCACGCTCCGGCGTTTCCCGCGATTCAAGGGTTCGCCCCCGATCGTGTGCCGCGTCGATCCACTTATCCAGCAGTGCGGTCAGACGCTTCTGTGCGGCTTTGTGCTTCGGATCCCCGGCCAGATTGTTGACTTCATGCGGATCTGACCGATGATCGTAGAGCTCCACGGCCGGCTTGCGCTTCGCCATCCACTGCGACTGCACGGCATTCAACTTGCCCTCGGCATGCAGTTGTTGGATCACTTTCTGCGTTGGATAGCTGTTGGTGATGTATTCGTTGAATTGCGTATAGGGTCGCTCAGGCATAAAATTGCGGATCAGCTTGTAGCGCTCGTCGCGAACCGCGCGGATCCGGTCCACGGTCATGTCGCAACGGTCGCGTGCCGTGAATACATGCTTTCGCGGCTGTTTCGCGGTGAACAAGCTCTGCCCATGCATCGGTTTGGGCTGCGGCACGCCAGCGATTTCGAGGGTTGTCGCCGTGATGTCGAGTGCAATCACAGGATCGTGCCGCACTGTGCCCGGCTTCACTACACCGGGCCAGCGCACGAGCAGCGGCACGTGCGTCCCTGCATCGTAAAGCCATTGCTTGCCTCGAAGGAGGCAGCGTCCGTTATCGCCAAAGACAAAGATCACCGTGTTTTCGAGCAGGCCGTCGGCTTTGAGTGCCTCGATGACTGCGCCCACCTGCATATCCCAATAGTTGACAGCGTCGAGATAGTTCGCGACCTCATCACGCACAACCGGATGATCGGGATAATAAGGCGGCAGTTCGACCGCTGCGGGATCCACCAAAGGCTTTCGTTTCCGCGCGGCGGGCCACACGGGACCCTTGTGCGGAGCCGTGAAATTGATCTGCGCATAGAACGGTTGCCCTTTGGGACACTCGCGCCAGTGCTTGCCCATGAACGGCGGCTGATCGGTCTTGAAATTGAAGTCGGTCTTGCCGGGAACGCGCATACCAGGAACCGGTTCCGTGACATTGGCGGTGAAGTATCCTGCGTCCTGAAGGCGATGCGAAACCAGTCGGATGCCTTCGGGCAGGCGGTAATCGTCCTTGCGATGGCTGCGATGATTTTGGGTTCCGGAGGTGGTTTGGTAGACGCCTGTGTTCCAGGCGGAACGGCTGGGTGAACACACCGGCGCGGTGGTGAAGCAGTGGGTGAATCGCACGCCTTCGGCGGCAATTTTGTCCGCGTTGGGAGTCGCCACCAGTGGATGGCCATAGCATCCGAGTTGAGGGCCGAGGTCATCGCCTAGAATCCAGACGATGTTCGGACGATTCTGTCCCTTCTGCAATGCGAACAACGGCGCCGCTGCCGCGGCGAGAATAGACCTTCTGGAGGATTGCATCGAGGTCCAGCGTATCATCTGCTCGCCGATCATGGGCGGTGATGGTCGGTCCCAAGGGAATGCATTCCGTTCACGGTCGCGTTACGGCAAAAAAAGAAGGTCGTCCCTTGCCGATTCACTTCGAGCAACAGTACCTTCTTGTCGGTCGACGTCACCGCGCGCAAAGCGGATGCGTCGGGCACGGCGGTGCGATTCACGCTCACCACCACGTCACCAGGACGCGAGCCGCCTTCGGCACTGGCTCCTTCGGGATCCACACTCGTCAACACCACGCCTTTCACTACCGCCGGTAAGGCCAATTCCTGGCGATGACGATCGGTCAAATCGGCGATCACCGCGCCGGGTAATTCGCCCTTTGCGCTGGCAACTGCCGCGTCTTGCGCCGCAGCTAGTGGCTCCTCTGCGGAAGGCGTCCGTTTGTCGAGCACGATCCCATAATTCTTTGCATGCCCATCGCGGACCACTTCCAACTGCGTCGCGATTCCAGGACGCGCCTCCGCGATGTAGAGCCTCAGACGGTTGAAATCCCGCACCGCGCGTCCGTTCATTCCGGTGATCACATCGCCCTTCTGCAAGTCGGCCGCGCCGCAGGGCTTTCCACGGCGACATCCGTAATCACAGCGCCCGCGCCGTTGACAATTCCGAAAGCTTAGGCCAAAGCCGTGGACATCGGTTGCACACCCACGCCGAGATATCCCCGATCAAAATGACCTTTTTCCAAAAGCTCTTTCGCCACCATTGCCACCACATTCGACGGTAGTGCGAAGCCGATGCCGCTGCTTCCGCCGGAGGGTGACAGAATCGCGGTATTTATGCCCACCAGGAGGCAGCGCGGCAGCAAGGCAAAACAGTGGTACAAGCATCGTGGGAACAGCATATCGCGAACCTGCCACCAATTGTGTAGCCGTCCTCGGCGATATACTCTTCAGTAGGCCTATGCCTCTCACGCCACAGGACACTGCGTTCCTCAAGGACCTCTTCGCGAAGTTCGATCCCTACAAGCCCTTGGATCCCGGTAGTCCGTTCTACCAGCCTAATTAGAAAACCGATGGATGCGAAGATCCCGTGGCAGAGCTTCAAACCAACATCGAGTTTTCGATCGATAAAAGCATGCAGTTGTTTTCGGGCTTCCGGGGCTCCGGCAAGACCACCGAACTGGGCCGTCTTAGGAGCCGTCTGGTAGCGAAAGGCTATTCGGTTTTCTATGCGAATGCCTTGGACTATTTGAGTCCGTCGGATCCTGTCGAAATCGAAGGCCTTCTGATCGCAATCGCGGGCAGCTTTGGCGAGGCGGTGAGCAAACTCGACGTCGACATTCTCACCGATTCCTACTGGGCGCGTTTCTGGCATTTTCTCAATGAGACCGAAGTGGATTTTAAGGAGTTCAGCTTCAACGCGGGCGATCCAAAGGTGCTTGGTTACAGTTTGAAAGGTGCGCTGCAGACATCGCCGATGTTTCGCGAGAGAGTAAACAAAGCGATTGCTCCCCGGCTCGGTGCGTTTCGCGATCAGGTGCGTAAGTTCTTCGAGGATGCCGTGCAGGCGTTGCGCACGAAGCGTAAAGACCCGAATCTTCAGATCGCTTTCCTCTTCGATCAGCTCGAACAGATTCGAGGGACTCTCAGCAACGAAAGCGACGTGTTTCTAAGCCTTGAGCGCGTTTTCGTAACGTTCAACGACTATATTCGGATCCCCTACATTCATGCGGTCTATAGCGTCCCACCGTGGCTGAAGCTGTTGACCTTGGGTCCTTCGACGCCGATCACGGTACTGCCATGTATCCGCCAGTGGTGCAACGACGATAGCCGCACGCCGCACCCTCCGGGCGAAAAATGCATGCGTGAGCTATTGCTAAAGCGCTTCGGCACTCCGCAGAACTTCCAACGATTTTTCGGCGAACCTTTCGATGTAGCTTCCACTCCACGCGCGGACCAACTCATTCAACTGTGCGGCGGCCACTTTCGCGATCTGCTGCGATTTATCCGCGAATGTGTCATCCGCGCCCGAGTTTTGCCGGTGACGGACGAGGTTTTGACCGCATCGATTCAGAAGGTCCGCAGCGATTTTCTCCCCATCGCGCAAGACGACGCGATTTGGCTCAGCAACATCGGCAAAGAGCGGGCGACAGCTTTGCAGACGAAGAAAGCTGAAGAGGTCACCCGCCTCACACGCTTGCTCGATACGCATTTCGTGCTCTATCTCAAGAACGGCAAAGAGTGGTATGACGTGCATCCTCTGATCCGAGAAGAGGTCGAACTGATTGCCGCAAAGGCCTCTTCCCATGCACCCCCCAGCGCATGATCTTGCCGCCCTAGGCAGAATCTATCAACTCGAATCCAACCTCGAATGGGACTCGCTGCTCCGCACTGCGGAGTTTGCCGAGGCGTTCACCTTCACCGTTCTGCTCGTACCCGATAGCGCGGGCGCGGAGCTTTGCCGTCAACGTCTGCGGGAAAAACTGCGCGAGTTCGGACGCGGCGAATTGGAAGATTACTCTCCGCAAGCGACCGGCGATTGGCCGGCGGTTTTGCAGAGACTGGTCCACGGTCGGTCGAAGCCGGGGACTTCGGTGGTGTGGGTGGCGGCCGCCGTCTACGAGCGCGAGGCGGATGAGGCGGATTATGCGGATTATGCGGCTTGGCGGGAATCGTGGCGCTATGCGGCGACGCAGATCAATCAATTCCGGAATTTATTGGAGGCTGGCGTTGGGTGTTTGCTGATTTTTGTGGGGTGCGATTGGGTGAAGCCAGTGCTGCGCGATTGTGCTCCGGATTTGTGGTCCATTCGGACCGGGGTGATTGAGATTCGTCCGCCGGTTCGTCCGTCTTTGAGTGTGCCGTTGGGGCCTCCTTGGGATAGTGCTGCGGTATCTTCCAATGCTCCAGATGCGGAGATGGCACTGGAGCAGGCAGAGGCGCTCAGGGGGCGTCCTGGGCACGAGTTGGCTTTGGCCCGGGCGCTGCTGCGTGCGGGAGAAGGGCTGTCGGCGAGATTTGAGTGGTTGAAGGCGATCCCACTGTTGCGAGAGGCGCTGGAACTGCGGCGGAAGTATGGTTCCGAGCGGGAGGTCCTAGAGGCGATCCAGGGGTTGTGGGATCCGCTTTACCGGACCGGCTCGCTCGAGGAAGCGAGTGCCCTTGCGGCGGAGTGCTCGAAACTTGCGGAAGGATTGAAGGATCGTCGCGCCTTGGCGCTCGCTCTGCGTTCGCAGGCTTGGGTCATGGCGCGCCAGGGGAGTTTGCAAAAGGCGATGGCGCTTCACAATCAGCAAGAGGCGATCCACCGGGAGCTTGGG
>Ga0163144_10000396_pt1 | contig 100117 bp, 100 predicted proteins | sample OliLak19BULKMAT1_FD_123175 | JGI IMG/M metagenome (GOLD analysis project Ga0163144, IMG submission 123175) | Freshwater microbial mat bacterial communities from Lake Vanda, McMurdo Dry Valleys, Antarctica - Oligotrophic Lake LV.19.BULKMAT1 | ecosystem: Environmental > Aquatic > Freshwater >...
AACACCTTCGGAGCAATTTGCGCGAAACGAAGGGGAAAGTGGACATTCCCCGTATCCCGAAGGGGTGTATCCTTATGAGAAATATATATATATCTTATTATTATAAAGACACTTACAGCTCTACACCTAATACGTTCCCATCTCCTTTACAAAACTATTAGCCTGTCCCTTATTTTAGAGGCCGATGGCCCAGTGTCCGACCTGCGGCTGAAGTTTGGCCTTTTCGGATTTCGCCCAGTCTATGGTGTGCCATTGTCAAAAAGCCCTTGCTTTTAAGTCCCCCTTGTATTGCTACCGGATTTTGTGAAGTGTCCAAAAAAAGATTTGTGATTCTGGTTTGTTTCGAGCATTTTCCGTGGGGTATGAGCTTAGTCCCTTTTGAAATCACACTGATCTTGGTTTCCTTTATCGCCAGTGTGATCGGTTCCCTCATCGGTTTGGGCGGTGGGATCATTATTACCCCGGTCCTCGTCTTGTGTTTCGGGGTGGATATCCGTTATGCGATGGGGGCGGCCCTTTGTTCCGTCATCGCGACCTCCTCGGGGGCGGCGGCGGCTTACCTGAGGGATGGCATTTCAAATATGCGCATTGGACTTTTCCTGTGTATTGCCACGACGATCGGAGCGGTTTGCGGCGCGCTTGCTTCCGCGGAGTTAAATCAATCTGTCCTTTCTATTATTTTCGGGGTAGCCCTTTTACTGACGGCTTTCCTCTCGTTAAAAAAGAAAAAGGGTGGTGTTGTCCCCACTGAGGAGTCGAGCCCGGTCGCCATAAAGATCCGTTTGCCCGGTGAAATGCCCGACGGGAAGACGAATGTACCTTACGGGGTGGTCCGGGTATTACCCGGATTTATCGTCATGTGGGTCGCCGGGGTTTTATCAGGGCTTTTGGGTATTGGCTCCGGGGCCTTCAAGGTTTTGGCCATGGACCAGATCATGCGTATTCCCTTCAAGGTGACTACGGCGACGAGTAATTTCATGATCGGGGTCACAGCAGCGGCCAGTGTCGGTATATACCTGCAAAAAGGATATTTTGATCCGGTTCTGGCTACCCCGGTATCGTTGGGTTCATTGGCTGGGGCTTTCCTCGGGGCGAAATTACTGACGATCGCTCCTGTGAAAGTCCTCAGGCTGATTTTCCTCGTGGCGATTTTTGTTATCGCCATCCAAATGATTTTGAAGGGAGCTGGAGTGAATATTGTATGAATAAACTCAATATCATTCTCGCCCGTGTGATGATTTATGGAATAGTGGTTGCGGCCAGTGTCATGGTGGCTGGTTATATCTGGTACCTCTCGATCCATCACACACAGATACCTTCCGACCATATATTTACCGGGGAACCACATTTCCTCAAGAGTCCCGGGGACATGCTCCATCATATCACCAGTCCTGAAGGAATCGGGAGCCGCCGTAGCCTGATGATGGCGGGGGTCTTATTATTACTGATCAGTCCTCTGATCCGGGTCGGGCTCGCCTGGGCCGGTTATCTCATCATGCGCGACTGGCTCTATGCGGTATTCAGTTTTATTGTTTTACTGGTACTGACATTGAGCTTCTTTTTGTAGTCGAGTGCGCTGTCCACCGGCTGGAATTCCCATTGGTGGTCGTGCAGGAAAAGACGGAGATGATGGGGTCTGAGGGCTACGACCATCCGGTTAGTTTTCCCCCCCCATAAACATGGTTTCCGGATCCAAGCGCGCGCAATGTGATGGGTGCATGGGCGGGGGGGGGATAGTGAGGTTGATCACCAGTTCGATGTCCTTGGTCGCTGAGTAAATTGTCCACGCTCATGGCCTTTGACCCCGTACTCAGCCGCTTTGACTTGGGCCGCCGCCTCGTATAATGTCTGCACAAGCAGTGACCTCAAGAATGTTAAAATGTCTGGGTAGCCGTAAAGTAAGCCTGGCTAATATTGCCGCAACCGATAATGCCGATTTTCATAGGGATATCTGTTTTATTCGATACACGGATGATGGTGAATATTTTTTTAAAGAAAGATTTATTGATGGTTTTGAATTTAGACAACAGGCAAAAAATTAGCGGCCTACCTGCCTGACAAGCTCGTAGAATTTGTCTTCGTAATTCTCGAATAAACCGTAGCGCCGCAATTTGTCGGCCAAGGCCCTGAGTTTATCAGGACTATCGCCGACTTGGGCGATGTCCTCATCGATCTCATCCGCGATACCTTGGGGAATCCCTCCGATCAAGGCGAGTTTGTGGCCCTTTTGCAGGTCAGAAAAATTCGAAGAGGAGGATTGCCTGATAAAATCTGTCGTGAATTTCAGGAGGCAGATCTCCCAAGCGTCATCGGTCCCCTGGATCACCGCACTCAGCGGGTCGTTACGGTTTTCCACTTCGGCTTTTACTTTATTGATTACTTCCGCGAGGGGTTCGTGCAGGATATATTCCTGATTAGTTTCTTTGCGGAAGCGGAACCCGTATTTTAGGAAAGCGAGGTCGTTAAAGTGTGATTTGAGCCAGTCCACATAACCGCGGGCCTCGTCGCCGAAACCTTCCAGCATCATGTTTTCGAAATAAGCGGTGGTGATGAGCTGGGGTTTTTCTGCATGGATGCGCCCCTCGCGAACCGAGATTTCATTCACGGAGTCCATCTTTTCGCTGATAAATGAATAGCGGATGACCGTTTGCCCGAATGTTTCTAGCTTTTTTTTCGGAGCTAGAATGATCTGGGTATTGGCTATGGCGTATTGGATATCCTCTTCTGAAGGCATGATGATCTTTTTCTAAGCCATTCCCGGGTGGGATTCAAGCACCACCGTCACAGGATTACGGACTATTATCTCAAAAGCTGTCCTGATTCCATGGTTTGTCTTGGTTTTTAGGCAGAATATTGATTCGTGAAATAAGGGGCCGAGGGTAAAAGGGCATGGCAAAAGCAGCGATTTTTCTAGTGTAAACACCGCGACGGCTTGACTTGGGGCGGGAAAAACCTTCAAATAGGCACATGTCAGAAATCGTTAAATTTGTTCATAACGGAATGAAAAAAATCACGCCTAATGTGGTTCAACTCCTCGACCGGAAGATTCCCTTGCTCAAAGCTGAGTTTACCCAGCTCGATGCACCGAAATTCCCACACCTCTACAATCAATTGGAGTTTCTGGCTGATGTAATCGAGGATTTTGCCGAGGATGCTGACCATGATTTGCCTTATACCGCCGTCGCGGGTGCGGCATTCGCCATCATTTATGCCCATCGCAGCATGGATATCGTTCCTGATTTTGTCGTGGAGTACGGCCATGCCGATGATTCGTCCGTAGTGCGCGCTGTCTTGATCGAGCACGAAAAAGATTTTGCAGCTTACGCTCAGCGTCACGAGATGAGCTGGGATGAGGTCACGACGGACGCCTGATCATATTACCCTGAGTGACGATCACCTCGCCGTAAATTCCCCCCCCCCTCTACTGCGCAATTTGCGTGGCGAAGCCTGCCGATTCCTTCAGTAAAATCTGACGTAAACGTGATTCTCCTCCGTTGCACCTCTCCCCCAATCAACGGCCTTCCGATTAAAGGGCATGGGCACTGGGAAAGTGCGTGTAAAGTATTTATATATATGACTAGACTGACTAGTTATTGTCAATTAACTCAAGGTGATGAATAATAATTGGCAATTACAAGAGGCGAAAAGCAAGTTTAGTCAGTTGGTAGATCAAGCCTTGTCGCAAGGGGAGCAATTTGTCACACGTCATGGCAAACCAGCCGTCGTCGTGATTTCTGTGGAGAAGTATCGTTCGCTGAATCGTTTCCAGGATTCCTTGGTGGATTTTTTAGCGGATTCCCCCCTCAAAGGGGTGGGGGTGGAGTTTGAGCGGAGTAAGGACACGGGCCGTGAGGTAGAGTTATGAGTTATCTTTTAGATACGTGTGTTTTGTCTGAGTTTACAAAACCAGCCCCCTTAGCCACTTTGATTGCATGGATGCAAAAACAGGATGAAGAAACCCTTTTCCTGAGTTGCCTGACTTTAGGTGAACTCGAAAAAGGTGTGGCCAAAATGGCTCATTCAAAACGGAAAACCCTTTTGAGTGGCTGGATCAACCACGACCTACCTGTCCGTTTCCAAGGAAGGATATTGACCATTGACGCAAATATCGCACGGAGATGGGGGCGGGCATGTGCTGAATCCGAAGGTGCGTGGAGAAAACGGCCTGTGATCACCTCTCTGATAGCGATTACTGCTATCGAACACGGACTGACGGTGGTTACCCGGAATGAATCCGATATGAAAGATACCGGGGTAAAAATATTTAATCCTTGGGTTTCAAATTGATTGAATCCCATAAAAAAGCCCCGGCAATTTTTCTTGCGCGGGGCGGGGATAAATCATGCTGAAACAATTTGCTTCAGGAAAATAGGATTAATAACCGGAAGATTTTTTGCAGGATTTCTTGTCTGAACTTGAAGGGCATTGTTTGGTGCTACAATCAGATTTGACTGAGCAATTTTTCTTCTTTGCGGCGCAATTCTTCTTAGCTGAACAACCTTTTTTACCCGCGCAACATTTCTGGGGGGATTTGGAACAGCAGCTCTTGGCTGATTTCGGGCAAGATTGCATTTTGTCTGAGCAGGCGGCTTTTTGTGTAGGGCAAGAGCTCAAGGATGAGCGATTGGAATCTGATTGAGAGTAAAGGGATATACGGTTTCCTTTGCTTGTATTTGTCTGATAGGTTCCAGTGGCATTCACTGCTGCGATATTGAATGCGGCTACGGCGATGATGAGGGCGATGATTTTCTTCATGTTATTTACTTCCTGTTTTTGTTGTTGGTTAAAAAGTTAAATTAATTATTGCACCATTGAACAACCCGTTTTCCCGTTAGTTCTAAGGTTATCCATTAATAAACCGTTCCAGCACTTTTTTTAATGCCAACCGGGCTCGATAAAGGTGGTTTTCCGCTGCTTTAGGTGAACATTCCAGTATTTCCGCAATTTGCACTACGGGCATATCATCGTACTCGAAGAGGATGATGGCCGTTTTTTGCTCATGTGACAGGCTGCGGATGGCTGAGCGAACCGCCGTGGCCCGTTCCTGGGCTAAAAACTCATCCTCCGGCCCGGAATCCGGGTGGGCCAATCGATCAGCCATGGTTAGCCCTTTTTCACCGTCGGAATCTGAGGGGGAGTCGTCCAAGGAAACTTGGGCGTGCCGTGAAACCCAGCGGAGATGGTTTTTGCAGAGGTTTGCGGCAATGGTAAAAAGCCAGGTGGAGAATTTTGAACCCGGTTTATAACGTTCACGGGCCTGATAAACTCGGACAAATGTTTCTTGGGCGAGGTCGAGGGCTTCCTCATGTTGGGATATATACCTGGCCATGAAATGGAGCAATGGCTCTTTCCAGCGGCGCATAATCTCATTGAGGGCAAGGTCGTCCCCGCTGCTGAGCCTTTGCATGAGGATGTCGTCGTCGCCGTTATTAATGTCCGCCATGATCATGAGGAGTACTTTTTTCCTGATTTCGGGACGCGTCGTCGATAGAACGGCTCGGGGACATCATGTATGTGGACATCATCAAGAGATAACGTTTTGATTGTTCGGGACTCATCACGGCCGCTACGGCATAGACGTGTTCGAGCATATTGCGGTGGCACTCGGTCCGGATACGAGCATTTTCATCTAGGGCAGTGGCGAGGTCTGGGGTGAGGACGTCACTACGGTTGATCATTTTTTTCACAAGTTCATTCGACTCGTTGATTTTACCGCAAAGCTCGATACAGACGGGTTGATAGTCGTCATGGAGGGTTTTCACCTTCTCGATTTGTCCGGGGGAAAGTTGGTATTCTTTTTGCAGCCATGCCAGAGTTTTCTGGTCGGTGGAAAGCATATAAGACTGTTTCTTTTTTGTCGCCACGGTGTAGGTCAGCCAATAAGCCCCAGCTCCCACTGCCAGCAACACAACCAAGAGGAGAATGAGTTTTTTCATTGGTTCAAGAAAGCGTCTTTGTGGGTGACGGGATCAATCGAATTTAAATAACTCTGTGCCACACGAGCTTCCTTGCGCTCCGTCCCGATGGAAGCCTGACGGAGTCCTAATGTCGCAGCACTAAAAACAACAAATAATACCACTGTTGCCGCTATTTGAGGGCGGATTAAACGGTTTACGAGGAAATCCAAGGCGCCGCTGAATGTTAAGGCCGGGGATTCCGCACGTGCGGCAATGCGTTGCCAGACTTCACGTTCAAAACCTGTCGGGGCCTCTGCCTTGACGTCCCATGAACGGAGTAACTGATTAAATTTGGGATCTTTATGACGTTCCATATAGGGATACTACACCTCTCATGCGGGATTCACTCTAAAAAAAATCACCATTTAAAATAATTCGCTCCATAGACCAGTGTGGCACCCAAATGCCCGGTCAGACAAACAATGATGACACCTGCAAAAAGGGCGAAAAGATAGAAGGCTCTTAACAAGAATATCTTACGTTTCCCCTGTATCCACCACAGCAGCAGGCAAAAAACGCTTAGGCCCGTGAATGTCAGTCCCATCGTCCGGTGTTTTTCAAGTGTGGCCAAAATCTCAGGGGTGCCGGTCCAGCCAATGGCCAATATCCAACCCAGTGCACTCGCGCAAATCGCACTTAAAGTGGAAAAAAACAGGTTATAACCCGCTATTTGCCGCCATTGTGCACCCGCACTAAACATCGCGATGACCTCCGCTAATGCCGCCAAAATAAAAAGGGCGATCGGGAAATGGACTACGAGAACGTGGAAACGGCCCAGCCAACCGGCGAACTGAAGCCAGAACCCGTGTTCTGCCGCTACAAGTTGTTGCGGTGTAGCCTTTTCCACTCCGGGCTGTTTGATCACTTGTTGATCAGTGACAGTTTTAAACTGAGGCAAATTTCCCAAGTAGGCAGTCGGATTTGCCTTGAATTTCTTTACACAACCACCGCAACACAAAAAAACAGTTTTTCCTTCGTATTGGACCGAGAGGTTTGGTTCCACTTTTTCATCGGGCAGGACAGGGCAATAATCATTGGTCACCACTTGGGCTGAAGTCATCGCTGTCAGAAAAGCAAATTGCGCACAAAATAGGATCACCCTCAGGCGGGTGGGAGAAAAAGTCATATTTTTATTATTTACACCCACCGCAGGTAGGATAGGCGGCGGTGGATTTTTTAGCAGAGGCCTTGATGATTTCGAGTTTCTTAATGACAGCCTGAGGATCTTTATCGACCGCTTTTTTACATTCTTTGCAGCAAAGGAGGATCAAAACATCATTTCCGGACTTGTCCTTGACGACATATTCCACGGTTTCGCCCATGGCCCCGAGCTTTTCATCAGAGACAACACACATGTCTGTGGGATAACTTTTTTTCTGGTCAGCCACAGATTCAGCCTTCAGAAATGGATGGAAGGAGATAAAAAGCGCGATTGAGGCTGTTAATAAAAAGGCAAAAGATTTATTTTTCATAGATCTATTATACACCGCTGCGGGCTTTATTCACTCCGTTTTTTTTAAAATTGTGCGGCTCAAGCTCTTAAAAGTGATCCCAGACGGGGCGGGCGGTTATGGATTCCTGTTAATGATTCCGGGCTTCGTGGGCGGAACGGAGTTCAAAAAGGATGGGACAACCCGACAGAGCAAATTGCTCACGGAAACGGTTGCAGAGGTAGGCATCATACTGGTCGCTGAAAAGGTCGGGGTTATTCACAAAAAGGATGAATGTCGGGATGGTTAGGTCGCGTTCAGAGGCTTTTTGAACGGCATAATAAATTTTCAACCGTTTTGTACCCTTCATCGGTGGCAGGTATTCGGCGATGGCTTTATTCAGGACGCGGTTGAGCTCGCCGGTGGAGATTTTTGTCTTGAGATTGCGTTCGACATTCTGAATGGCATCGGTGAAGGCGGAGATATTGTGACCGGTTTTCGCAGAGATAAAAATGACCTCGGCGTAACGGCAGAAAAAGAGTTCTTTTTTCAAGGCTTCTTCATACTCTTCGCGGAAACTTTTGATCCCCCGACGTAAACTATTCTGCTCGAGAGCGAGATCCCATTTATTTACGACGATAAAAAGGGGTTTGAGGAGTTTTTGGACAAACCCGGCGATTTTTTTATCCTGGTTAAGGACGCCAGTTTCCGCGTCGAGGACGAGCACGGCCAAGTCGGCACGTTCGATCGATTTCTCCGCACGCATGACGCTAAAGACCTCGACGGAGCTGGAGACCTTGCTACGGTGACGGATACCGGCAGTATCAATGAGGACGTAAGGTTTGGTGGTGTCCCCACGCTTGAGATAAAAGGGAAGGTCAACGGAATCGCGGGTCGTGCCGGCGATGGGCGAGACGATGGTGCGTTCATCTTCTAATAGTTTATTGACGAGCGATGATTTGCCGACATTGGGTTTTCCGACAATCGCCATCTTAGTAGGGCGAGTGACTTTTTCTTCCTCATAATCACGTTTTCGCCCGACCTTTTCTGCGATGGTGTCGGCCAGTGTCAGGATGCCGATCCCGTGGACTGCGGAAGTGTGGAAGACATCTTCAAACCCGAGGCGGGAGAACTCCGCAGCGTCAAATTGTTGTTTGCCATTGTCGAGTTTATTAACGATGAGGAATACGGGTTTCTTCGAGCGGCGCAATTTGGTTGCGACCTCTTTATCGACTGGGTGGAGTCCGGTTTTGGCATCCACGGCAAAAAGGATCAGGTCAGCGGATTCGATCGCCACCTCGACTTCGGTATTAACCACATGGCGCAGGGGATCGTCTGTTTCGACACCGATACCGCCGGTATCCATCAGGTCAAAAACGAAGTCATGGTGCAAGACTTCGGCCAGGATCCGGTCACGTGTCGTCCCGGGCATATCATGGACAATGGCGATTTGCCGGTGGGCCAGTTTATTAAAAAGGGCCGACTTGCCGACATTCGGACGACCGACGATTGCAACCAATTGTTTTTGTACATTACTCATTGAACGGGTGATATTGGTGCAAATTGTTCATCCCGTCGAGGGGGAATTCCATCGAGTGCCCCTTTCGCCGTCAAAGAATGGTTGATTCCGTCCCTAATACTCTTTTTGGTGGTGTCACCTGAGATGAATTTTTACCTGAATAAAACCCTTACGCCTGTCTCTTCATGGGATGAGATAAAATCCATCCTCTGCGCCCACCATGCCACCGGCGTGCGCTACCGGCTAGAGGATGAGGAAACGGGGTTATGCCTACAGGCCGTTTGTCTCCTGCACTCGCAGACTCAAAGCCTTTACAGCCTGAGTTATCTCAAAACCGGGACCTCTAACGAATATTTCACATCACCGGTGGATGCCGACCCTGACCTCGACTGGGTCATAAAGTATTTCGAGTCGTTTTACCGGAAGGATGATCAATGGCTGGGCTTTTCGGCATGGTCGGAAACCGCTGATACCCGGAGCTTGGTTTACCTGTTTGTGATTGTGGCCGTGATCGGGGCACTGATTCTTGTCGGGAAATACTTCGTGGCCTAGGGCAAATTGCTCTTGAATTTTTCTGTTCCGGGCGGTTCTCTTTGTACTCATCTATGGCTGACTTTACACTTGCGATTAAAACGCTTTCGAAATTCACCCTCGGCGACATGATCGCTGAGTACCAGATCATTAATGAATGGAAACGTGTGGGCCTGCGGTTGTACCCGAAATCAAAGGCTAAAGCCGTGGTCAAACAACGGGCTCATATTAATGACATGCCGGAAATCCAATCCATTATCCGTGCAAATTTTCTCTCCTATATCCCAGCGAATCTCCCCGAGTGTCTGGTGCAAATAGCATGTGCGGGTGAGGGGCACCAGGCCGAGACTCTCCGTGGGGCCGACTCGACCGGAGCATTAAAATTCACCTCCCAAGCCGTCGAGAAAAAGGGGAATGCGACCACGATAAAAACTTTCCTCCAACATGAGAATGGGCTCAGCGTCGTCCACCACCTTGTTTACATCAAAGGCGAAAAGTATTTCCGCAGCTTCTCCTCAGTGACTAATGGCACTCAGGAAACCAAACGCGTCGAACTCCTTTCGAGCTTTTCGCTGACCGGGATCAGTCCCTTTGTCAAAGATGACCAACCGGGCCGGCTCAATGTCCACCGCCTACGCTCCAGCTGGAGTGCCGAAGGCCGCCATCTGGATCAGCCCGTCGAGGAACTTAACCTAGAGCGTTCTTGGCTGAATTTCTTTTACCGCATCGAACGTTTCGGACAGGTCGGCTCACGCGCACTGGAGGCTTGGTATCCCTTTGTCGGGGTGGAGGACAAAAAAGAAAATGTTTTCTGGGGCGCGCATATTGCGTGGAGTGGCTCCTGGCAAATGGAGATATCTCGAAAAGACGACGCGATCAATCTCATGGGCGGCCTGGCGGATCGCGATTTCGGGCATTGGTTTAAGGATCTCTCGCCGAAGCAATCGCTGACCTCGCCCGAAGCGATCTTGACGGTTTGTGAGGGTTCCTTCGACGATGTGACCCAGCGTCTGACCAGCGCAGCGATTGGGGCCGTGGAGAAGCAACCCAAAATCGAGCGAGAAATGCCAATGCTTTTCAATGAATGGTGCACGACCTGGGGCAAGCCCACGCACGATCGCCTCGCACAGCTTGCCCACACGCTCAAGGAGACGGGTGTGAAGTTCCTGGTGATCGATGCCGGATGGTTTGCGAAAAAAGCGACGGATAACTGGGGCGACAATGGTGACTGGATTCCTAATAGCGAGCGTTTTCCACAGGGACTGCGCGCCACCTGTCAGGCCATTGCCGCCGAGGGTCTTATTCCAGGCATTTGGTTCGAGTTCGAGAATGTGAGTGCCGGTGCAGACGCCTACGGAAAGGTCGAGCACATGCTCAGCCGTGATGGGCATCTACTGATGCCGGGAAAGCGTTTTTGGGACTTTCGTGATCCATGGGTGATTGATTACCTCTCGGAGCGTGTCATTGGGCTGCTGCGGGATTGTGGCTTTGGCTATATGAAAATCGACTATAATGGCTCGGTAGGAATCGGCGTCGATGGAGCCGAGTCACTGGGCGAGGGTCTGCGCCAGCACATCCAGGGCGTCCATGAGTTTATCCGCAAAGTGCGCCGCGAGCTCCCCCATCTGGTCATCGAGAACTGCGCTTCGGGCGGCACTCGCCTAGACCCGCTGATGATGGAGCTCTGCGCGCAGGGCTCTTTCTCCGATGCTCACGAATCGATCGAGATCCCGATTATCGCAGCAAATATGCACTGGATGATCCAACCCAGACAGAGTCAGGTCTGGGCAGTGCTCCAAAAAGGAGACTCCCTCCACCGTCTGACCTACTCCCTGGCGGCCACATGCCTGGGGCGACTGTGCCTATCGGGAGATTACGACTTGCTGAGTGCGGAGCAGAAAGATGTCGTGATAGCAGGATGCGCTTTTTATAAAAAAGTCTCCCCCATTATCCGTGACGGCTGGTCACAGCGCCAAGGCTCAGGAGTCACCAGTTGGCGCCATCCGCGGGGTTGGCAAGCCGTGGTTCGCACCAGTACCAATGGTAAAAAACTCCTCGTCGTCGCTCATACCTTTGGTAAACCCGGCAAAAAACCCTTGCAAATCGCCCTGCCTAAAGGCAAATGGAAAATCAAGGGTGCCTACGATTCCCTCACTAAATCAAAGCCCACGGTCAAAGCAGGCAAGTTGCTCATCCCCGTCGAAGGCGAATTCCGCGGGTTTGTGTATGAGCTGGGGCGCGAGTAGTCGGGGAGATCTTTGCTCTCAACCCTAATCAGAGCAGAATAGATCTTTTGAAGCGGTGGTTCCGGTTTTTAGGCAGCAAAAAAATCGATTTACTTTACTTGCATTTTTTACATAGTTACCGAGCTGCAACAATTTTAAAGGTTCCTCCCCGGTGACAAGAGCCCATGGGGCTCTCTGAGGTGAAAGCTTCGGTAGCCGGGGAGGTCATTTTTCTTTATTAGCTTTGGGATGATCATAGTAAGTCTGAGTATTTGGTGCAAACATATCAAATTCATTTTTAATTGCGGATTTGATCAGTTCGCATGAACGATTATCGTCATTTTCCCAATCCCTAAAAGTGGCCCAAGTGAAAATAGTCTGCAATTTGAAGGTCAAGATTTGATTTTGAATCGTGATGCAGAATGCGATAGGAAACGCCGTCGGGTAGCATATTCGTCAAAGTCTGTTTTACTGCTTTTTCTACAGCGCTCCTTTTCTTGCTTATAGGAATTCTATCCGTAAAAATAATAACTTCTTGAAATTCCTTTAGATCATTTCTGTCCAGTATAAATCTCAACTGATATCAGAGCATTTTTGGATAAAATTTTTCAGGGGACTAGAGTGTGGAAAAGGTTTTAGCCTTTTCAAGAATAAGGGGATGAAAATCAGCGCCCGTAATGTTCTCTTGAATAATTTTAAAAACTCCGTCACGAACATTTTGCTTGTCTTCTGAAGCATGAAAATATTCAATATCTATCCCATTTTCAATTAAATCGTATTGGAATTGCGATAAATTCTGATATGCCTGAAAAGGCCGCTCTTTTACGATTGCGCCGAATATAAAATACCTGGTTCCTCTTGACGAAAAATCAAAGTTACCAGCTTCATCCAAGAAAATGTAGAGAAAACGAGGCTTACTGATAATCGATTATTTATACCAAATTTTCTTCTTCCTCTGTTTTTTGGTTTGTCGGTCGTGAGATTCAGAGGAAAGATGAGGAATTCAACGCGTTCGCTCGTGAAATTTTTCGGATGGTAGAGGCGGCTAACGGTTTTGGCGGAGCAGCATGGTCATTCACGAGGTCGGGTGTCATTGGGAGGGGATCGTGAAGATCGGCGAGGGCAGAGCGTTGTTTGATTTCATTCCAGCTCAGGGGCATAAAAGCACAGAATAATCGCAGATATCAAAATTGTCCAAACTTTATGACTGTGGATTCTTTTTAAAAATCTGTGTTCATCCGTGTAATCTGTGGATAGGATTTTTTTTAAGTTTTGTCAGTCTGGCTGAGGTATTCATTGATGTCTTTGATGCCGACGCGGAGGTAAACGACTAGGGACCAGAAGATGAAAATGGCAACGGCCCAGACGCCGTAGGAGAAGGGGAACCAATCAACATTGAGCAGGGCATAACTAATCAGGGCCATGAGCAGGGCGGTGGAGACTTTGCCACTCCAGTGGGGCTGGACAGTGACTTTTTTGCCGAGGTGATTCACACTGACGATCCAGATTAAAAGGAGAATGTCCCGGGTGAAATACAAGACGATGAACCAAATCGGGAAGTGTGACATGGCCCGGCCATCGGGGATACTCAGGACGATGAGCCCCGCAAATTGCAGGCCTTTATCCGCGATGGGATCGAGGATTTTGCCCAACACACTGACTTGGTGGAATTTCCTGGCGAGATAACCGTCCACAAAATCGCTTAATGCAGCGGTCACAAATATAATAAAGGCACTGAGGAGCAAGAGGTGCTGGCCCGCTTTCTCATAGGGGCTAAATTTGTATTCAAGCACCAAGAGGACAAAAACCGGAATGAGTAAGATCCGGAAAATCGTGATGTAATTGGGCAATGTCATCTGGCTGTTAGATTACCATGAAGGGCACCGAGGTCACGAAGGAAGTTTAGTAGTGATATCGGCACTGGAGAAAAAAGATGGCGTCTTTCCGGGTCTCATAAACTAATCTGTCCACTTGGTTGATCCGGCGAGCCAATACACTACCGTCGAGGTATTTGAGAGGTTCCGGCTTGCCTAACCCCTCGAAAGGAGTTTTGGAAATCTCCGTCACCAGTTTCAGGATTTTTAATGCTGTTTTCCGGTCGGTGGAAACCCGGAATTCCAAATCATCGAGAAAATCCCGGTCAAAAATCGTTTCATCGATTAAATCCGAGAGATGATCCCGTGCTTCGGTATAACTGCATGCCTTTGTCATCATGTCAGCAATCTGACTGGAAACCTGTCAGAAATCAAAGGAGACAATATGAATTACACCGGCGCATTTTTTAATCGGGTGATGACCTTGTTTTTGCCGAGGACTTCGAGCATGTGGTAAAGGCTCGGGCCGACGGATTTGCCGGAGGTAGCCACGCGGGCCGGGTGGATATATTCACCGGTTTTGATGCCGTTGGCCTTGGCAAGTTCCTTGAGGGTGGATTCGAGTTTATCCACTGTCCATTCCTCGAGTGCCTCGTAAGCTGCCGTAATTTGCTCCAGGCGGAGCTTGGCATCGGGTTTTTTGAAGGTTTTCTCAGTGGCTTCTGGGTCGAAGGTGATTTCGTCGCTAAAGAAATAGGAGGTCCATGCCGGCAGGTCGCCGAAGAGTTTGACCTTTTCTTTGACGATTTCGAGGACTTTACCGATGTAAACTTTGTCGGTGGAGTCATTGACGAGTCCGGCTTTGATCAGGAAGGGCACGCTCAGCTCGACGAAACGTTCCATAGTCATGGTCTCAAGCAAATAACGCCCGTTGATCCAGTGGAGTTTCTCAGGGCTGAAACGAGCATTATGCCGGACGATTTGCGGCAGATCGAAAAGCCCGATGACTTCCTCGATCGACAGGATTTCGCGGTCGTCTTTGGGAGACCAGCCCAGTAGGCAGAGGTAATTGCGCAGGGCTTCCGGGGCGTAACCGTCATCGATATAAGTCTGCATGGAGGCCCAGCGGGCGAATTCCGGGCGTTCATCACGCTTGCTCATTTTGCTCCCGTCGGAATTCAGGATAATCGGCATGTGCGCGTATTGAGGGGGTAGCTCCTCGAGTGCTTCAAAAAGGGCAAGGTGCTTCGGTGTATTAGAAAGGTGCTCCTCCCCGCGGATGACATGGGTGATTTTCATGGCGGCATCGTCCACGACATTGACCAGATGGAAAACGGGTGAACCGTCCGAACGCTGGATGACCAGGTCGCTTTCGGTCGTGTAGTCGAACTCCACATCCCCGATGATCAAGTCTTTGACCACGATTTTTTTGCGCGGGATTTTGAATTTGATGGCGCCTTCATGCTCATAAGCCAGACCTTTGTCCATGAGTTTTTGGATGGCCGCTTTGTAGAGGGGGGTTCGTTGGCTTTGGTAATAAGGGTCGTATGGCCCGCCGATTTCGGGGCCTTCGTCCCAGTCCATGCCGAGCCAGCGGAAACCATTCAGGATGATTTCGACAGCTTCTTGGGTATTACGCGCGGCATCGGTGTCTTCGATACGGAGGATGAATTTCCCCCCGGTATGGCGGGCGTAAAGCCAATTAAATAAGGCGCTGCGGGCTCCTCCGATATGGAGTAATCCTGTCGGACTCGGTGCAAAACGGACTCTTGTGGTCATGATTTTTACTCTTTCAGAAATTTGTGGAAGAGAGCTTTCTACCGATAATCATCCGTTTACGCAAGAGTCTCATAATGACAATCAGAGAAAAGCAAACGCGCAATTTGTGTACGGTCGGATACTTTAAAAAAAAGAGGGAAGGTGTCATAAGGATCATTCATCGAGGCGAGATTATAGTTTTATAAGTCTTCCGCTTACCCTCAGAGACGAATGGAAAGCAAGGAGCAAAATGATGATGGATGATGAAGGGACTCAGTTCCTGAAAAATGGCGGGCCTCAGGAAATACGGTGGTCTGAAATCAAAACGAGACATCAATAGAGCGCGAGCATTAACCGAGATTTGCTGATTTGCCATTTTCGGGGGAAAAGTTCTTTCCAAAATCTCTTCTTTGCGGATGAATAGGGGATTCCATGAATACCTATAAACGCGTCGCCCGATATTTCACCCCATACTCCGCACAAATTGTTTTTGCGCTCTTTGTGGTTATTGCAGGAATAGGGGTGAGCCTACTCAAGCCTTGGCCTCTCAAGTATGTGATTGATACGATATTGCCGCAATTTGCTCAGAACCCTGACAACGGCAAATTGCAGCAACTCACCATCATGGTGTGCGGCATCCTTGTCTTGGTCTTTCTCGTCAGCGGCGTGCTGAATTTTATCAGTAACTACCTGCTCGTCAAAATCGGGTTAGGCGCCCTGGCGAAAATCCGCACCGAGTTATACTCCTGTTTGCAGGGACTCCCCTTAAAATTCCACGATGCACGGCGTAGCGGGGACTCGACTTTCCGTGTGGCTTACGACAGTCAAGCGATCCAATCGATCTTTAACAAGGGGTTCACCGGTGTCTTCCAATCCGTGGTCACGCTCATGGGCACATTTGTGGTGATGTGGAATATGAATATCAAGCTCACCTTGCTGTCGGTGTGCATACTCCCGCTAGTCGTCGGAGTCATTTACTTTTTCGCCCACCGCATCCGTAATGAGTCCACGGACGTGCAAAAACAGGAGAGTGACGTTTTCTCCACCGCGAGTGAAGGTCTCGGCAATATCCGCGTGACTCATGCTTTCGGGCGAGAGGACCACGAGGTCGAGGCATTCCAGAAACAAGCCATGGAAAGCCTCTCGGCGAATCTGAAACTCACTTTTACTAATGTCACCAGTGCTCTCGTCATCAGCACACTCATGGCGGCTGGCACCTCTGTGATGATTTATTTTGGTACCCTCGAGGTCGTAGCGGGTAACATCACCTTGGGCGATCTGACGGTCTTCCTCGCCTACCTTTCCATGCTCTATCAACCGCTGGAGGCTCTCAGCTACACGGCTTGGGCGCTCGAAGGTGCCGCGGCCGGGGCTCAAAGGTGTTTTGAAATCCTCGATGCCGATGATGAAACAAAGGATTCCCCTCACGCACGCAATTTACCTGCGGTCAAAGGGCAGATTGAATTCCGCAATGTCCGGTTCGCTTACGAGACCGGCAAGGAAATCCTCAAAGGGCTTTCCGCGCAAGTCGCTCCCGGGCAAACAGTGGCTTTTGTCGGGGGGACCGGTGCGGGCAAATCCACGCTGATGGCGTTGGTGCCGAGGTTTTATGACCCCACATCGGGGGATGTCTTGGTCGATGGGATCAATTTGCGCGATGTCACCAAAAGAAGTTTGCGCGACCAGATCAGCATGGTTTTGCAGGATACGGTTTTGCTGAATGCCACGATCCGCGAGAATATCGCCTATGGGAAATTAGGCGCATCGGAAGAAGAGATCGTTTCTGCGGCGAAATCCTCCCAAGCCCATGATTTTATCCTGTCCCAACCGAAAGGTTATGACACACCCGTGGGTGAACGTGGTGTCCGCCTGAGTGTGGGGCAGCGCCAGCGCATCGGCATCGCGCGGGCGTTCCTGAAAAATTCACCCATCCTCCTTTTAGATGAACCCACCAGTGCCTTGGATCCTGAGACGGAGAAGGAAATCATGTCGGCCATTGATAAACTCATGGAAGGCCGGACAACTCTGATTATTACCCACCGGATATCGACCATTCACCGTTCGGATTTGATCTTTGTCCTGGCGGAAGGTCAACTCACCGAGTACGGGACAGGCGAGGAACTTTTGAAGAGAGACGGTCTTTATAAGAAACTTTTTGATTCCCAGCATGTTACAAATAAAACCCTGGAGACCTAATCCATGCCGACAAATATAATGCCCGATCGCCGGGTCGAATACGATTGGTGGACAAAACCTATTCCCGATAATGTGATCTGGGGGGATGATTTTTATATCGAGAGTGCTCAGGTATTCCGGATGTTTAAAGGCAAGCTCGACCCAGCCGTGTGCATCGGGCGCGGGGTATCCGTTTACGCGGGATGTTCTTTCTCCGTGGGTGAAAAAGGTTTTGTCGAGGTCGGAGATTATACCCTTCTGAATGGGGCGCTTCTCATGGCGGAGGAGAAAATCTCAATCGGTCACCATTGCTTGATCTCGTGGAATGTGGGTATTGCCGATAGTGATTTCCACCCGATTGACCCCGCCCAGAGGATATTAGATGCGGAAGCGATTAATCCCTATAGCCTCAACCGCCAACGACCCCCTATCGGCACCAAATCTGTCACGATCGGGAATAATGTCTGGATAGGAATGAATGCCATCATCCTCAAAGGCGTCACCGTGGGGGATAACTCCATTATAGCCGCAGGGGCCGTTGTCACACATGATATTCCTGAAAATGTCGTATATGCCGGTAACCCCGGTAAAATCGTCAAAGAACTGCCTATCAACAAGTAACCAGAAAATTGCTGTAAATAAAAATTGCCATAGAGGAAATAATAGTTTAGCTATAAGACGTTACGTTTAATAATCTTAAATAACTTATGAAGCATTTTTCAAAAATAACTGCCCTAATTGCGCTACTTGCAGTTATTTCCTTCGCGCAAATTGCTTTTGCCCAAGATCCCTCAGATGAATATCTAAATTTCTATGTAACACTCCAAAATGCAGAGAAATTTGAAAAGGAAGCTGATCACCAAGCGGCATTAGCGCGTTATCAAACTGCCTACGAGATTGTCACTAAAATCAAAGAGCAAAATCCTGAATGGAAAAAGGATATTATTGATTTCCGCATCCAATATGTCACCGATGCTGTAGAAAGAATGAAGGCCAAAGTCGGTCCTGCAGCCTCAGCTGTGGAAATGAAGCCGCCTCCAGTTAATATTCCGGCCGCGGGGGATGGACAGGCTGCACCACCTGAGGTTCAAACAACCGAAAGTGCTCCAGCAGAACCTTCTACTCCTGATCCCTCTAAACCTGTATCCGTTACCATTCCCCCGGTCGAATCCGGATCGTCTAGTGAGGAAGTCTCCGATTTAAAAAAGAGGATCAGCACTTTGGAAACTGAACTGGCCCAGACGAAAAAACAACTGGAGCAAGAAAGTGCTGACAAGGCCGTTCTTCAATCAAAGCTTGAAGAGACTGAACGAGCCTTGGCCCAGGCGCGCAGCCAGGATTTCGACAAACGGATTGCTGAGTTACTCCAGGAAAATTCCGAACTCAAAAACCGCTTGGCCGTCGCTGAAGACCAGATCAAATCGATGCAAGCTAAGTCGGATACATCGTCTGCCGATACACTCCGCACGGAATTAGCCAAGGTAAAGGAACAACTGGAATTCGCCCAAAAAGAAAATGACGCTTTCAAAAAGACCACCGAAGACCTCAAAAAACAACTCGAGTCCTCACAGACCGCTTTGAACCAAGCCGCCGTTAGTTTAGGCACTACCCAGCTCCAGAGAGAAAACGGCATGCTCAAAATGATCGTGGATCGTCAGCTTAAAGACCAATCCCGCCGTGAAGCCGCTAAAAAACTCGTTGAAGAGGAAATTCAAAAACTCCAAGTCCAATCGGCTGTCTTGACAGAGCAAATATCTCTGATCACTTCTCCCTATGACCCGCTGACTACAGAAGAGCTTGCCTTTTTTAAGGCCCCCGAGGTGACGACAAATACTACCGACCCATCCGCCCCGCCTGCAGCAAACGCCTCTACGAATGTGCTGGAAACATCCAGTGCATCAATCAGCGCTCCCTTAGATAAACTCAATGATGCGGCCACGACGACACAACGCCCGAAGGTTCCTGCGGCCTTGATTCCCCTGACAGAGCAGGCACGTGTGCTTTTTGATAAGGGTGATTTCAACGGAGCGCTCGTCAAATATAATGAAATACTCGAGAAGGCCCCGGACAATCTTTACGCTTTGTCTAACGGCGGCGTGGTGCTTTATCAGATGGGTAAATTACCAGAGGCCGAGGCGATGCTGAAAAAAGCGGTGACGGTCGCGCCAAATGACGCGTTCTCTCACTCGATTTTGGGCATTGTCTATTACCAACAGGGGAAGTATGACGATGCGATTAATTCACTGACGCGCGCCATCACGATCGACCCGAAAAATGCCCAGGCCCATAATTATCTAGGAATCGCCTGTAGTCAAAAAGGGTGGCAGGAAAATGCTGAAAAAGCCATGCGCCGCGCCATTGAGCTCGATCAGAATTACGCAGATGCCCACTTTAACCTCGCAGTGGTTTACGCCACTCAGAAGCCGCCTTCAAAAGCCTTGGCCCGGAAACATTACCAGCAAGCCATCACGCTGGGGATGCCCAAAGATCCCGAGCTTGAAAAAATGATCCAGTAGGTGAGTCGTTGGGGCAGGGGGGGGAAGTGGGTCTTACTTGCGGCGGTTATTTTTCGGTACTTGCCGGGTCTGGGATTTCTTCAAAACAGAGTTTGGAGACACAATCTTCAAAGCTTTCGTAACCTTTAACAATTTTAATCTCCACTCGCAGGAAATAAACCGGGATATTCCTTTTTTCAATAAGGGGGAAACGAACGGCATCTTTTTCGGTGGTGATTACCGCATCAGCTTCGCGCCTTAAACTGTTGATCATCGTGTTTTGGATTTCCTTCACGGTAAAACGGTGGTGGTCAGCATAGGCCCGGGAGTAAACAAGATCAGCCCCAAGATTCCTTAAACCTTCCTCGAATGATTCCGGTTTGGCGATTCCGGAGATCGCCCCGACTTTGAGGCCTTTGAGGAATTCCAAGGGCTTTTTCTCTTTTGTGTAAATGTCGATCAGGTGGAGGGGTTCGTGATTACACTCGATGATTTCGGCGTGGGGATTAAGCGCTTCGAGTTCCGCACGCAGGGCTTTGGAGTTATTCCCGTCGGATTTTGTGATGAAAATATGTGTGGCCCGGATGATATTCTCCGGAGGCTCGCGTAATGTGCCTCGAGGTAAAAGAAAATTATTTCCCCAAGGTGCCTGCCGGTCGACGAGGACAATATCGAAATGTTTCCGGTTTTTGCGTTGTTTCCAAGGTTTGAGGCGGAGGTATTGGAATCCATCATCAAGGACTAGTGTATTAGCCCCAAATTTTTCCACTGCATAACGGGCCGCTTTTACCCGGTCCTTGTCCACAATGACCAAGACGTTCTGGAGGTTAGTGGCGAGCATGAAGGGTTCATCCCCTGCATGCTCACTATCTAAAAGTATTTTATGACCATCTGAGACGACCCTCGGGGGGACTTCATCTGTGCGCATGAGCAGTTTGTCGATCATTCTGTCCTTGAAGGGGCGGGGTGTGCTCTTGTAACCCCGGCTCAGGATGGCCACTTTCCTTCCTTTGGCAGTCAGGGCCCGGGCGAATTTCTCCACAACAGGTGTTTTTCCGGTTCCCCCCACTGTCAGGTTCCCGACACTGATGACTTGCACAGCCATGGAGTGGTCATGGAACATGCGTTCATGGTAGAGATAGAGTCGTAACCGGACAATTTGCGCGTACAACCGGGACAGCACTAGCAGGAATGAACGGAAAAAAGCTGCCCGTTTGCCGTAGCGCTTTTCCAAAATCACATCGAGCGCAAATTGCTCGAGTTCATCCATTTGTTCGCGAAAACTCATATCCAGCTCTATCTATAACCGTGAAGCCACTGAAGATCACGAAGTTTTTTTTTAGTTCATGGACGTTTACATTTAATACTCCAGCGCAAAACAGGGGGGTTACTTTCGTATGGTTTTGATTTTCTCCCTTTCATTTTCTGGGGGGAGTGTCGAGGTGAGGCATTGGTATAATGAGAATCGGGACTTTACCCGGTTTATCGTCCCGAGTCTCACCGCGAATATCCTGACCATCGGCACCTTGATCGTGACGTCCCTCTCCGTCTCCCGAGAAAAGGAACAGGGGACATTTTGACCGGCTGCTCGTCTCACCTTTGACTCCGCTAGATGATTATGATCGGGAAGGCTTTTGTCGGGATTTACCTCCCCGATCGATCATATGCCCCTCGGGCTTCAATATGTGACATGGTTTAATCCCGTCCGCCATTTTATGGAGATTTCGCGCGGTATCTTTCTAAAGGATATCGATATTCTATCGGTCGGTGAGAGTCTTTTTCCTCTCGTCGTTATCGCCATGATTACTTTCGGCGCATCCGTTTGGATGTTCCGGCGGAAAACCAGTTTATCATGAGCGACCGGCGCAATTTGCCTAAGGTTTGAAATAAGAAACCCAACGGGCAAATAGCTTTTGGGCTAGATAAAAATGGCGGACAGGGTGAGATTCGAACTCACGGTACGGGTTAACGTACACACGCTTTCCAAGCGGGCGCAATAGACCACTCTGCCACCTGTCCTCCAGGGAAGAGGACAAAGTAAAACAAACTTTTTGCGGTTTGCCAATGCAAGAATTCATCCCAGCCGAAAATTCTTCTACAAATGTAACAATTTGTGCACCAGAGCAAAAATCGTGTCGACAAAAAAAATGTTTCTGCCAAAAAAGAAACCAACATGGGACTAGTAAAGAATTTCGTTCTCGACACTTCTGTTCTAATTCACGAGCCACGCAGTATCTTTAATTTTGAAGAGCATAATGTCTTCATACCGGGGGATATTCTCGAGGATTTAGACAGTCTAAAAACCGAACAAACTGACCGTGGGGTGCGCGCCCGTGATGTCATCCGCAGGCTTGACCAGGTCTTCAAAGACCCTGAGATAATGAGTAAAGGGGCAAAAACCCCGAGTGGCGGACGGATATTTGTGGCGACCCGTGAGGAAACCGCTCAAAACCGTGATGCCCTCGAAAAGATGCGCCGGCAATTCCCCGATTTTACAAAAATCGATAACCGGATTATCGCCACGGCCTTGATTATCCAGAGTTTGCAAGCCCCGCCGACCATTCTGGTCACCAAAGACATTAATATGTCCCTGAAAGCCCGTGCATTGGGACTACAGACAAATGACTACCTTAATGACAAGGTAGATGATCCCGGCATCTACCAATCACAAATGTCGGTGATCGAAGTTTCAGGCCATGAGATGCAACGTTTTGCCAGTTCCACCTACCTCGATATCGACGCGAAACGCATCGAGACTGCAGGACTCAATGAATATGTGCTCCTGAGATCCTCGGAAGACAAAACCATGCCGGCGAAATGCTGCAGCCTGAACGGGCATACCACCTTGCGCAAATTAAACTGTCCCGCTGCAATCAATATCCCCGGGGGCATTTCCTTAAAACCCCTGAATCTCGGGCAACAATGTTTTCTCGATGCACTGTTCGATCCAGATATTTCGCTGATCACCGGCTACGGCAAAGCCGGAACGGGCAAAACTCTTGTCGCAGTCGCCGCGGGCCTTTCGCAGGTTTACCGCCGTTCTTATCAGAAACTCATCGTGACGCGTTCAGTCGTCCCGATGGGTAATGGTGAAACCCTGGGATTCCTCCCCGGTGACCTGAATGAAAAGATGCGGCCTTGGCTCCAACCGATTTATGATGCGATTGAATTCATCATGTCCCCGCCGCCGAATCTTGACGGACGGAAAAAAACGGTGAAGAAAAAACCTGAATTCCAGATGGCCGCTGCGGGCAAGCCGGGGCAGCCTATGAAACCTCATGAAAAATTAATCGAGCAAGGGATCATTGAAATCGAAGCCCTGTATCATATCCGCGGGAGATCGATCCCAAATGCCTTTTTTATCGTGGATGAAGCCCAGCAACTTTCCCCATTGGAGGCTAAAACCATCGTGACGCGCATGAGCAAGGGTTCAAAGCTGGTCCTGCTAGGGGACCCGACACAGATTGATAATCCTTACGTGGATGCGATGTCGAATGGGCTGGTTTACACCCGCAATAAACTCAAAGGCCAAGCCGTCGCCGCCCATATCCAACTGGCCAAGGGCGAACGCAGTATCCTCGCCGACCTCGGCGCAGAGTTGATGTAGTCATATTGATATTCAGTTTTTATCGTTTACAGGGACGTATCCGGTTTGGCCTGGATTTGATTTCCCCCGGGCCGAGTCGATTTATGTCTCGTTTCAGGTTCAATATCACGGACTTTCAGCCGGAGGTCATTTATTTTCCTAAGAGGAACCGCAGGGCTGATTCGAGGGTGGGGTGGTGGAATTCATAACCGGCGGTGAGCAATTTGCGCGGGACAGCCCGTGTGCTGGCCAGCAGGAGGGAATCAAACATTTCCCCCGCGGCGAGTTTTCCGGCAAAAGCGGGAACCGGTAAAAGGGTGGGGCGCCGGAGCAATTTGCCCAGGGTATGAGTGAATTCCGTGTTTGTGACGGGTCCAGGAGAGGTGAGATTCACAGGCCCCACGATGGCATCATTCATCATCACGTAATGAAAAGCCCTGATGACATCTTCGACAGATACCCAGCTCATCCACTGTGTCCCGTTGCCGATGCGCCCGCCCAAGCCTAGGTTAAAAGGTAAAAGCAATTTGCTTAAAGCTCCCCCGCGTGGACTCAAGACCACGCCCAAACGCATGGAGACGACACGGATCCCTGCGTCACGCGCAATTTGCGCGGACTCTTCCCATTCACGAGCCACATCGGGGAGGAATCCCTGGCCGGCAGGGCTGTCTTCATCGAGGATTTCTTCCCCTCGGTTCCCGTAAAATCCAATGGCTGAAGCACAGATCAGAGTTTTTGGTTTGGTAGTACAGTGTGCCAGCGTCTGTGCGAGGAAACGGGTGGAGTCCACTCGTGAATCCCGGATTTTGCGCATTTTCTCGGGGGTCCATCTCGCGGCAATATTTTCTCCAGCTAGGTGGATGACGGTATCGAATCCTTCCAAGTCACCGGGAGTGATTTTACCTTCCGCGGGACTCCAGTTGATTTGATGTTTGTCCTGACGATGGCGTGGGGACTGTAATGGATGGCGCGTGAGCTCCCAGACATCATGGCCACCGGTGGAAAGGAATGCTTGCAGGGAACTGCCCACTAATCCGCTGGCCCCACTAATGAGGATCTTTTGCCGGGCCTGACCTGAATACCGAGAATGGGTTTGTAAATCAGATAAAGTAATCTGGTGACGGTAATGGAACATCCTCTCGAGGTCGCTGCGGATCATGTCTCCGGCCACCACCCGTCCGAGCCATCCTAAGGGTAATTGGTATCCAATAAAATCGGTCATCCGGCTTTTAGCGGGGGATATGGGCTCGAAGCGGTGGGTATGTGCCCAAGATTTGAAGGGGCCGGTGACTTGGATATCCTGAAAACGGACATTCCTAAAATAATTTTGATGCATCGCCACCCAGTGGAATTTAAAGGGACCTTTCTTGATCATGATTTTGACTTCGGCACCATCCTGAATGCCTCCATATTGCTCAATGACCCGGGCATCCACCCATGGTGGTGTCAGGCGTTCGAATGCACCGGGACGTTCGTGCCAGGCAAAAGATTCCTCGACAGGAACGGGGAGTTCGAGTGATTTTTCCAGAACAAGTAGCCCCATAGATATGCTCCAAAGATGCTCTTGATTACACCATCGTGCAAGAGAAGGTTTGAGGATGAATGATCTTGTGTAAATCTGCTCGAATTCATCCGGGTAATGGTTATGCTTTTTCTAATGAAAATTTTATTTGCGACGGCCGGATTGATTCTGTGGACATTATTTCCAGTCATGGCGGGTAATGGTCCCCTCGGGGATCAAGAGGAGACCTATATACAGCAGGCGAGACTCCTCGCCCGACGGGGGGATTATGAAATAGCATTAAAGGCATTCAATAAAATCTATGACCTGAACCCGAAGAATACCCTCGCTCGCGTCGAGGCCAAAAGGTTGCAACTGCTCAAGGAAAAGAACCCCGATTCTTTTTACCTGACTGAAAAACTCAAAAAAATCAACCTACCTGAGTTTAAAATAAATGAGGCGCAGTACAGTGCCGCATTAAAGTATCTCAAGGAGACACTCGCCACAGTACAGACGGGCAAAGAAAACCCCGTCGAGATAAATATGATTATTACTGAAATCTCACCGGAACCACCCCTGATCACTTATAGCTTGGAAAATGTCTCCTGGTGGGATGCCTTTTGCTTGGTTCTCCAGGCGGGCTTGCTGGATTGCGAATTGAGTGATAAGACCTTTACTATCAAAAAATCGGAGTGAGACCTTTGTGTTTTATCTAGCCTGGAATATCCTGCATATGGAGCAAATTGCTTCCGAACTCGACAAACAATTCTTGGTTTTTGTCCCGAAAATCATTATTGGTCTCGTCATTCTCATCACGGTTTTGATCACGGTAAAAGTCGGCGATTCTCTTTTTAAGAAATTCATCCTGAAAATCGACAGCCGCCGGGCCCATGTTTTTAATCTCATCCGCCAGACATGCAAAGCCGCCATTCTTATCCTCGGCGTGATCACTATTCTGGCCACCCTCGGGGTGAATGTCTCTGCTGTGGTCGCCAGCCTCGGACTGACTGGTTTTGCCCTTGGCTTCGCCCTGCGCGATGCCCTGAGCAATTTGCTCGCGGGAGCCATGATCCTGCTTTACCGCCCGTTCACTCTCGGTGACCGGATCGTTGTCACGAGCTTTGAAGGAATCGTCACGGATATCGACTTGCGTTATACGACCCTCTCCCTGGATGAGAAAATATTTCTCATCCCAAACTCCGTTCTTTTTACAAATCCCATCACGGTTGTCCGACGTGCTGATCACAAAAAGTGAAAAAACCCCCACAGGCAATTTACCCTTGCGGGTCATTCTAGACTTTCGCCCGATGAGTGATTCCCATAATAAAGCCAAGCTCACCATCGGTTACATCGAGCCCCAAGGATATCGGTGTCTCCTTAGAGACAATCGACAAATCCGAATAGATCAAGAGTTACTGCAAGGCTGTGGAATTATTTTTTTCACTGGGTAGGCCTATGAAAAAATCCGGAGGAATCGATATTTGATAGTAATGCAAAACGGCACCATTATGGTGTTACGAATATTACCCTCAAAGAAATCTGGGAGGAACTTCATCAATGACTCAGGCAAAGGGCGAATATGCAGGGGCGCAGCCTGAATGAGGAAGTCCTCTCCATACTGGAAACAGCCATCAATCCCGTTCGCAAAAACCCACGGGACATCCTGCGCCAGATCCGTGAGCGGAGAGATCGGATGCCCCATATCGTTCATGAGATAGAGCTCCCGGAAATCATCTCCGGGGGGCGCGCATGATTGTCGTGGATACGAATGTCATCACCTATCTGGTTCTGAAGGGGGATTACTCACAAGAATGCGGAAATCTCTACGTCCGCAATGCGGAGTGGGCGGCCCCGAGCCTCTGGGGCGACATATGAACGCCAAGGGCTCGTCGAACGTAAAAATGCTCTCGGGGTCATTCGTCGACGCGGAAACTGTAATCGAAGCACTCGAATATGAGGTGAAGCCGGAGATCATTCTCGCTGTCGTGCTCGGACACGGTGCGATTCTTGATCATTGCCGGGAGCAGAGGCCTGCTTATGGGCTCCGACCCGCAGGATAAACACATTCCACTGTGGAAATTTTCCCCTTTGACAAATTCTATTTTTAATATACCGTTCAAATGAACGGTATAAAAAGAGTATGATGACCAAACGACAACAGGAGATATATGATTACATCCAGGATTACCAGGTGGAGAACGGGTTCGTCCCGTCGCAGCGCGAGATACAACGTCACTTCGGATTCGCGAGCCAGACGACTGTGGCAGACCATCTTTGCCTCATGGAGAAAAAAGGATTTATCGACCGTCAAAGTGGATGCGCGCGGGCAATTACACTTGCCGCTGAAGTAATTAAGTCCACGGCTCAAAGGCTGGCTGAAATCCCGGTTTATGGCACGATCCCCGCAGGACTACCGACGGATAACCGGCAGGAGAACGAGGGATTTATCCAGATCGACCTGCTGGGATTCAAGCTCCCGCTCAACCACCGCTGTTACGGGTTAAAGGTACGCGGGGACTCCATGGTCGGAGCCCATATTTGTGACGGTGACATTGTCATCATGGATGTCCGACAGGCGCGCCCCCAAGACATTGTCGCCGCACTGATAGACGGGGAGACTACCCTTAAACGGCTGGTGACAGAAAAAGGACGTTCCTTCCTGAAAGCTGAAAATCCTCGTTACAAGAGCCTGATTCCTGCTGAGGAGCTTGTTATTCAAGGTGTGATGGTCGGCCTTGTCCGTTGGCCGGGGATTTTAGGGGGGAAATGAATGGGACTGCGTTTGTTTACTCTCTTGCCCTTAGCAGTTAGAGGGATTATGATTTACAGGCTTTGGTTATCTCTTCTTGATTATAGGGATAAAGCAGCCAAAGTAGGTTAAAAGTAACCGGGAGAAATCACCATGATCATTATTAAACTCATATTCGCATTTATTTTTCCACCGATCACCGCTTTTTTGCAGGTGGGTATCTCGACCCATTTTTGGATTAATGTCGCCCTCACACTCCTTGGTTGGTTTCCGGGAACCCTTCACGCCCTTTGGCTCATTTTTACCAATAAAAAACTCGCTTAAAACTATCCAAGCTGCAGTCAGAAAATCCCCGAGATCCCGGGGGGTTACCTCGGGAAAGCTCGGGTAATGGCTTCTTCATTAGCAGGGATGATACCGCGCTCGGTAATGAGACCGGTGATCAGGCGGGCGGGGGTGACATCAAAGCCGTAATTTGAAACCGGCGTAGTGTCCAGGGCGATTTGAACACGGGCAATTTGCCCCTTGTCGTTACGGCCCTCAAAAAACTTCACTTCATCCCCGCTGCGTTCCTCAATCGGGATTTCTTTGACTCCATCATGGATAGCCCAGTCAAATGTCGAGGAGGGCAGGGCGACATAAAAGGGAATGCCATTGTCGCGGGCGGCGAGGGCTTTAAGGTAAGTGCCGATTTTATTTGCGGCATCACCCGCGCCGGTGACACGATCCGCGCCGGTGATGACCATATCGACCATGCCATGCTGCATCAGGTGCCCTCCGGCATTATCGACGATGAGTGTATGGGGGACCCCGTGTCGTCCAAGCTCCCAGGCGGTGAGGCTTGCCCCTTGGTTACGGGGTCGGGTCTCGTCCACCCAGACATGGACAGGGATTCCTGCGTCATGTGCGGCGTAGATAGGCCCTGTGGCTGATCCGTAATCCACAAAGGCGAGCCAGCCGGCATTACAATGTGTCAGGATATTGACCGGGCGATCCGGGTTTTTTGTATGAAGCTCGCGGATGATCACTAGACCGTGGTTCCCGAGGTCGCGGCACATTCCAGAGTCCCCGTCTGCGATTTGCCGGGCTGTTTCCAGAGCGATTTGCACTTTATCAGCCGTGGATTTTCCGGTGTTTATCCGGGCAAGCTGAGAGTCAACGGCCCAAGCGAGATTAACGGCTGTGGGCCGGGTATCCTTGAGCATTTGGGCAGCCTGGCGCAGTGTGGTGTCGAAATGTTCAGTTGTCCCTACAGCAAATTCTTTTGCGGCCAGATACATTCCATAACCCGCCGTGGCACCGATCAGGCCTGCCCCGCGGATATGCATGTCCTTGATGGCTACAGCAATTTGCGTGACGGTGGTGAGTTCCTCCACCTCAAAAACAAAGGGTAACTTGCGTTGGTCGATGACACAGATAGTGTCGATGTCTTTTTCCCAGATGGTGCGGTAATGTTGTCCGTCGATATTCATTCGTGGGGCTGAGTTTTTTTGAATTCTTCCAAGAGCTTGAGATAGATGGCTAGGTTATCACCTTGGTATCCACCCATTTTTTCACTGGTCTTACTGCCGTCCGCAGAGACGAGATAGACGGTCGGATAACCGTCCACACCGAATTTCTGAGCCAATGCTTCATTGGCCTGGGTCTGGGAGGTGGAGAGTTTATAGCCGCGGGGAAAATCAATTTTCACAAGGATATAATTATCCTTTACGTAGTCCTTAAAACGCTGTTGTGAAAAGGTTTCTTTATCCAGTTTTATGCAATATCCACACCAGTCCGAGCCTGTGAAAAAGATGAGGATCGGGCGATTGAGTTCCTTTGCATAATTTTGTGCCAATGAATAACTCGTCAGCCATTTGCCCTGTTGGTAAGTAGATCCTCCGCCGCCAGCAGAACCTTCTTGGGCGACTTGGCCACCCTCGGAGGCTTCTTCTTGGAGCACACGGTTGATTTTAATCTCTTGGCCATCGGCGACGAGAATCACATGATTGGCCGTGACTTCCATGAGCTTCACATCGACCTTTTTTCCGTGGTAATCAAAGGAGAATGATTTGCCGACATCCACGGAGTAAGCCGGATTATTATTAAACATGACATTAAAGTCTTGAGTGCCTTCCTGCCCCATCATGGCGGTAATTTTGAAAGTGCTGGCACTGATGCCTTCCTGCGAGGGGGATGGAGTGGTTGGTGCCTCAGTTGTCGATTCTGCAGTTTGTGTCAAGGGGTCGCCCTCGGTGACATTCTCCTTTTTGTCCCGTGGCACTTTGATTTCCCCATGATCTGTGACTAATATCACAGAGTGAGGGGTTACTTCCTTGAGTTTAATATCGACGGAGCGCCCTTGATAATTAAATCTGAATGACTCGCCGACATTCAGCGAGTAATCCGGGTTGTTATTGAACATGACATTAAAGTCTTGTGTGCCTTCCGTTCCCATTATCGCTGTGACTTCAAAAACACTGGCGGGAATCGCCGCAAAATTCAGTTTACCATCTTTTCCGTGGAACTGGGGATCTAAACCACGGCCTCCGCTTTGACGGATGATTTCGGTGATCATTTGTTGAAAGATGACTTCATTTTTGTTTTTGGGGGCGGGTAATTCCTTGAGTTCCCCATTCTCTTGAATATAAAGTTTATTATCGGCGAGCACATATTTTTTCAGTTCTGAGGAGAAATAATAGCCTCCACCCCCGGCTGCGCCGATGAGCAGGATCATCAAGGTGATACTCAAAAGGAATGATTTGACCGGACGGTCGTCTCCCGGCACGAGAACGGCAATGAGGCCGCCAATATATCCGGTGAAAAGACAGAGGATCCCCCAGAGAATACCCCGCATAAAGGAACAAATAATAAAAATAAAAAAACTCAGCACCCAGGCAATGGTCAGGATTGCCACGGTAATAAAATAAGCTGATAAGTTAAATGTCATGTCCATATAGTTTTTGATCTCCTGAGAAAATTAGAGGGCATCCTGAAGGAATCTGCATTCGCTGTCGAGTGCGGGAAATACAATTATTGTCCCGAACTTTGTAGGGGAAGCCCTTTGTCTCCCGTCAGGACTTTTCCGGTGAAGTGGATATTAATGACGACAATCTCGGGAGGGAGCCCGATCCTTACTGGCGGGCCCCAAGTGCCTACCCCGTTGGAAACATAGATATTCATATCCCCCCATTTGGCATAACCGTAGGCGACATCAAAAATCATTTTTACGACATAATTAAAGGGCCAGAACTGGCCATTATGGGTGTGGCCGCAGAGGATCAGGTCCACGCCTGCATCCTGAGCCTCTTTTAAGGCTTTGGGTTGGTGGTCGAGAAGGATGATTGGCATGTTTTTGTCTGCGACCCCAATGATGTTTTTGAGGGGTTTGCGACTCTTACCGAAACGTTCACGCGACACATCCAGTCGCCCGGCGATTTGTAAACCATTGGCGAGATTGATGAATTCATCCCGCAGGACGTTGATCCCGACAGAGTCGAGTAATTCAAATGAGGCGTCTTCACCTGCATACTCCTCGCGATTACCCAGACAGGCAAATACACCTAAGGGTGCTTCGATCTTATCTAATGCGGCAGCTCCCCCATTTGCCACCACAGTTTTTGTGTCAATGTCAATGATATCCCCGGTGAGAAAAACAATGTCCGGTTTCTGGTCGTTGATCACTTTGATGATTTGTTCCGCACGTTTGCCATCAACGATATACCCAAGATGGATATCTGTTACCATCACGACCCGCAGATTTTGATTTTCACTGACGGCCTTGTCGATGTCGATGGACATTTCACGGATCACAATTTGACGGTTATTAAAATATCCTGCGGTGATCACCATCACGACAAAAATGACAATGGATACAACCGCCATTGCGGGGAAAGCCTTGGGCAATTTGCTTTTGGTGGATTCGAGTTTCCCCGTGAATAAAAGGAGAAGGTGTCCCGCTTCAAAGGCCAACCAGAAAAGGAAAAAATAAACAAAAGCCACAATCCAGAATGAACCGGCAAGGCTGATCATATCGAGGTAAGCTTGAGGAATATAACCCTTTAAAATCCTGGCAATCAGATAACCCAATGCCACGACGATAAATAGGGAAATAAATGATCCCATAATCCAGCGGGGGAACTTTAGATAGCGGGATACCCTGAAAAGGATCAAAAAATTCAGGGTTATATAAAGAAAGAGTATGAAATAAATTCCTGACATAAATATAAGTATGATATAAGTGGCTCAAAAAGAGATGTTTGCAAGTATTAATAGATTTTTTAAAAGTTTATTCAACGTTTTATCCCGTACTATGGTCTTAACAAATATAGGTTTTTAAGATTTTCTCCTCTAGGTTGAGGTTAGGTTTAACACCCGCTTACGCAAAGCGGGTGTTTTTTTGTCTATATCTCCCAAAGTACTATTTGGTTTTTCGATTGCGGATGGGTATTTTTTTAAACATAAACCATTAATTGTAAACAATTTATAATAAATTATTAATTGCTTGTACCGCTTATCGATAATTTTAGACCGTTTATCGATTAGGGCTTTATCTTAAGGATATATCGATTATGTATCCACAAATTGTTAAACAAAACGAAAGTAGTCCTTATTATGAAAAAGTCTCTCATTCACTACTCATTTCTTCTCATCTGTCTTGGTTTTATTTTCCGGACGGAGATCCATGCGCAAACACTCGTTACAAATGTTTCGCTTTTAACGAATACAGTCGCAGCAACGACAAATGCCGGATTTAATTTTCAGGGAACCAATATAAGCATTTCCACCCTCACGGCGGGTGGGCTCGTTTATGGGGCATCCAATATAGCAAATTCAGTTTATGTCCGGCGCTTTACCAGTAGTACGAATAACTCCGATGCATACTACCGTTTTACAGGTTTAGCCGCGAATAGTAATAATGTCATTAGTGGGCAGAATACCACGTACGAACAATTGATCTTAAATAATAATATCAATAGCGGTATTGATGATGCATTTGTGAATGCAAACAGTAAAACGGTTGAACGACTTGATTTTTATTTTGATGGAGGGCTGGTAGCCGCTGCTAATATGGCATTTGGAGTTTTTGAACGGGGGCCTGCTGGTGCTCATGATCCATTCAAAATAGCCCTGATTACGGGTTGGGATACCAATACCGCTATGCCGACATCCTTTGCCACCCTTTATGCACAAACAGCTAACTGGGGTCCATCAAACATCCCTGAAATCCCCGCCTTACGTTTTGATATTTTGAATTATACGAATGGAAATAACATGTCCACTATTGTGTCTTCAAGTGCCAACAATCCACAGGGAGTTGCCGGGATGATTTATTCCATCACTAATCTCGGTGTCGGTATAGGAACACAAATATACGGATATTCCCTTTTTGGTAGCGATGTCACAGATGCTGGGAATCCTGCCAATCTGATCGATTGGAATAACAATACCTACTACCCAACGAATACCACCTCAGCGGCTAGTGGTGTCGATTTGATTTCAATCAGTGGGATTCTTTTTCAAGAAACTTCTCCTATTCCTGAACCTTCCACATACGCCTTGTTATTTCTTGGCCTCCTTACTTTAGTCTATTCTACTCGGAAATGGGCGAATAAGAGTCGTTGAAACATTTTATTAAATTATTTATATTATATAATATATTTATAATCAGATACTTACAGAGAATCTGAAAAATACTTTTATTTTTATTCAACGTTTTGATACGCGGCAGGTCTAAATGAGTATAAGTTTTTAATGAATTTCTAGCTCGTTTGGTTTGGTTTAGGTTTAGGTTTTGACACCCGCTTCGTCTAAGCGGGTGTTTTTTTTTGCATTTATGCCATGGATTTGCTTCTTTCATTTTTGTGCCCCATGTTCAACCCATTATCGAGCTCTCCAAACAAATTGTTTTCGAAAACGAAGACTTCATGATTATTGATAAGCCTGCTGGCTTGTTGGTGCATCCTTCAAAGCCGGGAGTGACGGGAACCTTGATCGAATACATCCGGGCAGAACCCCATTTACTGGAAGCCACTCTCGTTAATCGTATTGATAAAGAAACCAGTGGATTGGTTCTTGTGGCAAAAAATAAACAATCGGCGGGTGAATTAGGTAAAATTGTCGAGTCAAGAGCGATAAATAAAGAGTATTATGCTATCGTTACCGGTAAAGCTGGATTAGTGGAGGGAGTCATTGATATCGGCATAGGTCGTTTGGGTGAGTTCCTGCCTAGTTCGATTTGGCTACGAAGGGCAGCCTTTCCAGGGGTAGAGCATCCTAAGATATATGCTTCAAAAACCGGATACTTTATCATTAAAGAATATAAAAATAAGCTTAATCCTGATAAATCGATCTATCACCTTCACCTTATTCCTATTACAGGACGGCTCCATCAGATCAGGGTTCATTTGTCCCATATAGGATATCCGATCATAGGGGATAAAATTTACGGGCGGGATGATTCCCTTTACCTGAGATATATCGAGACAGGATTAACCGAGGACATGATGCAGGAACTGATCCTACCCCGTCACGCCCTTCACGCATCGACATTATCCTTCCGATATAAGGAACAGGATTATAAGTTTACCACTCCCTTGCCCGAGGACTTACAAGGTTTTTTAAATACATTGGAAAAAGCAGATTCAACATGCGCTTGATTTTTTTTTTAATGAACAGGATTGCACTTCAGGATTCTCCCGCTTCACTTAACTATTCAACCAATTTTCATCACAAATACGTCCTATGAAAGATTTCCGTAATCCCTCACTTCCTTTGGAAGAACGAATCGAAGTCTTGCTCGGGCAAATGACTGTGCAGGAGAAGTTAACCCAGATCAATTACCGGAATGCTGCCATTCCTCGTTTGGGCATTCCGGAATACGTATGGTGGAATGAAGCCCTCCATGGTCTGGCGCGCAGTGGCTCGGCGACTGTATTTCCCCAAGCCATCGCCATGGCAGCGACTTTTTCCAGGGATATGGTATTAAAAATGGGAGAGATTATAGCCCTCGAAGGCCGTGCGCGTCATCATGAGTCCGTGAGGCAGGGCGACTTTGGCACCTATAAAGGGCTGACTTTTTGGGCGCCAAATATTAATATTTTCCGGGATCCACGCTGGGGCCGCGGCCATGAGACCTATGGTGAAGACCCTTTTTTGACCGGCTCCCTCGGAGTCGCTTACGTCAAAGGTCTCCAAGGTGATGACCCCGATCACCTGAAGGTTTGTGCGACTCCGAAACATTTTGCTATTCATAGTGGGCCGGAGGCCACACGGCTGAGCTTTGATTCGGTTGTTTCCATGCGTGATATGCGGGAGACTTATTTGCCCGCATTCAAAATGTGTGTGGAAGCGGGGGCGAATTCCGTCATGAGTGCTTATAATGCGATTAATGGAGTGCCTGCGAGTGCAAATACTTTCCTGCTCAAAGATATTTTGCGTGGGGAATGGGGTTTCGACGGGGCTGTCGTCAGTGATGCCGGGGCAGGAGAGGCACTTTATAAGGAACATAAAAAATGTGCTGATTATGCCGAGGCTGCCGCAATGGAACTCAAAAACGGAGTTGATTGCCTGACTGATTGGGAGCAGGGGGTGACCCTTGCTTTTGAGCGCGGTCTCATCACTGAGTCCGAGATTGATGGAGTCCTGCGCAATTTGCTCCGGGTGAAATTTCGCCTCGGCATTTTCGATCCGGAGGGTTCAGCCCCTTTAAGTGATACACCTTATGAAATTATCGAGTGTGATGCCCACCGTCAGGCCGCCCTCGATGCCGCGCGTCAGAGTATCGTGCTCTTGCGTAACCGGGGCAATTTGCTCCCGCTGGATCGAAAGAAAATTAAATCGATTGCCGTTATCGGACCAAATGCAGATTTGCGCGATATCTTACTGGGTAACTACAATGGTACTCCGACCCGTCAGATCACCCCGCTGGAAGGCATTCTCGAAGCTGTCGAGTCAGGATGCAGAGTCTGGCATGCCCGGGGGTGTGAACACATCTCTGCACGCACCGAGGCTTGTGCCGAGGATGACGACCGTATCTCCGAGGCCCTCATCGCGGCACGACGATCCGATGTCGTCGTAATGTTCATGGGCCTCACCCCACGCATTGAAGGAGAAGCGGGAGATGCCTTTAACTCAGAAGCTGCCGGGGACAAAACGGCCATTGAATTACCCTCTGTACAAAATATTTTGATCCAAAAAGTCGCCGCCACAGGAAAGCCGGTCATTCTCGTCCTCATGAGCGGCAGTGCCCTTGCTCCCGTCTGGGCAGATGAGAATCTCCCGGCTATTCTCCAAGGATGGTATCCGGGTGCGGAAGGGGGAAAGGCCATTGCCGAGATTCTTTTTGGAGAAACGAATCCATCGGGCCGGTTGCCATTCACTTTCTACCGTTCCACAGACGATTTACCCGATTTCAGCGATTATGCCATGGATAACCGCACGTATCGTTTTTTCCGCGGTGATCCACTTTACCCTTTCGGTTACGGGCTCAGTTATGCGGAATTTACATACAATCATCTTCAAGTCTCCGTCACTCCTGAAATCGTGGCTGAAGTCACTCTTTCAAATACAGGTTTGCGCGATGGCGACGAGGTCGTCCAAGCCTATGTCAGCGATTGTGAAAGTAATTACCCGACCCCCATCCGCCAGCTTGCCGCTTTCGAAAGAATCCATCTCAAGGCAGGGGAATCCCGGACAATCCGGCTTTTAATCGACCGGGATCAACTCCTCGTGACTGATGATGCCGGAAAACGTTTTGTTGAACCCGGCCGCTTCAAGCTCTATGTCGGTGGCTCGCAACCAGATACACGCAGTATCGAGCTGACGGGTATCAAGCCCTTGATAAAAGAGTTTGTGGTTTGATTAAGGACCGACGGTTAAAAGGGGATTTTATTTTAAGATAAAATATGTCTTGCACGAAAAAAACGGTTGCGAAGGAATTCGAAATGTCATATCATCATATCTTGATAACTTGATATGAAATACGACATCCTTACACTTAAAAATATCCTCAAAGAAAAAATCTTGGTCATCGACGGCGCGATGGGAACCATGATTCAACGTTATAAACTCGAAGAATCGGATTATCGGGGTGAACGCTTCAAGGACTGGCCTATTGATGTCAAAGGGAATAACGACCTGCTTGTCCTGACTAAGCCTGAGGTGGTGTATGAGGTTCATATGCAATACCTTGAAGCCGGTGCGAACTTGATTGAGACAAATACTTTCAGTGGGACAACAATCGCCATGCATGACTACCAAATGGAGTCCTTGGTAGCTGAGATGAATTTTGCCGCTGCACAAATTGCGCGGAAGGCCGCGGATGATTTTGTCGCAAAAAATCCTGGGAAGATTGCATTGGTCGCCGGGGCGATGGGACCGACCAACCGGACGCTTTCACTCGCGGTAAATATCGATAATCCCGCGTACCGGACACACACTTACGAGCAATTTGTCGAAGCGTACTACGAGCAGGTTAAAGCCTTGGTCGAAGGAGGTAGCGACGTGATCTTGATCGAGACGACTTTTGATACGCTCGTGCTCAAAGCTGCGATTTTTGCCGTTCAAAAATACTTTAATGACAGTGGTAAACAACTGCCGGTGATGCTCTCGGGCACGATTACCGACCGGAGTGGCCGCACCCTTTCCGGCCAGACGATCGGGGCTTTTTGGAACTCCATCAGCCACACGCCGAACCTTTTGACTGTAGGATTAAACTGTGCTCTCGGGCCTGAAGAAATGCGCCCGTATGTCGAGGAGCTCGCGCAACTTGCGCACGTCCCACTTTGTATTTATCCAAATGCCGGGTTGCCCGATCCCCTGTCAGCGACGGGGTTCCCCGAGACCCCTGAGACCATGGCTCCCATGATCGAAGAATGGCTCAAGGCCGGCTGGCTGAATATTGTCGGTGGTTGTTGTGGGACGACCCCGGATCACATTCGCGAGATCGCCAAGGTCGCTGCGAAATCCAAGCCTCGCCAATGGCCACAGCCCAATCATATCCTTTCCTTGAGCGGGCTTGAGCCCCTGAATGTCGTCAAGGAAACGAACTTCGTAAATATAGGGGAACGCTGTAACGTGACGGGTTCGCCAAAATTTTCCAAGCTCATCAAGGAAAATCAATTCGAAGCCGCCCTCGATGTCGCCCGGCAGCAAGTGGATAATGGCGCCCAGATTCTCGACATTAATATGGATGAAGGAATGATCGAGGGGGAAGCCGCGATGCGGACATTCCTTAATCTCATCGCCTCCGAGCCGCACATCTCACGTGTGCCCCTGATGATCGACAGCTCCAAATGGTCGGTGATCGAGGCAGGGCTCCAGTGTACGCAGGGCAAAGCGATTGTGAACTCCATCAGCATGAAAGAGGGCGAAGCGAAATTTATCGATCAGGCACGCCTCGTCCGCGCTTATGGGGCGGCGGTGGTCGTCATGGCTTTTGATGAAAAGGGGCAGGCTGATTCCTTTGAGCGCCGTGTCGAGATTTGCACACGCGCATACAGGCTGCTGACGGATACGGTTGGATTCCCGCCGGAAGACATTATTTTTGATCCCAATGTACTGACTGTGGCCACGGGTATCGAGGAGCATAATAATTATGCGGTGGATTTCATCCGCGCGACGCATTGGATCAAGGGCAACTTGCCCCATGCCAAAGTCAGCGGAGGGATCAGTAATATTTCATTTAGTTTCCGGGGCAATAACCACGTTCGCGAGGCGATGCATTCGGCATTCCTTTACCATGCGATCAAGGCCGGGCTAGATATGGGGATCGTGAATGCCGGGCAATTAGCCGTGTATGAGGAGGTGCCCAAAGACCTTATGGAAATGGTCGAGGATGTGCTGCTTAACCGTCGCATCGATGCCACAGAACGCCTCGTGAATTTTGCTGAAACCGTCAAAAAAACGGGAAAAGCCGAGTCGAAGGAAGACATGAGCTGGCGTGAGGGGACAGTAGAAGAAAGGCTCAAACACGCTTTGATTAAAGGCATTATTGAATTCATCGATGCCGATGTCGAGGAGGCCCGCCAGAAATATCCGAAACCACTTCTGGTCATCGAAGGCCCGCTCATGGGCGGGATGAATGTCGTGGGCGACCTTTTTGGTGAGGGAAAAATGTTCCTACCTCAAGTCGTAAAAAGTGCGCGTGTCATGAAAAAAGCCGTCGCTTACCTGATTCCTTACATGGAAGAAGAAAAACGTCTCAGCGGGGACACCCGTGCCCAGGGCAAAGTATTAATGGCCACGGTCAAAGGTGACGTCCATGATATCGGTAAAAATATTGTCGGGGTCGTCCTGCAATGTAATAATTATGAAGTGATCGACATGGGGGTCATGGTCGCCTGTGATAAAATACTCGCCCGTGCCCGGGAAGAGAAAGTCGATGTGATCGGGTTAAGCGGGCTGATCACGCCTTCACTAGATGAGATGATGCATGTCGCCCGCGAGATGGAGCGTGAAGGCTTTACCCTGCCGCTTCTGATCGGTGGGGCCACGACCAGTAAAGCACACACCGCCGTGAAAATCGCACAGCATTATAGCAAGGAAGTCATCCATGTCCTCGATGCCTCCCGCTCCGTACCCGTGGTTTCACAGTTGCTTAATCCGGTGAACCGTGAGCGATTTGCTGCGGACCTGAAAGTCGAGCAGGCCAAAATCCGCGAGGACCATGCCCTGCGCCGTTCTGCAGCCAACCTCCTTTCTCTGGATGAATCCCGCCAGCGCGCCCCGCAAATTGCTTGGGAGCCCGAGCAAATTGCCCGGCCTGAATTCATCGGTATCCGTACGTTTGAAGATTTTGACCTCGCACAAATTGCCGAGTTTATCGATTGGTCACCCTTTTTCCATACGTGGGAACTCCGCGGTCGTTTCCCGAAAATCTTTAATGATCCAGTGATTGGAAAGGAAGCCCGGGAGCTTTACGACGATGCCCGCAAATTGCTCTCGGAAATCATCGCAAATAAATGGCTTCAAGCCCGCGCCGTGATCGGGTTCTTCCCCGCCAATAGTGTGGGAGAGACCATCGAGGTCTATACCGATGAGTCCCGCAGCAAATTGCTCACGAGTCTCCATACGCTGCGTCAGCAGATGAATAAAGGTGAAGGCAAACCCAATGAGGCTTTGGCGGATTTTATCGCGCCTAAGGCGAGCGGGCTCAAGGATTATCTGGGTGGATTTGCTGTCACGACGGGTGCCGGTCTGGATACACTCTGTGCTCGTTTCGAGAAAGACCACGACGATTACCAGTCAATCATGGCGAAGGCCTTGGCCGACCGCTTAGCCGAGGCGTTTGCAGAGCTCATGCATAAAAAAGCCCGTGAATTTTTCGGTTACGGTAAGACCGAGGGGCTTTCCAATGACGAACTCATCGAGGAGAAATACCGAGGTATCCGTCCAGCACCGGGGTATCCCGCTTGTCCGGACCATACCGAGAAGAACACTCTCTGGAGCCTGCTCGACGTGGAGAAAAATGCGGGTATTACCCTGACGGAAAGCTGCGCGATGTGGCCGGCTAGTTCGGTAAGCGGGTTATATTTTGCCCATCCCGAAAGCCATTATTTTGCGGTGGGTAAACTCGGGCGCGACCAAGTCATCGACTACGCCCTGCGTAAACAAATCTCCCAGGAGGAGGCTGAAAGGTGGCTTTCTCCTTACCTGAATTATGAACCCGCAAAAATCGCCACCCGTGATACCCGGACTAACCAAGACCTGGTGAAGTAAAAGCGTGGGAGAGGAAAAGCGTGGGAGAGGAAAAGTGTGGGAGAGGAAAAGTGGGCGATTTTTTCAGATCTGCGTGGTCGGGTTTTGGGAAGAATAAACTAGATTGCGCTTGATGTAATGGGAGAAATGCTTTTCTTGGAATGTATGATACTCAGAAACATATCATTTTTTTGTCTTTCACTGATTTTTATATCCCTACCCGTATTTGCCCAAGAACAGGCCATTACGGTCCAAGTCGCATCAAAAGCTCAGACTCCGATTACTGTTGAAACAATTACAGGTGCAGGCGGGGCGGAAGCGACTAAAGTCCTTGAGCAGGATTTACGAATCCAAGGATTTAAGATCGTGGCCGCGGGATTAGGACGTTATACGGTGAAAGGTACCTCAAGTGCCTCGGGCGTGCAAGGAGTCGTGGTGGATACTACTGGAAAGACGATTATCGACCAGTCATTTGCCGGTTCTCCCCGTGACGGTGCTCACGGTCTGGGGGATGAAATTGTGAAGGCGGAATTTGGTGTCAAAGGCATTGGGAATAGCAAGATCGCTTTTGTCACAGAGCGCGGGGGTAAAAAGGAAATTTTCTTGTCCGACTATGATGGGGCTAATGCCCGGCAAGCAACTAGTGACCAAAAGCTCAATGTGGGTCCCAGTCTTTCCCGTGACGGTAAATACTTGGTTTATACGAGCTACAAAGCTGGATTCCCTGATCTAGTTCTCCAGAGGCTTGTGGAGAAAGACCGGAAAACCGTGGCTGCCTATGCCGGGACAAATACCGGGGGAGCCATTTCTCCTGATAATTCCGAGATTGCCTTTTCAGCGAGTATTTTCGGGACACCCGAGATCGCCTTGATTCCACTCACAGGAGTGGGCAAGGATAAACCTGCCCGCGTCACAAAGACTCGGGGCACATCGTCTTCACCTACATGGTCGCCAGATGGGCAAAGGCTTTGTTATGTGTCGGATGAACGTGGCAGCGTGCAGCTCTACATCATTTCTAAAGGGGGGGGGAATTCCGAGCGTCTTTCGACAGGCTCCACTTACAGCACTCGGCCAAACTGGTCACCCGACGGAAAATTAATCGCTTTTACCACGCGCCAAGGTGGGAGATTCCAGATTGCCATCTATGACCTCGCGACAAAACAGACAAAAACGGTGACACAAGGGGATGAAAGTACAGATCCTTGTTGGTCACCAAATGGCCGTCAATTAATTTATACCCGCCACCGCGGGGGTGGCTCTGATCTTATTGTTCTTGACGTTGGTAGCGGGGAAACTTTACAAGTAGTTGGAGGATCGGGAAATGCGACGGAATCAACCTGGTCCCGATAACCTATTAAAAAACTTAAAAAACTGATTGATTCCAATATTGATTAATATATCTCCATGAAAACAATGATCGAACTTATCTATCGTTTCAAAATCCTCATTCTATGTGCTGGTGTCGCCTTCTTGGCTGGTTGTGCTTCCGAAGACCTGCAGGATCCCGGCGCAGGCGCAGGCGCGGGAAGTGCGGGGGCTAACGCAGGAGGTTGGGATTCTGCGACTGAAATGCCTGCCGACCGTACTTTTGGAGTGGGTGATAGTTTTGATCCTGACAAAAATCTCGATAAACAAACCCTTAAACTGTATAACGTGCAGTTTGGATTCGATAGCTCCACGATCGCTCCAGATCAGCGTTCGAAGCTTGAGACTGTCGCAACCTATCTGAAACAAAACGCTGATATGAATATTTATATCCTCGGGCACACGGATGAGCGCGGAACAGCCGATTATAACCGTGCCTTGGGTGAACGCCGTGCGATTGCTTGCCGTGATTATTTGATCGGTCTGGGTATCAGCGGGAAGAGGGTGGGAACATTGAGTTATGGATTTGAACGTCCTCTGGATAAAGTGAATAACGAAAAAGCTTGGGCTCTTAACCGTCGTTGTGAATTTGGTATCGTAAAGAAATAATATGATTAATCCTATTTTTGCTTTTGGTATGCCGGGTGGATATGAGTGGATCATTATTTTGGGCATTGTCATTCTTCTTTTTGGCGGGGCAAAGTTGCCTGAATTAGCCAAGGGCCTCGGGAAAGCCATTAATGAATTTAAGAAGGCTAAGGATGTGGATGATTCCGGTGCCAAATCAGACAAGAAAAATGATGAGGATAAAAAGTAGTTCCCCCTCATTGATTTTATTAAAAAAATTTACAGAAAGGCGGCTTGAATTTAACAGTTGAAGCCGCTTTTTTATTCTGCATATCAAATGGATGACGAACGGGCATTAATCGATAGTGGAGGATATAAATCATTCCTCGAACATTTGGATGATTTGCGCAAAGCGATTGTCAAAATGGTGATTGCTGTCGCCCTCGGAATCTTGATCGGGTTTATTTTTACGGATGAACTGGTGAATCTTTACTTGTATCCGCTTTCGAAAGTCAACGGATTAGGGGATCCAAAGAGTTTTTTATTGAATCTCGGGGTGGCGGATTCTTTTAATATGGTACTGAATATCGCGATGTATGGAGGGGCTGTTATTTCGGCCCCATTTATCCTGTATTTTCTCGGGGAATTCATCCTACCAGCATTGACAAAAAAAGAAAAAAAATACATTTTACCGGGGGTAGGATCAGGGATTTTTCTTTTTTTGACGGGGGTCCTTTTTGCTTACTTTTTGTTATTACCCCTGACTCTAGACTTCTTTTTTTCCCAATCCTTAAAAATGGGTTTTAAACCCAGCTGGTCCATGATGGGTTATTTCTCATTTGTATCGAATTTCCTTCTAGCCTTTGGCCTTTCATTCGAATTACCGATTGTGGTTTTGATTTTAAACCGGCTGGGAGTATTACCTGCCCGGGTGCTCAGTAAGGGCAGGCGTTATGCTTTTTTGATTATTGTTATTATCGCTGCTGCTGTGACGCCGACATCGGATGCCTTCACCCTCATGGCATTATCCCTACCGCTCTATGGTCTTTATGAGATATGTGTCTGGATCGCTCTCTTTCGGGAACGTAAGGCGGCTAATTAACGGTAATCATAGAGGCGTACACCGTAGATGAGGGTCTGGGGGTGCGCTTCATCGAGATAAACAATTTGCCCGTCGAAACGGGAACTGGGATCGCGGATGAGGTAACGTTTTTTTTCCTTGCCGATGACCACGACAAAATGGCTGACCCCATTTGGCAAGTAAATCTTGATGATCGGCGTAAGGCCTTTTTTGAGAGATTCATCAATCAGTTTGTGGTCGCCCATCCCTTCAAAAGCCTTATAAACCTTGCTGGGCTGTATCTCCGCAGCCTTTTCCCAGTAAATCCAGCCCCTGGCAGTGTAGCCCCCGTGTGTTTTTGATAAATAAGCATTTAATCTCCCTGGATCGGTATCAATGCCCATGGAGTCAAGGGTCATGGCTGCTGCCGTCACCGCACAACCTTCCGGCCCCATGCGTGAACCACTGATACCGATCTCATCGTGGTACCAAAGCGGATCATCTTGGTAGAACTGCGGGATGTCATAGATGACCCGGACGGGGAAACTTTCACCCCCCGTCGATGGAAAGGGTTTTTCGGGAGGCCTGGGAGAGAGTTTTTGATAGAGATAAAAAGAGGTGACCACCAAAACTAACAGGAAAAATGCTGAGAAGATGGAGTAATAATATATACGGCTGCGTCTCTGAAGCATGATGAAATGTATAATAAAGCATTTTCCGGGGAAAGAAAATTACACTTGTGACTATTTTTATGAATCGTTAGTGTTTTTTATATGAAGAGAAACTTGGACTTTTTATCTTTTGCGCTCGTACTCACCTTTGGGATGTTCATTTTGGGTGGTTGCTCATCCAAAGTAGAGCGCCAGACATTGGAGAGAACCAATCAACTGATAGAGGAAAAACAATTTTCCGATGCCTTATCCCTTTTGGCTGACGGATTAGAAGCTGAACCAACTAACCTCAAGCTCCAACGCCAAGTAGTCATTGTCTACTTGAATGCAAATGATCCAGGCACGGCTTACCGTGCTTACCGCAAATTGCTCGAAAAACCCCGTAAAAAGGGACAGACAGGTGAGCCTGAATACCGTGACTCCGACCCTGTGCTCATCGATGCACTTGCCAGTAAGAACCCGGTCGTCCGTAATGCAGCTGCCAAAGCCCTTTCCTCTGCCAAAGACCCCAATAGTCTCAAACCATTAGTCGCCTTGCTGAAAGATCCGGACAAAGATGTCCGCCGTGCTGCCGCCAATGCCCTTGGTGAAATCAGGGAAAAACAGGCTGTGAATGCATTGATCGAGGTCCTGGGCGATGAATCGTGGTTTGTCCGGGGAGAGGCCGCCCAATCACTCGGGAAAATTGGTGATCCCAAAGCGGCTGAAGCTTTAATCAAGCTTTTAAGTGATAAAGATTCTTATGTCCGGGAAAATGCCTCGATTTCGCTGAGGCTTTTAGGTTCAAACGAAAACAAAGCGGTTTTTCAAAAAGCCTTGTCGTCAGATGATAAATTAACTCGGATGACAGCCGCGCAAGCCCTCGCAAATCTCAAAGATTCCCAAGCCGAAGCTATTTTAATCGAGTTCACGAAAGATCCAGATGCCGATTACCGTCGTTTTGCTGTGGACGGCTTGGCGGAGATGAAATCGGGGCCGGGGCTGCCGCGTATCCGTGAAATGGCAAAAAGTGATCCTGCCCCAGAGGTACGCTATATTGCCCTTTTGGCGATCGGCCTTTATGGGGATAAAGATTCTGTAAGTCTCCTTGAGGAAATCATCAAGAATCAGAATAACGACCCGGAAGTACGCCGGGCGGCGTTTATGGCATACCGCAAGATTGCCGAGCAATATCCTGAACTGATTAAAAAGTAATCTCCTTGGCGGCATCACTCGGCTGAAATCAGGCTAGGTTTGACTGTATTTTTCGGATCATACCAGTCGTGACGAATACATCAAAGATGCTGGTTTAAACCAAAAATGAGAATCCAAAAAGCCCTTACAATTTCGGCTTTTGTCTGTGCCACGAGGTGGATTGCTCGTAAGCATCGGCGATCCGGAGCAATTTGCTTTCCTCCATCGAGTTTGCTAATAACTGTAGGCCAATGGGCAACCCGCTGCCGGTGAATCCGCAAGGAATGGAGATTCCGCAGTTACCGGCGAGGTTCACCGCGATTGTAAAGATATCAGCCAGATACATTTGAAGGGGGTCTTCTGTTTTTTCACCGGCCTTAAAGGCGGCTGTCGGAGAGGTCGGGGTGATGATGGCATCACATTGGGTAAAGGCTTGCTCAAAATCTTTCCGGATCAGTGTGCGTACTTTTTGGGCACGCAGATAGTAGGCATCATAATATCCTGAACTCAGGACATAAGTGCCCAAAATAATGCGGCGTTTGACCTCGGGGCCAAAACCTAATTCACGGGTCTTTCCATACATATCGATGATCCCATCAGACTCAGGAGAGCGTAGTCCATAACGCACCCCGTCAAAACGGGCCAGATTCGAAGAGGCTTCCGCAGTGGCGATGATATAGTAGGTGGCCACGGCATATTCCGTATGGGGTAGGTCGACTTCGACGATTTCCGCTCCGAGAGATTCATATTGTTTGACCGCGTCACGAACAGCTTTTTCGACCTCGGCATCGATCCCCGAGATAAAATATTGTTTAGGGAGCCCGATCTTGAGTCCTTTGACACCCTTGCCCAAGTCCGCTGTAAAATCTTCTTTCGGGGTATCTAATGAGGTGGAGTCCATCGGGCAATGGCCTGAAATCACATTTAAGAGGATGGCTGCATCCTGGACATCTTTAGTGATCGGGCCGATTTGATCGAGGGAAGAGGCGAATGCGACCAGTCCAAAACGGGAGACACGTCCATAAGTGGGTTTCAGGCCGACTACGCCACACAAAGATGCCGGTTGGCGGATCGATCCTCCGGTGTCAGAGCCGAGTGAACAAATAGCCTCATCGGCAGCGACAGAGGCGGCTGAACCACCGCTTGATCCACCCGGAACACGTTCAAGATCCCAAGGATTACGGGTTATTTTGAGGGCGGAATTTTCCGTGGAGGAGCCCATGGCGAATTCGTCAAGATTTGCCCGACCAAAAAACAGAGCCCCAGCCTCGCGCAATTTGCGTGTGACGGTGGCATCATAGGGTGAACGGTATGGAGCCAAGATTTTTGAACCGCAGGAGCAAGTTTCACCCAAGGCATTAATATTGTCTTTAAGTGTGACAGGAATACCAGAGAGGGGTTTTTCGGGGTCAAAAGTCGTTTGAGAGGCTTCCTTCCGGAGTTTTTCGGGGTCGAAATTCAATAAAGCCCCGACCTTGGATTCGACGGCTTCAGTGCGGGAGATTAAAGATTCGGCAATGTCTAGCGGAGCAATTTGCTTGGAAACAAGTTGCTCGTGGAGTGTGTGGAGGGGGAGGGTGGAGAGATTCATGGCTGTTTATAAAGGGGATGGGTGATTTATGATTCGACGACTTTAGGAACGGAGAAGAGTTCCCCGTTTTTTTGTGGGGCATTAAGGAGGGCTTGATTAACATCCAAAGAAGCTTTTTCCACGTCTTCCCGCCAGATATTAAAGCGCGGTACAGCATGGGCTGTAGGAATAACATGGTCGACATCGAGTTTTTTGAGATCTTCGATATACTCCAAGACTTGGGTTAATTGGCCTTGAAAACGGGAAATTTCGTCTTCACTCAGGCTCAGGCGGGCCAGATGAGCCACATATTTTACGTCGAGAGATTGATTTGCTGACATAAGCTTATGGTAAATAGCTTTTTCATGGCAAGGGGGCAAGATTAAGATTGAGATAGTCGAAAATTCATTTACGAGGAAAAAAGACCAAATTGAGCAAGTTAAAAAATCTTATTTAGTTGACCGAAGGCCTCACAATACGTAGGTTTATGTGAGTTTCTACATAGAAATAGAAAGGAAGTCCATGTCCATAAAAGCAATATTTAAAATTTTCATAATGATTTTCGTAATTCAAGGGGCCCAACTGAGCCTTATTGCACAGGATAATGAACCGATGGGTGTGGATTTTAAAATTAAGAAAGTGGAGATTAACGAGTTACCAAATAACAATGAAGGAACTCCCGGACGGCCAGCGATTACCAGTATTGATAAAAATTGGATAGAAATTTTTGTGGAATATGAGGTTCATCCAAAACGCGACACAAAACCGGCCACTCCAGCAGAAGCTTTCACACCGGAAGTTCAATTTAACTTTGTTATGGGAATAGATGATGTAACCAAACCCAAAGGAAAGGAATGGTATGACTCTTATTCATTTTTCAGCACGGAAGTGGTTTACTTGAATGTTTATGATGGTGCGCCCCACTATGCCTCTGTGTATATTCATCCGAATCTTGTTAAACGTTACGGGGGGAGTTCAGCCTTCAGGTCGAATACAAAAGCCTTTGTATATGTAGAGATTTCCGCCGGGGGAAAAAAGAAAGATGCTTATAGTACCGATAAAGCACTCTTAAAAAATATTGATTGGAAAAGTGCCATTTCCACAACCTCCGGAGTACTTTTAAAGAAGACAAAAACCCCTTGGAATGAATCTTGGTGGGGAACGTATGAAATGATTAAAGAATAAAAAGTTTATCGCTTAAAATGTCCAATACATCGATTGTTGCCATTGACATAGGCTCTTATACGCTGAAGGTAGCTGAATTTTCCCAAGATAAAGGGGGAAGTTTGGTCCTTGAGAATTTCTTTTTTACGGATTTGGAACTAGATCCGTCAAAAGAAATCAATCCGCTCCCGCTCGTCCAGGATTCTTTGGCGAAAATCTTTAAGGAACGCCACATCAAACATAAAAAGATCGCTTACACGATCTCAGGGCAATCTGTTTTCCCGAAATTCATCAAGCTTCCACCCATAGATCGCCCGGAAAAACTCAAGCAAATCATCAAATACGAAGCGCAGCAGAATGTGCCTTTCCCGATTGACCAAGTTGTTTGGGATTACCAGATTATATCACCCCCTGGGAGTGTGGAATATGAAGTCGCCCTTTTTGCGGTTAAAAGCGATGTCATTGAGGAAAATTACGCGATGATGACCCATATCGGGTTGACACCCATCCTCACGGATGTGGCCCCGATGGCGACCTATAATTCATTCCGGAATAGTTACGGTCTGGCATCAGGCTGTAGTTTGATTGTCGATATCGGGGCGAGGACCACAAATCTTATTTTTATCGAAAAAGACCGTTTTTTCTGCCGTTCCATCCCGGTAGGGGGGAATAATTTGACCCAGAGTATTGCGACGGAATTCCAGGTTCCTTTCGCAGAGGCCGAGAAACTCAAAAGGAGTAAGGGATTTGTGGGGTTAGGGGGTGCCTATGAAGATCCCAAAGATCCGGATGTCGCCCGGATCAGTAAATTAATCCGCCAAGGGATGACCCGTCTCCATGCCGAGATCACACGGTCAACGAATTTCTACCGCACACAACAAGGGGGAAAATCAGCGGATCGTTTATATCTCTGTGGTGGCAGTAGTATCATGACGTACACGCCACAGTTTTTTAAAGAAAAACTCAATGTGGAGGTGGAGTACCTGAATCCCCTCCAAAATATCAAAGTATCACCCCGGATTAGTGAGGAAAATATTTCTTCCTCTGTCCATTCCCTCTCAGAATTAACCGGCTTGGCGCTCCGGCAATCAGGTCAAGGAACTGTGGAGATAAATCTGGAACCGCCTTCTATCGTTTCGCGCAGGACTGCGCGACTGCGGTTGCCCCAGTATATTGCCACGGCGACAGCGATTTTATTATCCATTTATATCGCTTGGTTTGCGATTTACCGGAAAGAAGAAAGAGTCCAGAAGAATCTGGGAGATATCAATGCTGTGGTCGATCAGTATCAATCAAACAAGGATACGATCACTAAAGAATTAAAAAAACAGGTGGAGATGGAGAATGAGATTAAAAAAATCACTGGGATCATCTCCCAAAAAGATTATTTTTCCCAGTTAGCCCGCGATATGACCGAGAGGATCCACCAGAATATGTGGGTGACGACATTTGAACCAACTAATGCGACGATTCCTTTGGGCTCACAACCTGCCAAAGATGACAAGAAACAGAAGCCTTTGAACAAAAACAAGAATGAAGCTGAAAAACAATTGGCAGCTACAGTTTACATGATTGAAGGCCTCTGCAAAGTCGACAATGAAAAAGAGATAGGACAGGGGAAATCCGATGTGGTGTACCAGTTTGTCGAAAGGCTGAAGGAATCGCCTTATTTTGTGGTTCCTGATGTGAATAAGGCGATTGTAAAGCTGGAGACTCCCAAACAAGGGGATTTTGTTTATTCATTCCAGATCCGCGTGGGAATCAAACCCGTCGAGGCTTTTTTGAATCAAAATCAAAGTGAAGTATTAAAACAGTGAAATTCAAAGATAACATCACGATTATCGTCATCACATCCGTGACATTGGTGCTCGGGTTGATCGGTTTATATTTGATCTCTTCTTCATCGGAGGGATTACAGGAAGCAGAAGGAAATATTGAGATTAAACGGGGACAACTCAATCCTCTCCTCGAGTCAAAACCATTTCCATCAGCGGAAAATATTAAATTAGTCCAAAATAGCCAAAAGGAGATTGCCTCAGCGAAACAACAATTCCTTGATTACTTTAATAATCCGGCAATTCCTAAAGATAATATCAAGCCGATTGACCTGCGTAATGAAATTGTCGAATTCCGCCAAGAAATGACCACCATGGCAAAAACAGCGGAAGTCCAAATACCCAAAGATTACGGGTTTAGTTTTGAAATGTACGGGGGCGTGTTGCCTGATGATTCAAACACGGATATCCTTTATAAACAATTAGGTGCCTTAAAAGCCCTTGTCCCGATGGTTTTGAATATTGATGGGATTGAAGAATTAAAGTCCATAGACAGGGCCGGATTACCCAATGAAAAACCCACCCAGAGCGCCCGTTCCATGAACCTGAAAATTACTGAGGATAGCGAACTGGGCCTGATGCGCCTTCCCTTTGAAGTTTCATTTGTCGGGGATATTACTTCCCTGAGAGAGTTGGTTAATCAGATGGCCAAATCAAGGAACCTTTTTGTGGTAAAGGACGTGATCGCCAAGAACCAAAATCTCAAAATTCCCACATTAAAGGACATGACCAGTGAAGAAATCGAGGAAACTCAGAAGAAGAGTTCTGCACCTCGGATCATTTTCGGCTTAGATAAAATCAATGTCACAGTTCGCTTTGAGCTTTTAATATTCAATAATCCGGGTACGGAACCCATTAAAAGCGAGGTTCAACCTTGAAAATTGATTTTAAATCAGAGAAGGCACCCGTCGCATTGGCGGCGGCCATGCTGCTGCTAATCGTGATTTGTATCATGACCTTTATGAGTTACGGGGAGTTCAGTAAAAATCTCGGACCAGTCATGGACCCTACTCAATTAAAGGGGGGAAGAGTCAGTAATTGGAATGCGGCTCCGACTGTGAAAATTTTTGAAGACTTGAAGAATCCAAAACCTTGGGTTCGTGATGACCAGATTGGCCATCAAGTTTTCGGGCCCAAAGGGCAAATAAAATATAATCCGGAGTCAGGAAAAGCCGAGTGGGTGGATCAAAAAAATGAGACGATCGACGGAATCCCGTTTTGGTGGTTAGACCAATATGCCCTTTCGAAGGTGGAGGGAGTCGGTAGTGATGATCCGGATAAGGACGGATTTACCACGTACGATGAGTATATTTGGTTTTCTAAAGTAACCGAGGGTAAGCAGGAGACCTCTCCTGTTTCAGCCGATAGTAGGCCGGATTGGGCTACAAAGCTTGTCGGGAAAGAATATATCAAAGAAGATTTTTATATTCTTTTTAAAGAATATAACGAAACAGGCGGTGTCAAAACATTCCAGGTGAACCGCTCTGACAAGGCTGGAAAGGTGAAGACCGAATTCTTGAAATTAGGGGAAAAAAGCCTGGGTGCGGATGGTGAATACTCGATTATGGCTTTTGAGAAAAAGGCTGAAAAACGGATAAATCCCTCAACGGGAGGTAACGAAATGGTGGACCTTTCTGAGCTTAAGGTCAAAAGAGACGATGGTTTGGAAATTACCTTGATATTAGGTGACCGTAAACAAGCAAGTATTATTTCGGCCATCATTGACTTCCCTTTAGCACAGAAAGATGAAAAGAACTCTTATAATGTCAAAGTAGGTGAAGTTTTTAAAATTAGGGAAAACGAATACAAAGTTATTGACATTCAATCTGATAAAGTTAGTGTTCAAAAGCAAAATGCTGAAGATCAACGGTTTGAGATAGATATCACGAAAAAATGAATATTATAGGACTAAATATGAAAGTCATGTTGAGGGTCATTTACATTTTAGGAATTTTATTTTTATTAAATTCAGTAAAAATGAATTTAATGGCGGGCACTTATGCTGGGCCCACGGGGGTTAATAAACTTTCTGCTGAGGAAGTTAAACAAAGACAAGCTGAGCTCAAACAAGCCGATCAATTAATTACTAATGGTTATCTTTACCTTAATGGGGGTGAACTCGAAAAGGCTGAAGAAGCCTTTAATGCAGCGAAATCACTCTTAGGTGATCCTTCTCCGGCAAATAGCGTAGCCTATGCCAATGTGCAGAATGGGTTGAGTTCGGTAGCCTACATGAGGGCTGTAAAAGCATCCCAAGACGGGGATCCTGAATTGGCCGTCCAGTATCTGAAGGAATCCCTCAAGTATAATCCGAATAATGCGGAAGCATTCGCGCTTTTAGGACAAGAAGAGATCAAAGCTAAAAAATTAGCTGAAAAAAGGCAATTTGACCGCGAAAATATCAATCAGGCTCTTAGTCCGGAATTTTTGGCACAATCAAAAGATGTGAGCACACTTTTTAAAAATGGTGATGCTTATTTCCAGTCCGGTCAATATGACCAAGCGATTAAAAGTTATGAGCAAATTCTTTCGATTGATAAGGATAATACAGCCGCTGCCAAACGTTTAGAAGCCGTCTATCAAAAGAAGTATAAGGCGGCAGAAGTCCTCAAGGATACGATTGATGAAAAAGCAGCTTGGGAAGTTAAAAATAAGTGGTCTCAAGATTATCGCAGAAAATCTAATTTTGCTCCCAGTGATTCCACCTATTCAGATCCCGTGTCTATGGGCACAGATATTGAGAAAAAACTCAATGATATTAAAATTCCAAATTTGAAATTTACGGATGCAAGCCTTCAATCAGCCGTAAAATATATGCAAGAACAGGCGAGAATATTAGATACAAAATCTCCCGATGGCCAAAAAGGGGTGAATTTTGTAGTGCAATTACCTCCCGATGTCCAACCCAATCCAGTAACATTGGATTTACAAAATGTTTCCCTGAGGGATGCCCTTCGTTTTATTACCACAGGAGCCAATGTTGGTTTTAGGATTGATCCTGTTGCTGTAGTGATCGTGCCCGGTGCAGGTGAAAATGAGAGTTTACAACGCCGTAAATTTAAAATTCCAGCTGGTTTTATTACTTCCGAGGTTTCGACTGGCCCTGCCACCACAGGGAATTCAGCACGGGTATCATCAGGGACAACGATTTCTCAAGGTGGCGCACGTGAAAGCCTTGAAGCCAAGGGGGTAACATTCCCCGAAGGGGCCTCAGCGAGTTTAATTAGCCCGACCACATTACTGGTAGTAAATACAACATCCAATCTGGAATTGATTGACGAACTTGTGAGAATTGGCGACGAAGAGAATTTTCAAATTCAAATTGAAGCGCGTTTTGTGGAACTCAACCAGAATGACTTAAAGGAATTAGGTTTTGACTGGATTCTGGGTAATATTGGTGTGGGTAATGGTAAAGTAACTGTCGGTGGGGCTGGTACTGTTGGTTCTGTGGGGAATTTGATCACAGGAGGTTTGAGAAATGCCAATGGTTCTGCAGCAGATGGGAGAAATTCTCTTCAAAATTCAACGATTGATTCACTTTTAGGCAATGCGTTAACCGTGGCACCTGATCCTGTTTTGGCGATTACCGGTGTGTTGACAAATCCCCAGTTCCAAGTAGTGATTCGTGCTTTACAACAGAAAAAGAATGTGGATTTGCTTTCAGCACCATCCGTAACCACAAAGAGTGGACAGCAGGCCCGTCTGGGGATCACCCGTGAGTTTATTTATCCGTCTGAATATGAAAGGCCTCAGGTGCCTACCGGTACGGGTGATTCAGTCTCAGCCGCAATCGTAACCCCCTCGACACCGACAGCCTTTGTGACACGCGAGACGGGTGTGATTCTTACCGTGACACCTTCAGTGGGTGCAAACAAGAGAACCATTGAGCTAACACTGGTCCCTGAAGTGACAGAATTTGACGGTTTTATTAACTATGGTAGTCCGATTCGTGCGGCCACCGGGGAGTTATTGACAGAAAATGTGATCAATCAACCTATTTTTAGTGTCCGTAAAGTCGAAACACAAGTCTATGTTTATGACGGGGAAACCGTAGCATTAGGTGGCCTGATCCGTGAGGATATTCAAAAAACCCATGATAAAGTGGCATTCTTAGGTGATCTCCCGGGAATCGGAAGGTTATTCCAAAACGAAACCAACCAGAGTTTGAAAAAGAATCTGACGATTTTTGTCACGGCATCATTGGTGGATCCTTCTGGACAGCCATTAAACAAATAGAATTGACATAATTCTATGAAAGTTGGAAAGTCCCTTATGCGTGTTTTTTTAATATTATTAGTCGCGTTAATTCTTACAAATCCTTTAAGCGCACAATCGACTACTCCTAGTATACCCCCTACTGCCATTACAAATTCTGCAACTACCACGTCTAATGGGGTTACTATTACAGGACAAAATTCAGGAACAAATACACCATCGTTAGTAAGTCAAGGGACTGGGAATACAAATTATTTTATTGATACTCAGAGGAGACAGATCAATGGTTTTAGTTCGTCCGGTGGTGTAGTTGTAAATACAAGAGCCGTAAATGCTAAGATAAATATGCCTCAAGCACTGACTGCGGCATATAATGTCACCTATACGACTAATTCTAATTTCAGCCAGTATTACACAAATAACTATTCTTATCCATCTACCACAAGCAGTTACACGCAAGATGGCACTAATTACACATATTATTATTCGGGATATACTTACGTTGATATTACGACGCCACCACCACTTATTTCAAATATCACATATAATTCTACCGAAACATATACAAGTGTAGACCAATATGGAAATACAAATTACAGCTACACATACCCAGGCTCTACTAACCTGAACGTCGTGAATAATGCGGCAACAACCAATACGAGCACTTCATCATTTTATGGATACACTAACACATCAATCTACTATTATAATTCATATGGTACTGATTATTATCAATATGTTTATGGAAGTTCTGATGGATATCTTCCCGCAACTGTAAGCGCGGATGTAGATGATAATGGTATTGTGTATTCTGCGGAGGTAAAAGTGGTTGTGCAGACCACATGGGATTTGGATGGTATTTCAATTGTTCTTACTGATCCAGAGGGAAATACCTATTCATTACTCCGCCCTTTTTATAGGGGTACGTCAGGGTTTGCTACTACTAGTTCTGCTTCATATACGCATTCGCTGAATTTTAAAAGTAATGCAAAACAGACAATATACTCAGTAGGAAAAATTCCAATCTTTGGTAGCTTCATACCGGATAGTTCATTATTGGCTTTGAATGTTCCCGCAAAAGGTACATGGTCAGTGACAGTGCAGGCAGGATTTGGAAGTTATACTGCAAACTTAGTATCTGTTAATATTAAATTAAATGTTATTGATAATACCTCCAATGGATTTAGATTTTAGTATATGTCCTATCGTGAACATAATAAAGGGTTTACGCTAATAGAGATAATATGTGTATTAGCGATTGTTACGGTACTTGCTACAATCTCATTTAGCCTCTTCAAAAATGTACGGGATATGGCGGATAGAGGGACAGCCTTGACCCAATTACGAACGATTTATACCGGTATTCTGGCTTACGCCGCCGATAACGATGGATTTATACCGGCAATTGCAAAATTCGATGAAAATGGTGATTTGATAGTCGATGATCCACAATCAACACTTCCAGATGGACGCTTGGATTTACCTTATTGCCTCGTTGCTTACGTGCCGAATAAAATATTTTTATCACCAAAAAATAAAAAATATCCATCCTTCGGTTATTATGATTACAATTTGGGAACGAGTTATCTATACAGGGGAGGCGGTCAGAGGTTGGACGGTAAAACATTAGAGGGTGGTGATTTTCCACTGAGTGCATTATATCTTATGTCAGAGGTAAAAAATTGGCATAAAGGGAAAGCCCATCATTTATTAGGTAATGGTCAAATAGTGTTAGAATAAATGTTTGTTGGCATAACAGGCGGGATAGCATGTGGAAAATCCAGTGTAGCTGGTTTTATCAGGGGGAAAGGGTACTCCGTTATTTTAACTGACCAGATTGGACACGGGTTACTCCTCAAAACGTCTGTTTGCGCATCCAAAATCATTGAGAGATTCGGTGTCGAGATTATTGATAACAACGGAAATATCTCACGCGAAAAACTGTCCCGGCAAGTATTTGGGGACAGCGAAAAGAGGGGGGTTTTAAATGGGATCCTACATCCTGAAATTCGACGGATTTGGAAAACACAAGCTGCAGAATTTGTAGGGAAAAACCCGGGCCAAACTGTATTTGTGGAAATCCCCCTCCTGTTTGAAACCCATGCCGAAGGTGAATTTGACATGATTGTCAGTGTGGTTTGTTCACCAGAAATCCAAGTCGGTCGATTGGTCAATGAACGCAAGTTATCCCGTAATGAGGCTCTTTTACGTATTGACGCGCAAATTCCAATGGCTATAAAAGCTGAAAAATCAGATTTTATTATTTGGAATAATTTCACGACCGGCCATAGGGATCGTCAGACATGTATTTTGTTAGAAAAATTGAACTTGTCGGATCGATAAATAGTCGTTTACCTATTAATTACATCTCTTCAATACACCACTAATCTTCAAGAGCAATCCCCTGACATGACTTCTGACCCACTACATCCCACACCACAAAATCCCGCTGAAAATGGAACCCCCCGCCAGGGTGAACATGTCGACAAACCCCAAGGGAAGGTGGCCCGGCCCTATTTTAAAAAGGGAAGGCGTTTTGTCCGGCGGAAATTCCGAGGTGAAGATCTGGTCGGCACCGACCTGAATATCTCTGATCTTCAATCCATGGCAGCACCCGATCTATTTAATCTGGCGCGGGACTATGGGGTGGAGGATTTTAATCCGAATGACACCCAAGCACTGGTTTTTCAAATTTTAAAGAAAAATGCCGAGAAATACGGGCATATGGTCGCCGAGGGAATCGTGGAAATCACCCAAGAGGGTTATGGTTTTCTTCGTTACCCAAAGTACCATTATCTCCCCTGTCCTGAGGATGTTTACATTTCCCCCTCGCAGATCAAGCGGTTTGGTTTAAGAACAGGAGACCAGATCACCGGTCACATCCGTCCGCCTAAAGATAATGAGCGATTTTTCGCGCTATTAAAAATCGAGGCTGTCGATGGAAATAATCCTGACGGGAACCGCCTTCGGATGCCTTTTGAGCAATTGACTGCTGAATTCCCCAAGGAACGTCTGATTTTGGAGCATGACCCTCATGAGATATCTTCACGGGTAATCGACCTCCTCTGTCCCATTGGCCGGGGTCAAAGATCATTAATCGTCGCACCCCCCAGGACAGGAAAGACCGTCCTGATGCAGAAAATTTCCACAGCGGTCACCGCAAATTATCCCGAGCTGGTTCAGATTATCCTCTTGATCGATGAACGCCCTGAAGAGGTGACCGACATGGAGAGGAATCTACAAGCTGAAATCATCGCATCGACTTTTGACGAGAATCCCGCCCGTCACATCCAAGTGGCAGAACTGGCTATGGAACGCGCCAAACGAATGGTGGAGAATAAAAAGCATGTACTAATAATGTTAGATAGTATCACACGCCTTTCAAGGGCGTATAATAATATGATGCCAAGTAATGGCCGTGTGCTCTCAGGCGGGGTGGATGCAAAGGCATTGATGCGGCCCCGGAAGTTTTTCTCGAGTGCAAGGAATGTGGAAGAGGGGGGGAGTCTCACTATCATTGCGACTGCGCTCGTCGATACCGGGAGCAAGGCGGATGAATTGATTTTTGAGGAATTCAAGGGCACGGGAAATATGGAGCTCTACCTTTCCAGGGACCTTTCGGATATGAGGATTTACCCTGCTGTGGATGTTGCGCGGTCTGGAACCCGCAGGGAGGAGATATTACTGCACCCTGATGAGTTACGATGTGTGAATCTGATGAGGAAAGCTATGGGAACTTTGCCCGCCGTGGAGGCTTACACCAATATGCTCGGGAAACTCAGTGCCACACAGTCCAATGCTGAGTTTTTAATGAAGATGCAATTTGTCTAAACGGATTAGCAGAGGGTGAGATTAATCACTTTGACTGAGGCGTTTAACTGGTTTGTCAAAAAGTAACTCATGGGCTTCCCTCAGAATAGTCGGGATTTTTTCCGAAAACGGGCTTGCTTGGCAGGCCTGAATAATTTTTTCGTTATCGATTTCCTTGGCCATTTCACCGGGGAACCAGTGTCCTCCGGCGCCCCCGAGCAAATTGTAGCGCATCTTGCCCCAGTCGATTAGATCCAAAGATTTTGTGTAGGTCCATAACCGCAGGATCTCTTTGATATTGATCTGGCTAGGAATATCGAAATATTCGGGGATTCCTTGATCCCATTTTGCACACCAGTCATGACCGAGGACGGAATCCATCTCTTTGCGCAATTTGCTTTCAATGGATGCGATGGTCGTAGAGATATCATCATAATATTCCAAGGCCTTGATGTGCTCATCAAAATCGGAAGGTTTGGCCGCACCTATACTCAATGTATGGACTCCGGATTTGGAAAGACAATAAAGGTCATTAAAAATCATCGGGGAAAGGGGTTCACACAAACGGACTAATTTCTCCGGTGGCGCGTAGAGCTTCCCCCCCTTGTCATTCGGACTGATAATAAAGACTCCCATGTCGTGACGGGCGGCGCATTCCACTGCCGGCCAATTCAGGTGATTCACAAAATACCAGTGGAGGTTCACATAGTCGAATTCATCGGATTCAATCGCTTTTGTAATGACATCGCAGGTAGCGTGGGTGGAAAATCCGATATGACGGACACGTCCATCCTTTTGGAGCTGGCGGGCGATGTCCATGCATCCACCTTTTTTCAGGGACCAGTCTAGTATCTCAGCGGTATTAATCCCGTGAAGGGAAAATAAATCAACATAATCCAGATTTAACCGCTCCATGGATGTCTCGAAAGTCGCAAGGAATTCCTTCGGATTTTCAAACGGTGCTACCTTTGTCTGGACAATAATCTTATTCCTTTCAACGCGCGGGAGGACTTGTGCGAGCTGCACCTCTGATGAACCGTACCCGCGTGCGGTTTCAATGTGGTTAATCCCTAGTTCCAACGCACGATGGATTGTTTGCTCTAGATTGGACTGGTTATCTGCGGGGATATCCCCCAGGGGAGTGTCATTCCAGCTGTGCTGGTAACGCATTCCGCCACATGATAAAACAGGTATTTGAAGGTTAGTCCGTCCGAAACGTCTATATTTCATAAGTTTATTGGCCGGTTTCTGTTTTTTTATTAACAGAGGAATGTCAATGAAAGGTTGAATTTCTAATTAACATGGATATTTTTAATGGATTGTCAAAACATCACTAAACATTTTAGGAAGCACCCTATGATAGCAATAAATTACCCTGAATACCGTGGCATTCCCCATATTGCGGGAATAGGACTGATGACAGATGCGATGAGGCCAGGACTCTCCGTCGAAGATGTCGTCCGTCGTCTGAAACGATTTCATTATTCATTAAAACGTTTGCACGAAATCATGACAGCCCGTATCACTGCCGAACCAATCTACGAGCTAAAATCGGCTTACAGTCTCCACTCATGGTTGGCCGCCGAACATGTCGCAGCCTTAAGGAAACGTGTCGGGGAAATGAGGGAGCCACCATTGGGATTAGATACCGTTCCAGATGGGAATTTAGAAGTCTTTTTTGATGAGATCCTTTGCTGCCCTACCTCCGAGGAACTTGTTTTCGGCCTTTATGGGAAGGCGATTCCCTCATTGATAGGAGCGATCGAAAAATTCCAGCAGGACACCAATATCCTGGCGGATCAACCTACCGTCCGGATTTTGCGTTTTGCCTTACTGGAGTTGAATGATATGAATGATTTTGGCGGACAGGCTATCAAAGGGATGATTGATGCCCAGTGCCAGGATAAGATGAATCATTATTGCGAAGTCTTGGATGAAGCCCTCCTTACCTCTGGCGGGATTGATGGGACCCATCAGGTGTCTGGGAAAAAAGCCGACACGTTTTATTCCCTAAAGCCTTACACCTATGATCCGGTGCCCAAACGTGATGAACGGTTCAAGGATCTTTATAACCAAGGGGTCAATGCCGAAGCATTTTTGTATAATCCCGATTACTCCGCTCAGGCAAAAACGATCATGATGTTTTTTAAACGTTTCCGGGAGGTCGATGTGCCGGAGATGATGGCCGGTATTATCGCCCAGACAAAGGGTAAACCTTGGGAATATTACCGTGATTTGAGCCGGCAGCTCTGGGATGAGGCCCGCCATGGGATGATGGGGGAAGTGGGATTTGTGAATCTAGGTATCGATTGGAAGAAAATAACATTCACTTTTAACTGGTCCATGGGACTCAATACCCAGCTCAAACCGATTGAACGGCATGCCGTGCTTTATTTTATCGAGCAAGGGTTGATGCCAAAGACAGGTAAGCGTTATGAGTGGGAGGTTGCCCAGATATCCGGAAATCCCCTTTCAGCGCTCTTCCAGGATTATGACTGGGCTGATGAGGTGCTCCATGCACGGATCGGGCGTGATTGGTACGTCAGCGATTTTAAAGATGCCCACGAGGCCATTGAATATGGTGACCAATGCTGGTCAAAAATCCTCATGGATTGGAATAAGTATCAGACTGACGGGTTAACTGAACACAAAAGCTGGTGGCCGGAGGTTTATCAGGATGCCTGCAAGGCTTGGGGTATCGAGCCTGATCCCAAAGTCCTCGCCTACGCTGAAACATACCAGAATAAAAGACCGGATTTAAAGACAATATCCGCTTCAGCCTGAGTCAGTCAGGCATGGTATCAATAAAATCAAGCCGCTCTAATCACGCGGCTTTATTCATTATTCCTCCAGCCAGCGTTGGTATTCAAATTTGTGATGCCGACAGCCACGGTGATATCCCGATAGAGTTTGACTGATGCCGTAGGGGCATTTGTGGCGGGAGTGAAGGCGACTGAACCATCTGATTTTAATATGTTCACCCCCGTTCCATTAAAAATCGTGGTTGTCAGGGCTTGGGCATTGGTATTCACCAAGGGTTTTTGATTCAACCTTTCTGAAGCAAGAGGAATACTTGAGTCTGTTGAACTGCTGACAGCACCGGACAGAGCAATGACATCCAAACCTGAAAAATAAGTATAACTATTTTCATTTGATACAAGGGTGGCTGATGAATTAGTTTTTGCGATATTTAATGCAGTCGTATCTGTAGGAGCTTGAAATACTCCTTTACTCGCATAGTTAGGAATCAAGAGGTTATAATCAGATCGGGCGGCGGTAGTGGCGGGGGTGGCACTGACCGGGAAGAATCCATCATTATCACTCGTGTATAAGCGACAAGCCACCCCGATATTCTTTAGGTTCGAGGAACTTTTAACAATCATTCCCTTCATTTTTGTCCTCATGATAACGGGAAAACTAATGCCTGCTAATATAGCGATAATGGCGATCACGACAAGGAGTTCAATTAATGTAAATGCTTGAAGTTTAAGCGGATGTTTCATCGTGGTAGCATCCGGCAGAAAAATTGCCGTGTCAATTTTATTTTCAGAATCAAATATTGAGATTTTATGTTTTAGAGGAATATCAGAATCAATGTTTGAAAAAAAATAGGGCGTGTTATAGTCTGGGTAATATTCCATGATAAAAGTCGTCTTTGTATGTACAGGTAATATCTGCCGCAGCCCAATGGCTGAAGGGCTTTTTGAAAAGCTTGTCCAGTCCGCTGGGCATGATGATTTTCAGGTTATTTCATGTGGTTTGGGAGCGATGCCAAACCAGCCGCCGAGTCAATATTCGGTGATTGCCTGTCGTGAAGAAGGGATCAATATCTCCAATATCCGCAGTCAGAATATGACTGAGGAGATCGCTGTGCTTGCCGATTATATCTTCTGCATGACTTCGTCACACGCCCAAGCGGTTAAAATGCTCTTCCCGTTTGCATCTGAGAAGACTTTTTTGGTCAAAGAGTTTGTCATGGATATCGAAGACTTTGAGAGGGATATCGTCGATCCGATCGGAATGCCGCTGGAAATTTACATGGATTGTTGCCAGGAAATTAAAAAAGCCTTATCTTCTATTTTAGAATTTATCGAGGAGTCACAAAAACAAAAGCCTATGGAACAGGAACTACAACGCAAATTGCGCATCGCTATCGGATCGGATCATGCCGGTTTTGAGCTCAAGGAATCCATCAAGGAAACCCTGAAAAATAATAATATTAATATTGAGGACTTTGGCACCCATTCCAAGGATTCAGTGGATTATCCGGATTTTGCCCATCAAGTCGCCGAATCGGTTTCTAATGAGAATTTTGATTGCGGTATATTAGTCTGTAAAACAGGCATCGGGATGTCCATTTCGGCGAATAAAATCCCCGGGGTGCGGGCCGCTTTGGTCCACGATGACATGACAGCCCGTTTAAGCCGTGAACATAATAACTCGAATGTTATTTGCCTCTCTGCTGATGAGACTTCGCCGGATAGGGCTAAGGAAATCGTGGATATCTGGTTGAATACAAATTTCGAAGGAGGTCGCCATGAGCGTCGTGTTTCCAAGATTGAGGAGACTTCATTACGTTTGAGCCATGTGGATCCTGAAATTGCGAAATTTATTGAGCAGGAGAGGGAACGCCAACAGGAGAATATCGAGCTGATTGCCAGTGAGAATTTCACCAGTCCGGCGGTGATGGAGGCCCAAGGATCCGTACTGACCAATAAATATGCGGAAGGTTACCCTAAAAAACGTTGGTATGGCGGTTGTGAATTTGTCGATGAGGTGGAGCAACTTGCTATTAACCGCGCCAAAAAACTTTTCGGGGCGGAACATGCCAACGTACAGCCCCATTCCGGAAGTGGCGCAAATATGGCTGTCTATTTTGCCTTTTTGCAGCCTGGGGACAAGATTTTGACAATGGATCTGGCCCATGGCGGTCACTTGACCCACGGGTTTAAAACTAATTTTTCAGGACGCTTTTATGAGGTCGTCCATTATGGTGTCCGTAGGGATAATGAGTTACTTGATTATGATTCACTGGAGCAATTTGCTCATGAGCATAAACCAAAACTGATCACAGTAGGGGCTTCTGCTTATCCTAGGATCATTGACTTTGAAAAGGTCTCCCGAGTAGCCCAAGAAGTGGGAGCCCTTCTGATGGTGGATATGGCGCATATTGCCGGTTTGGTGGCAGCCGGGGTACATCCTTCTCCGGTTCCCTTTGCGGATTTTGTCACGACCACCACACATAAAACCCTCCGTGGCCCGCGCAGTGGCCTGATCCTTTGCAAGGAAAAGTATGCAAAGGAAATCGATGCCCAGGTATTCCCCGGAATCCAAGGGGGGCCATTGGAACATGTCATCGCCGCAAAAGCGGTTTGTTTCCATGAGGCATTACAACCCTCATTTAATACTTACCAAGAGCAAGTGGTGAAAAACTCAAAGACTCTGGCCGCCCGGATGCAGAAGAATGGATTCCGGATTGTCAGCGGGGGGACAGATAACCATCTTTGCCTCGTGGATGTCTCTGTCAAGGGGTTGACGGGTAAAGATTCCTCAACGATCCTCGACCAAGCTGGAATCACGGTGAATAAAAATGCGATTCCTTTTGATACAAAGAGCCCGTTTGTCGCCAGCGGAATCCGTCTGGGGACACCGGCCTGTACCACACGTGGGTTTAAGGAAAAAGAATTTGACCAGGTAGGTGACTTGATTTCCGAGGCATTGGCTACGGGGAATGCCGAAGATCCAAAGTTAAAAGAAATCCGCGGAAAAGTACGCGAATTAACCTCCCGGTTTCCATTACCTTACTAAGAAACTTTTTTTAAAAAGTCATATAAAAAAACCCGCGCAGAGCAATTTGCGCGGGTTTTTTTGATGAGTTTTGATAGAAAATTAGGCGACCGTGATTTCTTTACAGAGATAAACGTCTTGGATGGTATTCAAGAGTTTTACCCCTTCAGCCATGGGACGTTGGAAAGCTTTGCGTCCCGAGATCAGGCCTGAGCCTCCAGCGCGTTTATTAATCACGGCTGTGGTGACTGCCTCGCCAAAGTCGTTTTTACCAGAGGGGCCGCCGCTATTGATCAGGCCGATTCTGCCTAAATAACAATTTGCCACTTGGTAACGGCAGAGGTCGATCGGATGGTCGCTACTGAGTTTTTCATAAACCAGTTTGTCAATCTTTCCATAACTGGAATCACCCATATTTAATGCAGTGTAACCGCCGTTATTTTCAGGAAGTTTTTGTTTGATAATATCCGCCTGGATAGTGACTCCGATATGGTTTGCTTGTCCGGTCAAGTCGGCGGAGACATGGTAATCTTTATCTTTCTTGAATTCGTTGTTGCGCAAATAGCACCAGAGGACGGTGGCCATTCCTAGTTCATGCGCATAAGCAAATGCTTGTGACACCTCCACAATCTGACGTCCGCTTTCTTCTGATCCAAAGTAAATGGTAGCTCCCACAGCGGCTGCACCCATTTCATAGGCTTCCTCGATGGTGCCGAACATGATTTGATCGAACTTATTTGGATAAGTGAGCAATTCATTATGGTTGATTTTGACGATGAATGGAATCTGGTGGGCATATCTCCGGGCAACACTGCCTAAAACCCCGAATGTCGAGGCGACAGCGTTACACCCGCCCTCAATAGCGAGTTTGACAATATTCTCCGAATCAAAATAGATCGGGTTCTTCGCAAAGCTAGCCCCGGCAGAATGTTCAATACCCTGATCCACAGGTAAAATAGACATGTACCCTGTACCAGCCAGCCGGCCGGTATTATACAGACGGTGCAAGTTGTTTAACACACGGTTATTCCGGTCGCTAGGGCCGAAAAGATTGTCGACAACACCCGGTCGGGGGATGTGAAGCATGTCTTTGGGAATTGTTTGACAAGTATGATTGAGCAGTGAATCCGCTTTATCGCCGAGGAGATTGGAGATTTCTTTGATCATGGGCCGGAGTATGCTCTCGGAAACAATTTTTGAAAAGATAATATCAAGTAAAATATTTGCGACGACTATCTTTGACAAAAGAGGTCTCTTTTGGTCAAAGAAAGGGACGAAATTACAGAATTGGAGCTTTCCGAATCAAAAGCTTCATCTAAAAAGGACAAAGATATGATCGTAACCACAAAACAACTCTTCGACGTTGCATACGGTAAATTTGCCGTAGGCGCTTACAATATTAATAACATTGAACAAACCATGGGTCTTTTCCGTGGATGTATGGACTCAAAGGCCCCATTCATTATTCAGCTTTCGAAAGGTGCCCGTAATTATTCGAATAAACTCATGCTCGAAGCAATTATCCGTACTGCCGACCAGATTTTTCCCGAGGCGATATTTGCGGTACATCTCGATCATGGTGATGAGCAAACTTGTTATGACTGTATCGACTCCGGTTTTTACAGTTCCGTCATGATTGACGCCTCCCACGAGACATTTGAGAAAAATATGGAAATTACCAAACGTGTCGTCGATAGGGCCCATGCTAAGGGAATCAGCGTCGAAGCTGAGCTCGGTCAGCTCGGGGGTGTGGAAGAAGACATCGTTGTCGAGGATGGGCATGCCTGCTTGACTAACCCTGATGAAGCTAAAGAATTTTTCGATAAGACGGGTTGTGACTCTCTTGCCGCTGCAATAGGAACCAGTCACGGTGCCTATAAATTCAAAGGTCACCAGAGTTTGCATTTCGACATCATTGAGAAAATTCAGAAAATCTGCCCAGGTAAACCCATTGTCATGCATGGCTCCAGCAGTGTTCCTAAAGAAGAAGTCGCCCGGATCAATAAGGCCGGTGGTACCCTTGACCCGAGTGCTTGTGGCGTGGATGAAAATGAATACTTGCCCGCAGCAAAGCTGGGTGTGACAAAAGTCAATATTGATACTGATGGCCGTTTGGTTTGGACCCGTGTCCACCGTGAATTCTTCCATGAAAAACCCAGTGAATTTGATTTCCGTCCTCCGGGTAAAATCTTTATGGATGAATATGCGAAATTTATCGCTGCCAAAAATGTGAAGCTCGGTTCCGCTGGAACTTTGGATGCCATCCGTGCGTCGGTAACTAAAAAGTAGTCTTTTGCAAAGCGGAAGATTTTTTAATCAGCTGCCAGTATTTTTACTGGCGGCTTTTTTTTTATGATTAATCCTCAGGCTCAAAGTAAATGGTCAGATTAAGTCCTGAATCATCCCCGAGGCCTTCTGGTAGGGAATTGACTTTTGAGACTTTCCTTGCAGCGGCAAGTGCGGACTCATCCCATAGGGGATTGCCCGATGAGGAAATAACACTCACAGAAGAAATAGCCCCTCCCCTTGTGATTTTTACTTTGATACCCGTTTTAAACTTTTTCCCCACACCGAGGAGTTCTTTGGGTTGGTCCCATGCATCAATCATTCTGCTTTTAATGTGGCCAAAGTAATCTGAAAAATCAGATTCCTGTCCTCCTGCCACACCATAAGTGCCGATCGTCATCGATGTGGTAAGACCGGACTTTGCAGCCCCCGATCCTGCTATATTCCCGGCGATAGATTCCAAGCTCCTGATAGCAGCTGCGCTAGCCGATCCCGAACCGGTTGATTCTTGATTAGAGTCGGTGTTTGCTGTAGAAGAGTCTGTATTCTTTTGGGTTATAGAAGATGTCGTTGCAACGTTGCCTGGGGCACTCTTTTTGACTATTTTATCTGATTTTTTGATGACGGGTGAAGATTTTCCCGTGGAAACTTTTGTTTCGCCAGTTACTACGGAAGTGGAAGCCGACGGGGGATTCTTTTCTGGACTTTGTATTTTGGCAATATTCAAATCACCCTTGGTTTCTGATTGGGTAGTGATGTCAGGCTTTTTGGTGACGGCAGGGGAAGGAACCACCTTTTTAGGAGGGGTAGTCTTTTTGATTTCAGGCGTAGGCTGTGGGGTAGGGGGCACTTTCGGCTCTGACTTTGGGGGGAGAGCGGTGGGGGTGTTTTCAATCGGAGCAGGTTGGAGTGGGGGTGCTTTAGGAATTGACGGCTGAGTTATGGCCGCCTGAGATTGGGATGGTTTTTTGTCAGGAATGGGCACGGTGGCTTGTTTAGCCATTCCTTGTTGCCCCATGGCATTCATAATGCCCGGACTCATCCAAGCGACTTTTTCAGTAACCATGGGTTTTGACATGAGAAAGTGTCCAAAATAAAGGATAAAAAAGATCAAAGTGGCGTGAGCCGCGACCACAATCACAAAATTAATACTGAATCGTTTTTCCATTATTTAGTGGGGTGTTGTGACAATGCCAAATTTTGTAATTCCGGCTTTCTGAATAATATCAATAACCCTGATCAACTCTTGAAGTTTCAAAATTTGATCCCCCCTGACGACCACCGCCGAGTCAGGCTTTGCATGTTTCATGGAAACCAAGCGTTGTTCGAGCATGGAAGGTTCAAGCTTTTCACCTTCCAGAAATATTTTCCCTTCCTTATCCACTTCTATAATCTTAATCGTATCAGCATCAATTGATTGGCTGGCGGTATCCGACGTGGGAATATCGATGGATACGGTTTTTTCGACCAATGGAGTCGTAATCATAAAAATGATCAAAAGAACAAAGGCCAAATCCAGTAACGGAGTGACATTGAGTTCCGTCAGGGCGGAATGGTGGGGTGTCCTTTTACGGCGTGATTGTCGCATGACCTAAGCCATACCAGACTTACGGGAATATTCAACCATGAACCAGTGGCCGGGTTTATGGTTGAAAGGCTTATTTTAAGCGGTCAAAGGTTTGTTGGAGTAGCTCGATAGCTGAGGCATTATTTGATTTTGCACGAGCATTTTCGATAACTTTCCATTCTTGCTGATTTTTTGTCGGACGGTTTATTTCATGAAACACACCGAACCAACCCGGGAAGTCGTCTTGAGCAAGCTTATAAGCGGCCAATTCGTTGGAGACATCATGGCGTTTATTGTCTTCGGGCGTACCGTCATTTTTCTTTTCTTCAATTTCCCTGAAAATACCGCCTTTGCGGGGATTTGCGGAGTCAAAGGCACCTGCGAAAAATTCCACACATTCCGATAAAACGTGGATAACAGAAAATCCATTATGATCAGCGGCGCGTTCAAAGAGTTTTGACAGATGAGCGGCGTTTGTGGTAGTGCCACGGGCGATAAATGTCGCTCCCGATGAAATGAGCTTTTTCATGGGGTTAATCGGGTAATCAAAAGCACCCCAAGGATCAGTTTTACTTTTAAAACCGATGGGGGAAGTGGGGGAAGTCTGTTTTTTAGTGAGTCCATAGACATTATTGTCCATGATCACATAAGTCATATTCACATTGCGCCGGGCAGCGTGTTCGAGATGGTTCCCCCCGATAGAGAAAGCGTCCCCATCACCACCAAAAGTAAATACGTGCAGGTCAGGGCGACTCAAACTCACCCCCGTAGCAAATGCCACTGCGCGACCATGGATAAAATGGGCTCCATGGCCATTGACAAAATAAGGAAAGCGGCTTGAACAACCTATCCCTGCAATCGTGGTGATGTTTTCGACAGGGTATTGCTTTTTTTCGAGGAGTTTATAATAAAGGGCTAAGACCCCAAAGTCCCCGCATCCAGGACACCAAGTGGGATGGTCAGCGGTGAGGTCTTTTTTTGTATATTTAGAACGGTTCTCTAGGCTCGGACGCTCAGTCAGATCGACGGGCTCAGATTTGATTTGTGTGGAGTTTGGTGTGGGGAGGGTAGCATTCATATCAGTGTCTTTGAAATAATTAAGCTTTTACGGGGTCTAGGGTTTCGGTTCCGGTATATTCTTTTATGGCATCCAGGATTTCGCTGACTTTAAAGGTTAATCCGTCTGCTTTGGTGATGCTCTTGATTTTTGGATCACAATATTTCATCCGTAATAGGCTGGCTAGTTGTCCATAACCATAGAGGCCTTGGTCATTAAGTTCGACGACACAGACAGCATTAAAGCCGGCAAAGATATTGTCTAATCCGTTGGGAAGCGGGTTAACGTAACGGATATTCAATGCTGAAACACTTTTCCCGCTGGCACGGCCTTTATCCACCGCCTCACAGACGGGCCCCCAAGAGGAACCCCAGCTGACCAAGAGTACATTACCTTCGTTAGGGCCGTAGAGTGTTGAGGGTGGTAGTTTTTCAGCGATTTTTTTTATTTTTTCCCGTCTCTTTTCAGTCATGAGTTTATGGAGGACCGGTTTGCCTGTCGGATGGCCGTATTCATCATGCTCTAAACCTGTCACGAGAGGATACCTCCCATCACTCATAAAAGTACCGGGAGGCGCATGATGAGTGAGTCCATCGAGTGTATAAGGTTTCCATCCTACCGGTTTTGGTTTGAAATCAGGAGTGATATCTTGCACGTATTTTTGCAGATCGGGTTCGGCAAATGCTTCAATACGTGTGGCGATAGCCTGGTCCGAGAGGATGATGACCGGGGTGCTGTATTCTCGGGCAATATTAATCGCCTCGATGGTCAGGTAAAAACAATCCTCGACACTATTAGGGGCAAGCACTACGCGGGGGGCATCACCGTGTCCACCAAAACAGGCAATGTAGAGGTCACTTTGTTCTGCATTGGTCGGTAATCCGGTAGAGGGACCTCCACGTTGAACGTCCACGATAATTAAAGGAATCTCAGCCATAACGGCATAACTAATGGCCTCACATTTTAGTGATATCCCGGGTCCCGAGCTACCCGTCAGGGCGAGTTTACCCGCATAAGATCCGCCGATAGCCATGGAAATGGCCCCTAATTCATCTTCCGCCTGTATAAAGAGCCCACCATATTTTGGAAGTTCACGGCGCAAATACTCCATAATATCCGACCATGGGGTAATCGGATAAGCGGACCCAAAACGGATACCGCCTGCAATCGCTCCCAGTGAAAGTGCCTCATTGCCGGTCATGGTGACTTGGGCTCGTCCATCAGCCCTTTTAACAGATTCAAATTGATAAAGACCGATAATATTTCCTGTATCGTATCCGTGACCTGCATGGAATGCTGACATGACTGTATTGATAATACTTTCGTCTTTGCTTTTAAATTTTTCGTTTAAAAGGCGTTCCACCTTTACCAGATCCAAATTAAAAATTTTAGTGAGTGATCCTAAAAGGAACATATTCTTCCCCTTATCACGGGCTGTTCCCCCAATCGCCTCGACAGTTAAACCAGAGATGGGAATACCCACATATTTATAGTTACGGTCATCAAGATTCGGTGTTACGTGATCGGAGTCGTAAAGCAGAATTCCGCCTTTCTTAAGGCTGCTAATGTGCTCTTCATAAGAATGTTGATAAAATGCGACGAGAAAATCCGCCTCGTCCCCACTGGACATGACCTCACCGGAACCGATTCTCACCTGGAAAATCGAAGGCCCCCCTGAAATGGTGGAAGGAATTGTCATATAGGTCATGACATCTTGGTCACTGCGCCCAGCCAATCTTGCAAGAATTGCTCCTACAGCTTGAATCCCATCTTGTGAATTCCCAGCAAGACGAATAACTGCATCATGAATTTTTGGTGGTACACCGTTAGTATTATTAGAGGGAGTAATAGTGGAATTGATATTTTGATTAGGTTCAGAAGACATAATTTTAGGTTTTGATTAAAAATAGAGTACCACGGTATATTTCTAAATCAAATAAATTTAAAAAATGACCAAGAAACCGAGCGAGTCAATTAAAATTATATCACTACTTTATAAAATACTTATATTAATCATGAAGATGGAGTGGGTGAGGGGTAAACTTAAAGTAAAAATGAAATTTAACTGCTGATTAATTGAGAAGTAATCGCAATAACTTGACAATTGAGTATCTCTAGGCACTTTATGAGTCTTAACTTTAAACAAAAATTCAAAAAGGAATATTATGCCACTCTCAGTAGGAACAAAAGCCCCAGATTTCAGCCTTAAAAGAAAGACCGCAGAAGGACTTTCTGATGTTAAACTGAGTGATAACTTTGGGAAAATGAATACAATCGTCCTCTTTTTTCCTTTAGCATTTACGAGTGTTTGTACGGAAGAGATGTGTGATATCACTTCAGGAATCAGTGTTTATGAAGCCTTAAATACTAGCGTTTATGCGATCAGCGTTGATAGTCCATTCGCTCAAGAAGCGTGGGCAGAAAAAAATGCGATCAAAATCCCGGTACTAAGTGATTTGAATAAGAAAACAGCCGCTGATTATGGAGTTTTACTCGATGATTTGATTGGTTTGGGTTCTGTCAGTGCCCGTGCAGCGTTTGTAATCGATAAAAATGGAGTTATCCAGTACAGCGAACAAACACCTACACCTAAAGAATTACCTGATTTTAATAAAATTAAAGAAGTATTGGCGAATCTTTCTTAGAAATTCTTCTAGATTCACATTTAATACCCGCAAGGAATCTTTCTTGCGGGTTTTTTTATGTCTGAATCTCTATCGCCACGACTCTCTCCATTAATAGAAATAAAAAATTAATGTTAAACAGGAGGAGATTTTTGGAGTTAATTAACCCAATATTCTATCAGGCAGTCGGATGAGATTGAGGATGTGATGATCTTGGAGAATTAAATCTCATGATACGGTCATAACATGTAGGACAAATATCCGGAAGAATGGGCTCCGATGTGAGTTTAGCCAGATAAGCTTCTACCGGCCCCCAAACCCGAGCCTTGTCTTCCACAGATTTACAATAAACACATACAGGTAGCCCTTCTTCATCATGGATAGGCCGCTGTTTTGAGTTGATGGCGTTAACAATCCGTTTGCCAACCTTCATACGAGAAATTAATTCATTTCTTTGAACTGGTTTGGTTAAGAAGTCATCAATTCCCGCATCCATAGCTGTGGCCGCGTTCCGTTCACCGCCGTAAGCGGTAAGGAGAATAAAATAAATGTATCCAACCTGATCGAGGGTGCGTATGCGGCGACAAAGATCCAACCCATCTTTATCCTCAAGTTTCCAGTCACAGATGATAATGTGCGGTGAGTAAGATTGTACCTTGCTCAAGGCATCATCAAAGGTAACGGCTTCAATCGCCGTATATCCGAGAGAATTGATGAATGATACCACTAATTCTAACATAACGACATCATCATCAACGCAGAGGACCCTTAGTTCACCACCGTCAATCATTTATTCATATTATGATAGTTAGAGATTACTATCAATAGATATTTTTATTAAATCAGCATAAAGTCAGAGCGATTTAGTATTGTATATAATGGTAAATAGGCATTCTAATCAGAAGAAGTGGTGCGCGATACAGGGTTCGAACCTGTGACCCCTACCGTGTCAAGGTAGTGCTCTACCACTGAGCTAACCGCGCATGAAACGAATGAAAAGATTTACTCAACATTATTCAACCGTGCAAGAGAAAACTCATGGGGGAGGAGTTTAATTTAAGGAAGTATCCTCGGGAAAGTCAGCGATGAGTTTGTATTTCCATCCGAGTGCTTGGAGCATACCTTGCCATAAGGTATCATGAGGCTCTTCATAAATCTGGTTGGAATCTGATGGGAGGATTAACCAAGAGTCCCTCTCGATTTCATTTTCCAGCTGCCCGGAAGTCCATCCTGAATAACCGGCAAAAATCTTCACCTTGAACAAAGGATCATCTTGTCTAGATATCTCCTGCAAATCGTCCAGATCATGCCCGAGGTCCACTCCCTTGATGACAGAGTGGAAAGAGTCTTCCGAGGAGGTATAGAGAAAGCTCAGGGATTTTGTCTGAACCGGGCCGCCGATAAAAAGGGGTGAGTTTTTTGTTTTTTGAGGAAGGTCGGCGGCGAGGGCTGAGCCGATGGTGGTGGATACCGATTTATTCACGATCAATCCGTAAGCCCCTTTTTCATTGTGTTCACAAATTAAAATAACCGAGCGGGCAAAAAAAGTCCCTGCTAAAGACCCGTTGTCCAAGAGGAATGCCCCTTTGAGGGATTTATTTTTTTGATCCATAACCGTATTTATCCTATAGCATCAATCTGCCATGATGAAAATAGCCTTGAATAAAGACTCTGGAAGGCCGAAGAATAAAGGTGATTATGGAACTCATTGAGACACATGCCCATTTGGATTACGCTACCTTTGATGATGACCGCGAAATCCTTTTGTCACAAGCGAATGAAAGAGGAATATCCAAAATCATTTCGATTGGGACAAAGGCTACTTCCAGCCAAGGGGCGGTCGCCCTCGCAGCGCGTTATGAAAGCGTCTACGCAGCCGTTGGTTGGCACCCGACCGATTGTTTGGAGGCCCCTGATAATGTGATCGCAACGCTGCGTGAAATAGCCCGTGCACCCAAAGTAGTCGCTATCGGTGAAACCGGCCTGGATTATTACCATTTACCGAGTGAATCCCTTGGTCCAGACGCTAGCGAATCTGAAAAGAAAAAACGGGATGATCCTTATAAGGTCAAACAAGAACTGATATTTCGCCAGCAACTCGATCTCGCTGTGGAGCTGGGATTAAATGTCGTCGTTCATCAACGGAGTGCTTTTGACGATTGCCTGAGGATTATGACTGAATATAAGGAGAAGGTCCGCGGGGTATGGCACTGTTTTGTCAATAATGCCGCAGAGGCCGCGCAGATTCTTGAAATTGGTTCCTTAGTATCATTTACTGGAATTGTAACCTTTAAAAATGCCAAAGAAATCCAGGACACCGTCGAGGCCCTTCCCCTAGAGGCGATGATGGTGGAGACAGATTGTCCGTACCTGGCTCCTGTTCCTTTCCGCGGGAAAAGGTGTGAACCGGCCCATACCCGTCTTGTTGCAGAGAAGATTGCTGAAATCAAAGGGATAAACCTTGAGGAAGTCGCTAAGGTGACCACCCAAAATGCTTATGATTTTTTCCGTTTCTAGAAAAAACTAGAATTCAATGAGACAGGGGCTTTAAGCGTATGGCTAATCTGTTCCCCTTTTCGATTAACACTGAATATCATTTCAGCCTGCTGCGTACCGGACATTTTTTTATGAAGAGAATATTCTTCCACTAAAGAATTTACTCCGTTGGGCAGGGGCTTATTATTCAAAGTCGTGATGATATCCCCGGTCAAGAAACCTGCCTGAGCCGCTCGGCCATTTTGGGCAATTGCCAAGACGGTGATTTTACCGGCATCTTCTGCGATGAACATTCCTTCAAATAGCATCAATGGAGCTGTTTCAATCGTATTTTTTACTGGATCCACATAACTCAAGGAGAGGGGATTTTTTGAGGCGTATCGGAGGGCCTCGACAAAAACTTCCGTTTCAAACCATTCTGTCTGGGAGGTTCGTTTGTTAGCAGCCCTTTGCTCTGGTGTGAGGTCTGTATAGGCATTTCTTAATCCGCGTCCTTTTGTAAAAGTATTTTTCAGCCTGTCATCAGAAGCATAACTGCGTGTATCTTTTTGATTTTTTAAGACAGGGGCATGAAGATTCAGGATGATTGTCCCGGCCGGAATAATGCCTTGTTCACCGAGCAGGATCGTTTTTGATAAGACGACATACCCGTCTTTGATTTCCATGGGGAATACTTCGAAAAGCTCCGGGGTCATGGCCTTTGGAATCGAAGACTCGTTAATCGCCGGAAAGACCTGTGTGGTGCAGGTGATTAAGAAGATAAAAAGGCACGTTTTGATTGGGGATATCATGGACGGTGGGGAAGTTGTGGATTTTTTAAGTAGGCAAAAGCTTTTTCGTAACTGCGACGGTCAAGGTAATGCAGCATTTGTGGATCGAGCTCTTCACGACACGTATCTTTGATGTGGTCGAGTTCCTGAAGGATAACAGATATGTTTTTTCCTTCCGGCAATGTTTTTCCACCGACGAATACATCCAAGAGCTCCCCGAGTTGTTGATAGACATCCGACATGGCTTCACAATAACGCAAGTTCGTCTTTTTTCAAAACTTCATTAATTAATGTTGCTGCCCGGCCAGCCGCACCGGCAGTACCCAGCTTTTGACGGACTTCACTGAGTCCTCGGGCACATTCTTGGTTGGCTTTTAGGTTATTGATCAGCTTCAGGGTTTCTTGGGCGACTTTCGGGCCAGTGACATAAAATTGGGCCAGTTCCCGGACGACCTCGCGCCCAGCAATGAGGTTCACCAATGAGAAATATTTGACCCTGACAAAAATCCACATCAGGAAAGCCTCCAGTAATCCGGCCTTATAAACCACCACCATGGGCAGTCCCAGATAAGCACATTCGGCGGTGATCGTACCCGACTTGACTATGCCGACGAATGATTGGGCCGCCACCTCACGGGACATCCCTGTGACAATATCATAGGTCGCCGTGGGATATTTGGCACTCTGTGAGTGAATGACTGCTCGGACTTGTTCAGCGGCCAATTCATTTGGCGCGGCGATAAATATTTTATTAATGATACTTCTTTCTTTGATCCTGCGGGCGGCATCCAAGAGGGGAGGCAGAATATGCTGGATTTCACGACGGCGGCTGCCGGGGAAAATCCCGAGGATATGCCGGTCGCGGTTGGCAGGAACCTGGATCTTTTCGAGTTCATCAACCATAGGATGACCGACATATTCGACTTTGAGGCTCGGGCATTTCCAGCGATACCAATCCATTTCAAATGAGAATATTGAAATCAGGAGATCGACATTTCTCTCGAGTATTTTTGCACGTCCTGATTTCCAAGCCCAAGCTTTGGGAGAGATCAGGTAGATAATCCTGATTTGAGGAGATTTTTTCCTTATCGCTTTTGCCAGGCGGAGATTGAATCCCGGATAGTCAACCAGTAAAAGGATATCGGGATGGGTGTTTTCAATTTCCTTCACGATTTGTTTGAAGTAACTAAAAAATTTCGGGAGCTTCAGGATCACCTCGGCGGCGCCCATCACGGCATCGGGAGTCAGGTCGAGGCATTGTTTTTGTCCGGCAGCTTTTAATTTTTGTCCGCCAGCCCCATATATTTCAATCCCGGGGTGTTGGGTTTTAAGGCACTCAATGACTGTGGCAGCGATTGCGTCCCCGCTGGCCTCGCCGGCCATGACAAAAATTTTTGAATGATCTTGGATTTCTTTCATGATGGAATCTGCTCCGGATCAAAAGCGTAGAGGGTGATTTTGTGGCGGTCAGCAAAAACTTTCAGGTCTTCGATCTCAAGCAGGAGTGTTTTTCTCGCCTCTACGGCGATGACTTTGACTTGGGCCTCTTTGGCGATCTCCAGGGTTTTAATCCCGATGACAGGGACATCAAAACGGAAATCATGGCCGGGTTTACTGACTTTCACGAGAATGGCATTTTCTTTGCCTGCTTTACCCCCCCGGATGATTGTGTCGCTGGTGCTTTCATAGGCTTCGACTGCAAGCACTGTCCCGTTGCGGACAACCACCGATTGGCCAATATTCATCGCGCTGATTTGTTTGGCGACTTGTGAACCGTAAGCGATATCCGCTAATTGCTTTTTATCGGGCTTGGGCCCGGCAATATGTCCGGCGTGCGGGAGCATGTCATCGAGGAAACGTGTCGCTTCGACGACATGGATGCCGTCTTTTTCGAGTTCACCCGCGACCGCCCCGAAAAGTGTCGCGGCATTCCTTTCCTTCAGGCTCGCTATGACTTTGATGCAGCGTAAATCCGGCCTGAGGTCAAAGAGGTTTTTGAGCCCGATAGCCCCGACCATGGCACATTCTTGCACTCCGGCATTCTTAAAGGATTTGCATAGTTTTCCCAGCTGTCCCACACGCATCCAGATTACCTCATCGACAAACGAAGCAATTTGCGGGTCGGTTTCATTCTCGAAAGCTGCGACGATTATCTTCTCGACCCCATTATGGCGGGCCGCACGTGCCATTAACCGGGGATAAACCCCGCTGCCGGCGACGATTCCAAAAGTTTTCAGGCTGCCTTGATTCACGATTTGAAAGCCTAGACAAATCCAGGGAGAATGAAAAGGTTTCTCATGGGCTGGACATCTTTTTGAAGAGCGGGTCTCTATCGGACAATTCATTGAGCAACCGGGTAACGGTTTTTGTTTGCCTGGGTAGAACCAGATGGGGCCGGATTTCGGCGAGCGGTTCCAGTACAAATTGCCTCGTGTGCGCACGCGGGTGGGGAATTACCAGTTCACGCAAATTGCTCCGTTTATTTCCGAAATAGATGATATCGAGGTCGATAGTCCGTGGTTGGTTGATCCCATGGATCGCGGGTCGTCCGCACAGGATTTCGTATTGTTGCAATTTGCGGAGGAATCCGGGGGGATCGGTCTGGTCAGAGACATTCATTTCGCAGACAGCATTCAGAAAAAGGGGGGTGCCGGGTGCACATTCCACAGGGGTGGACAAGTAGAGGCCCGAGGGGATGAGGGTACCATCCAAAGAAAGGGTTTTGAGCCATTCAAAAGCCTTATCAATATTCCCCGCGGAATCCCCCACGTTTGAACCAAGAGCGATGCCCACGGGGATCATAAAATCACTTTAAACCAAGGACATCAGACATTTCGTAAAGGCCGGGTGTCTGGGTCGTGGCCCATTTCGCGGCACGCAAAGCCCCACGAGCGAATGTCTCGCGGCTGGAGGCTTTATGGGTGAGCTCCACACGTTCACCGATCCCGGCAAACATGACGGTATGATCACCGACGACGTCACCCCCGCGCAGAGCATGGATTCCGATTTCGTCGCGGCTACGTTCACCCGGCATTCCCTCGCGGCCGTGCCGGGTAAGTTTCTCAAGATCTTGTTTTTTAACTTCGGCGAGGACTTTCGCCAGCGAGAGGGCTGAACCACTGGGGGCATCCTTTTTCATGCGGTGATGCATTTCGATGACTTCTTGATCATAATCGCTACCGAGGATTTCGGCGGCCCTTTTGACGAGGTAAAAAAGGGCATTCATTCCTAGGCTATAATTGCTCGCATGAACGATAGGGATGAGCTTTGCCGCTGCCGCAATTTGCGCGAGGACCTCTTTCGAGTGGCCGGTCGTGCCAATGACTAAGGGCACTTTGTTTGATAAACACGCCTCAAGGGTCCGGGTGGTCGCATCGTGGAGGGCGAACTCAATAACGGCCTGTGCTTGTTTGATCTCTGGATCAAACGAGGGATTATCGATATCGACCCCTTTGATGACTTTGAGTTCGTTGTCCTGTCCGGCGCATTGGATGAGCATTTGGCCCATACGACCTTTGGCTCCGACAATCATTAAATTTGTCACACTCATAAAGCACCTGCTTTTTTAAGGGATTCCACCATTTTAGCACGGTTAGCGGCGGACATGGGGACCAATGGCAGACGGTACTCCTCGGCAATCAGGCCTTTGATCGCAAGGGCCGCCTTGATCGGAACCGGATTTGTCTCGATGAAAAGGTCCTTGAATGCCGGGTAGAGCCGCTCGTGCAATCTGCGCGCGGCATCGAGGTCGCCTTGGGCAAAAAGCCGAACCATTTTGGAGACTTCCAACGGAATCAGGTTTGAGGCCACGCTGATGACACCGACAGCACCGACGCTCATAAAGGGAAGCGTCTGTGAATCGTCTCCGCTCAGGATGGTGAAGTTTCCGGGGAGTCCCGCTTGGCGCAGGGCACTGACGCGCTCGGGTGTCCCGCCGGCTTCCTTCATACAAACCACATTTTTAAAGTCTGTGGCGAGGCGGAGAGTGGTTTCAACTGAAATCTCGATCCCGCAACGTCCGGGAATACTGTAAAGGATGATCGGCAGTTTCGTCGCACGTGCGATTGCGGCAAAATGCTGGTAAAGCCCCTCTTGGCTGGGCTTGTTATAATAGGGGGCCACTTGCAAGGTGCCGTCGATGCCGAGGGCCTCGGCAGCCAGGGTCAGCTCGATAGCTTCTTTGGTGCAATTTGCTCCAGTTCCGGCTATGACCTTGAGCTTATCGCGTGAGTATTCCTTTGCCAATCGGATGACCTCGATGTGTTCATCATGATCGAGGGTGGGGGATTCACCGGTCGTACCGACTGGCACAATCCCGTCCACGCCCCCTGCAATTTGCCCTTGTATGAGCTTGTCAAATGCCTGTGTGTCGATTTTTCCATTCCGGAAGGGGGTCACTAAAGCTGTGTATGTACCGTTAAACATGGTGGTTTTTTAACTAAAGCAATTTGCCCCGGTTGTCACGCGTAAGATATTCTCGCCCCGCTTGTGATTTCCGGGGAGTCCACTACTCAATCTCGATTTCACCGCTGAAGGTGAAATCCGCAGGCCCCTTGAGGAAAACCCTCGAGATTTGCTCATTTTCCACTGTAAAATCGACTTCGAGGGTGTCTCCACCCTGCACCTTTACCTTGACGGGGGTCTTAGTTCCGAGGACGTAATGAGCAACAATCGCCGAGGCGCTCACCCCGGTCCCGCAGGCGAGGGTTTCGCCTTCCACCCCGCGCTCATACGTGCGGACACGGATCGAGTCTTCCCCCGTTTTTTGGACAAAATTCACATTGGTGCCTTTGGGCGCATAATCAGCGTGGTAACGGATTTCCGCCCCGTATTTACCGACATAGGCTTTGTCAGCGTCATCGACGATCAGTACAGCATGGGGCACTCCCGTGTTACAGTTATGGATGAGGAATTCCCCGTCGGAGAGCTTGATTTTTTTATTCAGTTCAAAGCCTTTAGGATCACTGAGATTCAAGCGGACGAGTGTACCTTCGAAAATAGCGTGGATCATTCCGGCGATTGTTTCAAAGGCCAGTTGATTAGCTCCCGGAGAGAGTCTCTGGGCGAAACGCGCAAAACAACGCGCCCCATTGCCGCACATTTCAGCTTCGCCGCCGTCACTATTATAATAACGGAAACGGTAGTTACCCCCCTTTTGGGCGGGTTCGACAGCGAGGAGCCCGTCCGCCCCGACACCTCGGTGGCGCTCACAGATGTGTTCGATCTGGGTTTTGGTCAGGTTTGTTTTCAGATCGCGGTTATCGATCATGACAAAGTCATTACCCGCGCCATTCATTTTGATAAAAGGAATTTTCATAGGTGATCCCCTAGTTAATAACGATAAGGTGTGCTGAGTTCAAATGCATTTTGAATCAGGCGGCATTCATAAGTCTCCGGTGCCTCGACTTTGACCACCTCGACGATATCAAAGCGGAAGTATATATCCTTTTTATTGAGGCGGCGGAGGTATTCGAGTGCTGCACGGCTGAGGTTGCGCCGCTTTTGGGCATTGACCGCTGCCGCAGCCCTGCCGAAATCTTCAGAAGCCCGGGTTTTGACCTCGACAAAGACGAGGGTGTCGCGGTCACGCGCGAGGAGGTCGATTTCCCCGTGTTCAGCCTCCCATTGACGGGCGAGGATTTTATAACGGTGGTATTTCCTGAGATAATAGGCCGCCATCTCTTCACCGAAATCACCGATGGCCTTTGTCTCAGAGGGGTCTTTGAGCAAGAGCCGCGCGAACAGGCGCGAAGCTTTTACGGTGAACGGGACACGGACCAAATTCTTGAAGGGTTTTTGAGTGTTGGGCTGTTCCATATCCTTTGTGTTTTGCAAATCCATATTGAGGGAATTCCCGGCCGATTTCCAGCATCAAACGGTCTCGGGTCACTTTTGCCAGAATCGATGCGGCGGCGATTGACAGACTTTTGGCGTCCCCTTTGACGATGGCTTGTTGGGGAATGGCGAAACCTTTGACTGGGCGTCCATCAATGAGGAGGAAATCGGGGGTGCTGCATAAATCCGCCACAGCCCGTTGCATAGCCAGATGGGTGGCACGGAGGATATTCAGGGAATCGATCTCTTCTGCGCTAGCTAAACCGATGCCCCAAAGAATTTGTTTGTCCGCCATTAACTCTTCAAAAATTATTTCCCGCTTTTTTTCGGTGAGTTGTTTGGAGTCATTCAGGACCGCGTGCGCAAAATCTCTAGGCAAGATCACCGCTGCGGCAGAAACCGGTCCCGCCCACGGTCCGCGCCCGGCCTCATCGATTCCCGCAATTTGCACGTAGCCCTTGAACCTGGCCACCTTTTCGAAATCCAGTGTCGGAGGCATTAGTTTAAACCGAAAGTCACATCGGCGTCTTTCCAGTCCAATGTACGGAACCAGTAGTGTCTTCTCTCAAGCAACCATTGGTTTGCTGTGTAATAGAATATCCAGGAATTTAGGAAATTCACAAAATCAGGATCCCCTTTCTGGATGACCATGGCTTGACCCGTATTCGTGAGGGAATCGTTGAACGGAATGAAAAATTTGTCAGGATTCATGAGGACTTCCAGTTCGGGGCGGGGGCTCGAGGAGATCACGGCATCGATTTGCATGAGGTTGAGCGCCTTGTAACATTCATCATCGCTGCTGAAGGGATGTAGTTCTGCTTTTGTGAAAATTTTCTGGGCCGTGTTTTCAAATATCGTGCCTGCGACAAATCCGATCACATACTTTTTATCATTCAAATCATCAGGTTTTTCGACCTTTTTCATGCTCTTTTTATTCCCCACGATATAAGTACCGGATTCATTATAAGGGACCGTGAAATTGACTTTCAGGGCGCGTTCAGGGGTGATCGACATTCCCGAGATGATGATGTCGATTTCACCGGCTTGGAGTTTGGGGATCAACTGGTCAAAGTCGCTGATGACAAATTGTGGTTTGACCTGCATGTCGGCGGCAAGTTGATTTGCCAGTTCGACTTCAAACCCTTTCAGGTTACCGTCTTTACCCTGGATCACCCAAGGCACAAAAATGGCTACACCGATTTTTAATACTCCCCGCGTCCGGATTTTACTAATCATCTGGCCTTCAGCGACCGTTTTGCTGGCTTTTTCCCCTTGGGAACAACCAGGGAAAGTGAAAGCCGCGATCAGCGCGGCAAATAATGGGAAAAGGATGGTTTTGCGCATGAATACTGTTCAAGAACATTCACCCCATCAAGTCAACGCGCAAGTTGCCCGGCAAACCCCCTCCAAAACAGATGAGTTTCACGACACACGTCAGTCAAAGGGGGGGTATTCACCACGAAGATCACAAAGGGCACGAAGAAAAAGCCTGACGAGTGAGTGTGTAGGGCGACAGAGCCCCCGTTCCCATCTAGGGAGCAATTTGCTCCCGAAGGAAGAAGTTTTGATTTTTACGCGGGTAGGGCGGGCGGCTCTGCTTGCCGAGGATCGGGGAGAGCATGTGTCCCCGAGTGCATCCGAGGGTGTCCCCGCCCGATGGAACCATTTAGGCCCCGAACGCCTTCCGGGGGCATTTGATAAAAAACGGCGGAGCGGGTGTATGCCTGCAACACTCGGGGAGCGAGTATGCTCCCCAAAGATAGCCTCTTGAGCAATTTGCTGAAAAAAATAATCTAAAATCTCAGCCTCACATAATCGTTATTACTGCCATACGTCTGCACGCACCAATAGCAATAGAAATCGAGGCCAGACTGGAATGGCAGTTAGTTTGCGAGATAATTCCTACCATAAACGGCTCCATTTTTTAGTTCTCAGTAACTTCCTCTTCATATTGGACAGTTTTTTTCTTCAATGATCCAGCACTTTTCTCCCCCGACTTCTCCGCCCACCACCGCGGATCCATCACACTCCTGTCATAGACCCACCCCCACCTCTCCTTGGCTCTTGGGGTAAGGCCTAACAAAGAAAAAAACTCTTTTTTAAAGCTTTATCCGACGATTTGTGGGGCCGTAACTGGGACAGTTCCACACGATCATAACCGCCCCTTTTGTTATCTTCAGGGTGCGGTTCAAGACCGATGATTGTGATCTGACCTTTGCCTGGGCCGTACACCCAAAAGAGCCGACCGGTGGCGGGTTTCCTGTTTTCCAGATAGGACTGAAAGACCTTTGAACCATAACGCCGCGTCAGAGGATCAATCTCGTGTGATTGTAATCCCGGATATTGGGGATTCACCTCCAACAACTTGAAGGCCTTGATGAGTTTCTTGAAGTCCTTCTGTTCGGACTTTGATAGTCTATTTGATGCCTGTTTTTTTTCAGCTCGTCCCAATATTTTCCCATATGAGGGACGCCCATGACGATCTCGAAACGGTCCATTTTCTTGCTCCTCCAGATTAGTATCTGGACAGATCAATGGGCTTGGAGACTTTTCCTTTTTTGAAGTTAGCCATCGATGCATCCATGGTTTTAAGTGTTCGTTTCGATACCGCGCAGGGATGAATGAGCACTCGGGGCTCCAACTCGACATGGCCATCCTTATAGATACGGACTTGGTAGTGCTGATATTCTGTTCCCCGGAGGACTAGACGTTTTTTGGCATCCAAATGCGCTTCATACTTTTTGACTAATGTCGTCGTCATGTTAGTTGCTCCTTATTCTCAGAGTGATTAGCATTTTTTAAGTGATATGAGGCTTTTGTATCTTATCATCAGCGTGTGGATGAACTCTTGATTCCAGCTTAGAGTGTTTTTTATTTTAGTGGGATATCCCACATCCTGATTCTATCACTTCTTATCGACGGCGCAATATTTTCTTTCCCCCGACTTCTCCACCCACCCACCTTCCCTTGGCCGTTAGCCGCTGGGAAAAGGCCTAACCGGTCGGCACCGGAAAATTCATATAAAAAAACACCCGTCACTTGGTCAAGTGACGGGTGTTATAAAAGAAAACCTTTAGAGAGGGGTTCTTAATAAAAACTATTTTTTACGGCCGCCTTTTTCTTTAACGAGAAGGGCTTCTTTACCGAGGCGATCGCGGAGGTAATAAAGTTTGGCGCGGCGTGGGGCTCCATGTTTATCCACTTCGACCTTGGCGATATTTGGGGAGTGGAGGGGGAAGATACGCTCGACACCTTCACCATAAGAAATACGGCGGACGGTGAAATTTGCATTAATCCCGGTTCCTTTTTTGGCAATGACGAGCCCGGCAAAAATCTGGATACGGGCTTTTTCACCTTCTTTAACACGGGTGTGTACTTTGATCGTGTCCCCTATATTGAAAGGGGCGAGATCAGTTTTAAATTGTTCGGCTTCGATCGCACGGATGATGTCAACTGCGCTGCTCATATGTCTTCTCCACTCTATTTGTTTTTTTTAATTGGTTTTCTTGTACTGCAAATGTTTTTCTAAGAGATCCGGTCGCCTTTCGGTGGTCCGTCTCAGGGACTCCTCGTATCGCCATTGCGCAATTTGCGCGTGGTTACCCGAGAGGAGAACCCCCGGCACCGGTATGTCCCGGTAATTCTCGGGCCGTGTGTAATGGGGATACTCCAAAAGGAAATCGTTGAATGACTCAGTCTCGGCGGATTCCTCACAACCAAGCACTCCGGGGATGAGCCGGACCGTGGCGTCGATAATCACCGAGGCCGCCAGAGAACCATTCGTCAGGATATAATCTCCGATGGAGATTTCCTCGTCGACGAGGGCCGTCCTGACCCTTTCATCGATTCCTTCATAATGACCGCATATCAAAAGAACTTTTGGCCTTCCGGCCAGCTCCCGCGCTTTTTCCTGCGTGAGGGCTTTTCCTGCGGGAGAAGTCAGAATCACATGCCATTCTGACTTCGACTCCCCACAGATGGCGTCCACCGCCTCAAATATCGGTTCGGGTTTCAGAACCATCCCTGCACCACCCCCGTAAGGGCGGTCATCGGCTGTTTTATGCCGGTCACGGGTCCAATCCCGTAAATTCCGCACACGAATCGAAACGAGTTCCTTTTCCTGTGCGCGTTTAATAATGCTTTCACCCACCGAACCCTCGACGATTCCGGGGAACAAGGTCAAAACTTCAATTTGCATTGTTTTTTTGACCTCCCGGCATTCCGCTAAAGGAATTACCCGTTGGGTGATAAAAATCCAAAACTACGCGACTTGGACGGCGATTTTACGCGCTTTTTTAATCAAGCTCGCAGCTGTTTCGGTCATTTCTGCACCTTTAGAAAGCCAATGCTCGATACGATCGAGCTTCAAATCGGAATTCTGCTTTGCATCCCTCGGGGTATAAGTCCCGAGATTTTCAAGGTAACGACCGTCACGGGGATTACGATTATCGGTGACAACCAGACGATAGCTGGGTGCGTTTGTTGTTCCCGTACGGGTGAGACGAATCTTAACTGCCATAACTTTTTTCCTCTGACAAATCCTGTTTGTTTATTGCCAATGCTTGTTTTCTTTATTCTGATTTCCCCGTTTTTAGCGGGGCATGCCGGGCATCTGCATCGGGAGCCCGCCTCCCATTTTCGTCATGAGTTTTTGCATTTTACCCATGTTTTTCATCATTTTTTTCATTTCCTCGAATTGCTTCAAGAATTGATTCACTTCCACAAGGGAAGCACCGCTGCCACGGGCGATACGTTGTCTGCGACTGACATTTATCAGATGCGGAAAACGCCTCTCACCCGGTGTCATGGACTGGATCATCGCCTCAGAGCGTTTCATCTGTTTCTCGCCCTGCGCAATAAGCCCGCCGCCTGACTGGGAACTGAGCACATTACCAACTCCGGGGAGCATGCCAAGTAAATTCTCCAAATTCCCCATATTTTTTACTTGCCGGAGCTGCTCCAGAAAATCATTCATGTCCATGTCGCCTTTGCGCATTTTGCGCTCCAGCTCCTCGGCCTTGTCTGTATCGATATGTTCCTGGGCTTTTTCGACCAAGGTCACGATATCACCCATCCCGAGGATACGTGAGGCCATACGATCCGGGTGGAATGGCTCCAAGGCATCCATTTTTTCGCCGGTCCCGACGAATTTAATGGGTTTTCCGGTCACAGACCTGATGGAAATGGCTGCTCCCCCGCGGGCGTCACCGTCGAGTTTAGTCAGGATCACCCCGGTCAGGTCGAGGGCGTCATTAAAACCTTTGGCCACATCGACGGCTTGTTGGCCTAAGGAACTGTCCGCCACCAGGATGATTTCCTGGGGTTTGACCTTGCTCTTCAGGTTTTTGAGTTCCTCGACGAGTGGTTCATCGATCTGGAGGCGTCCGGCCGTGTCAAAAATCAGGACGTTACATTGTTTGAGGATAGCAAATCCGATGGCTTCCTCGGCGATTTTCGGGACATTCATTTCGCCGAGTTTTGTATAAACCGGGATATTGAGCTGGGCCCCGAGGGTTTTGAGCTGGTCGATAGCCGCAGGGCGGTAAACGTCACAAGCCACGAGGAGCGGGGTTTTGCCTTGTTTTTGCAGGAGCTTGGCGAGTTTCCCAGTGGAGGTCGTTTTCCCGGAGCCGTGCAGCCCGACCATCATGATTTTAGTGGGGTTGTAGTTTGTATTCAGCTCGGCATTTTCCGATCCGAGGAGGCCGACTAATTCATCATGGATGATTTTGATGATTTGTTGGCCGGGGGAAACGGACTTAATGACCTCCGCTCCGAGGGACTTTTCTTTCACCCGCTCGATGAAGTCTTTGACGACTTGGAAATTCACGTCAGCGTCGAGCAGCGCCATGCGCACTTCGCGCAGAGCGTCTCCGATATTATTCTCCGAGATACGGCCATAACCCGAGAGGGTTTTAAAGGCCTGCTGGAGTTTATCCGTCAGGGATTCAAACATAAGGGATCAATGACTACTTCTTTTGGGCCTGATCGTAAAGATCAATAATGAAGTCTTCGCTAAAGAGCGGACGCAGATTCCCGTCAAAACGGATATTGGCGATGATCCACCCGTTTTTTGACTGGTAGGCGTCCGAAACCATGTAAATCGGGCCTAGATCGAGTTTGATCACGATATAGGAGGTGACCACCGACGGGCTGATCTGGACCTGGCGGACGATCTCATAACCATTCACATTACCCATCATGGCGATCATGGGTTCGAGATTTTGCAGGAGGCTGGTGGTCAGTTTTGCATCTTTTTCGACAGGGGTTCCTTTTACCCAGATATTAACAGCTTGTTGTGCCCCCTTGTCGATCAAGGCCTTTAACCCGTCGCGCACAGGAGGTGGTAATTGGATTTCATCCGCATGGGAGAAAACGGGGGTTCCGAATAAAATGATTAAAAAGAATAGGCGTTTCATCGCGCCGAGGATAAGGCCCTCTCACCACGTCTGGCAATCATGAAAAAAACTTTACGTCCCGTCGCGGACTTTGCGTAAAACTTTTATTGACGCGAAATGGTATGTGGACTAAATATGTCCACATGAGAACCGTAACTGTTCGTGATCTGCGTAATTCCTTCTCAAAGCTTGAAGTATGGCTCGCCGAAGGAGAAGAAATCCATATCGAAAAGCGTGGGAAACCCATCGGGGTGCTCACGGGATGGACTCCCGCGCGGGATGCTCGTCCTGCCAAACCTGACTTTGCTGCGCGTCGCAAGGCTATTTGGGGTGATCGGGTATTCACCGAAGGGGAGGTGGCGGCAATGCGGGAAGACGAGCTAGAGGGGGAAGAAGGATGAGTCACTTTCCCGACACGTCCTTTCTCTGTGCGCTTTACCGGACGCAGTTTAATTCTTCGAAAGCGGATGCTTTCATGGTGGGGCTTCTAGGACCGCTACGGGTCTCGAGTCTGTTGCTGCTGGAGTTTCGGCAGTCCGTGCGGCTCCAAATCCGTCTGTACAACCATGACAGAACTCAGGGGTTTCCCCAAAATGAAGGCCTGCAAATGCTGCGAGATATTCAGATCGATCTGAATGCGGGAATCCTGAGTGTGCTGCCTGTAGATTGGGCTGACGTGCATCAGCGGGCGGAGTCGCTGAGCGGCGCGCATACTTTAGATGGAGGTCACCGCTTAGCAGACATTCTCCACGTGGCCACTGCACTTCATCTGGGTGCGGGTGCATTCCTCACATTAGATATGAACCAGAAGAAATTGGCCGAGGTGGAAGGACTAGTGGTGCCGATATGATGGGGGTCGTACGGTTCTGGGCATAATCCCAGAGTTTCACGCGGACATTCGGCATTCGGCAACCGGGGTCGCGCGCCCTACAGAATGAGTTAACCCATCTTGTTCCCATCATCCTTCGTGGTGCAAATTGCTCCCCTTAGGTGAATCCTTTTTTTCTTCGTGAGTTTCGTGGTGAATACCCCTTCCCGCGACTTTACCCCCCCCTGGGCAAATTGCAGCAGGATCGTGTCTCCTCCCTTGAATGTAGGGGGGGCGGGAACCGTGCGGGAAATCAAAGAGGGGGATTGTCATTTGGGGTAATGGCGTTTAATGGTTTTTATTTATGGCTTATATTATTGGAATCGAGGGTGGGGGAACCAAAACATCGGCGGTTCTCATCGGGGCGGACGGAAAAGAAATCGCACGGGCCAGTGCCGGGCCGGCGAATGCTTCACTGCATGATCCGGGTAGCCTCGTGACTGCATTCCGCTCGATTGCCCTCACCTTTAAAAAATTAATTCCGGCCAAGGCCCCGCTTTTGATCGGGTTATGTATCGCCGGAGTGATCGACACGGCGACTAGGGAGAAAGTCCGTAAGGCCGCACAAACGGTTTTTGGGGCACAAACACGACTGATGATTGATAACGATCTGGTCTCCGCCGTATTTGCGGCCTTTGGTCAGGGCGAAGGGGTGATTGCCTTGGCAGGAACCGGTTCCTGTGTCTTTGGCATGAAAGGCAGTCAAAAAACAAAGGCCGGTGGCTGGGGACATTTGCTCGGAGACAGCGGCAGTGCTTATTGGATCGGACATCAGGCTTTGCGTAAGGTATTCGAGGTTTATGATGAACAAGAAAAGGTCGATGCGCTGGGTGTGCGGATTCTCAGAGTGCTTTCGATGAATTCCCCCCGGGAATTAATTTCCTGGGGACAAGGCGCCGACAAAGCGCAAATTGCGCAGCTAGCCCCGGAAGTTTTTGCGGCTGCTGCGGACAAGAATCTCCCCGCATTACAAATCACCGGAGCCGCGGCCTCTGATTTCGCCCGGAATATCGGTATCGTCCAGAAAAAGCTGAAGATCAAGGGGCCTTTTCCGGTGGCATTGATCGGTGGGCTTTTCGAGAATCGTCCACTGCTGCGCAAATTGCTTTTGACAGAGCTTAAGAAACAAAAAATCCCCGCGCAAATTATTCAGGTAAAGTATGACGGGGCCACCGGGGCGGCACTTTTTGCTGCGGGGAAAACCGGTAATATTTCCTCTCCCTCACCCGTAAAGGGGGGGAAGGGCGGTACAGCCATGCCCTTAGTGGACCTGTCGAAGATTGCAACCGAAGACCGCAATCCCCGGACGGTTAAACTCTCGGAAGTGTCCACACGCAAGCAGGTGGAGATGATGATCGCCGAGGATGAGCGGTTCCTTTTCACTGCCTTGCGTTGCGAGTCTGCGCAAATTGCGGAGGCGATCGATATCATTGCGGGCAAATTGCGCAAAGGAGGCCGGCTTTTTTATGTGGGGGCAGGAACCAGCGGGCGATTGGGTATCCTCGATGCGAGTGAGTGCCCGCCGACATTTAGTGCACCACCGCAGATGGTTCAAGGTATTATTGCCGGGGGCGCCCGCGCGATTACGACTGGCATCGAGGGAGCCGAAGATAACCGTCAGGCCGGTGAAGAAGTCATGAAGGCCCGGGGGATCACATCGAAAGATGTCGTGTGCGGGATAGCAGCTTCCGGCAGGACGCCTTATGTCTGGGCGGCCTTGGCCCAGGCGCGCAAATTGCGCGCGAAAACCATCATGATTTCTTGTAACCCCAAAATGCGTGGGGAGGAACCTTTCCGTCCGGATGTCAGTATTCATCTGGCCACAGGCCCGGAAACTTTGACAGGCTCCACGCGGTTGCGTTCGGGCACGGCGACAAAACTCGTGCTCAATATGTTAACGACCCTTTCGATGGTCAAAATCGGTAAAGTGATCAGTAACTATATGATCGATGTCGCGCCCACGAATGAAAAACTCAAGGCCCGGGCCATTCGGACTGTTTCCCAAATCGCCGGTTGTCCCGCGCAAATTGCTTTTGAGGCTTTGACTGCCCGGAAGTGGAACTTGCGCGAGGCGCTCAAAAAAATCGGGGCATAAATTCTGAGAGTAGAGACTGCCATTAGGGGGGGGCTAGAATTTGGTGAGGATGAAACCAAGCCATGCAGCCCCGATCCCGAGGATAAAAGTCAGGAGAAGGTTCCAGAAAGCAGGGAGATATCTCCTGTCACGGATGAATCTCTGTACATCGACGGCGAGGCTGGAGAAAGTGGTTAATGCCCCGCAAAAACCGATCCCTAAAGCAGTCATGACAATCGGGGGGAGTGTGTGGTGAATCGATACCCCGACGAGGAAACCGAGAATAAAGGAACCGAATACATTCACGAATAATGTCCCGTAAGGAAATTCTTTTTCCGATGCGAGGACCCGGTTCACTGATGAGTGGACAAAGGCCCCGACATGGTATCGGAGAAGGGAACCGAGTGCCCCACAAATCGCCAGAAGGATAAGGGTGCTCATGGGTGTGACGCCTTTTGTGTGCGGGTACCTTTTGTAAACACCGCCACGGCGATGGCTGTCGTGAGGGTGACGGCGATCAACCCGCAGAAGATACTTGCCGCGATGTAAGTCAGCGCAGTTCCTGCGAGGTCGGCGCGGCAGAGGATGATAAACTCCACATTGGCGGTGGAGAGAGTGGTGTAGGCCCCGCAAAATCCGATTGCCCCGAATGGCCTGAGCCATTTAGGGTGATTATGAGTTTCCTCCGTCCATGCAATCAGGAATCCCAGTAAGGCGGCTCCACTGATATTAATCCAAAAAGTGGTCCAGGGGAAACTCGGGTGGGAGATGTGGGGAATGGGGAAAAGAGTGTCCATCCCATATCGTGACAGGGTCCCTAAAATACCACCAGTGGCCACCCAGAAAGACCCGTAGAAAGGGGAAATGATTTTTCGAATGATGCTACTTTTATGGGGCATAATAATGGAAGGCCGATGAGGGTTTGTAAAGTAAGGGTGAGTGCAAGTCAAAGTCAAGGAAAGCGACTCCATCAGTTTATTCTTGTTTCTGTCCCTTGCGCGGCTGGGATAGGCAGGTATATTGTTGGGTGCAAATACCCTCACCTTTGCCCTTCATGGTTCTAACCGGGTTAACCCTTTTTCCACAGGGGCTCCTCCCCCTATATATTTTTGAACCCCGCTACCGCAAAATGCTCAAGGAATGCCTCGATGGCGACCGGATGTTCGGCATTGTATCACCGGACCATTTATCACCACCATCTGGCGATAAAAATGGCCACAATATTATTGCCGGAGTCGGGGTCATCCGGGCTTGTGTCGGCCAGGATGACGGGACGTCACAATTGATTTTACAAGGCATCTCACGGGTGCGCCTGACGGATTTTGTCCAGACATCTCCCTTATTGGTGGCGAGGATAGTACCCCTCACGTCCACAAATTGTGATAATATCGAGGTCGATGCTTTGGCTGGACGCCTCCGGGAGATCATCCAGGAGATCACAGTCAATAGTAGTCCCTTGCCTGACCAGGTGATTAATTACCTAGATCAAACCCGTGACCCGGAAACCCTCTCGGACCTGGTCTCTTATCTAATCTTGAAAAGGGCTGATTACCGCCAGGACATTATGGGGACTTTGGATTTACGCGAACGTTACCGCAAATTGCTCCACATGGTCCCGGAAGAATTAAAAAAAGCGGGTGTCTCCGGCCAATCGAAGAAACAAAAAAAATCCCCGGATGAACCCCGGCAAAAAGACGAGGCGGGGGATTAACGCGCGCTAAACGAACTCTTCAGGGGAGGGCAGGATTTTTTCCAGCATCTTAGCACTACTCAGGACCCCTGGCATTCCTGCACCAGGATGAGTGCCGGCGCCTACGAGAAAGAGGTTTTTGACATCCTCGCTCACATTATGAGGGCGGAACCAAGCACTCTGCCAGAGGACGGGTTCAAATTGAAAAGCCGATCCGGCGTAGGCATCGAGGTCTTTTTCAAAATCCAGCGGGGTAAGGATACGTTTAGTGATGATGTGTTTGCGTAAGTCGGGGCAAATTGTTTCCAAGGAAGTGAGGATGGCCTCGGCGTAACGGTCTTTTTCTTTTTCCCAATCAATATTCCCCTTGAGATTGGCCACGGGAGAAAGGACATAAAAACATTCGCAACCCTCGGGAGCGAGGGATTTGTCTGTCCGAGTCGGGGCGTGTAGGTAGAGGGAAAAATCTTTCGGGAGGATTTTGTGATTAAAAATATCATTAAGGAGATCCTTGTAGCGCTCCGCCAGGACGATACTGTGATGGGCAATATCGGGATAAGTGCGGTCAGTCCCAAAATAAATCAGGAAAAGTCCCATGGAATACCGCATGGATTCGATTTTTTTATCGGTCCATTTCCGGCGGTGCTCAGGTTTTACCAGTTTGCGGTAAACATTGGCCACATCACCATTCGATACGACGACATGTGCATCATGGGTATCTCCACCCACGAGACGGACTCCCGAGACAGCGCCGTTTTTGACCAGAATCTCCTCAACCTTGGAATTCAAGAGAAATTTGCCCCCGAGCAATTCAAAATGTTTGACCAGTGCATTAACCAGTGCACCGGTTCCTCCCATGGCAAAATGCACGCCCCATTTTCTTTCAAGATAATGGATCATGGCGTAAATGGAGGATGATTGGAAGGGGTTACCCCCGATCAGTAAAGGATGGAAACTGAAAACAACGCGCAGGTAAGGATCTTTAAAATATTTTGAAACGAGTGTGTAAACCGACAAGTGTGACTGGAGCTTGATCAGGTCAGGGGCGACACGGATCATGTCTGTGACACGGGAGAAGGGTTCATCCGCTAGGTCGGTGAATCCACGGTCGAAAATGGCTCGGGTCTTTTTGACGAATTCAAAATAACCGGGGACATCATCAGGGTTAAACTTTTTGATTTCTTGGACGATTTGCTCCTCGATCCCGTTATAATTAAAAACCTTCCCGTCATGGAAAACGATCCGGTAAAAGGGGTCGCAAGGGACAATATTAATATAGTCCGTGGTTTTTTTGCCGCCGAACTCGAAGAGTTCATCAATCAGGAAAGGGGCGGTAATAATCGTCGGTCCTGCGTCAAAGGTGAACCCATCCTGTTGATAAACGTAAGCACGGCCACCGGGTTTATCACGCATTTCAAGCAAGGTCGTCTGGTATCCTTTGGCTTGCAGGCGGATGGCGGCGGCGATTCCGCCAAAGCCACTCCCGATAACGACTGCTTTTGCGGGTGATGAGGAGGATTCGTGCATAGGGGGGGGGGAGAGGGGGAAATTTTCTTGGGGATAGAATTATTCAGTACCCGAAGAGAGTGTCTTAGCAAAAGAGGTATTCCGTTGGGATTGTTTTTGGAATTGTTTTTGCATGAACTTAATAAACTCGCTGAAGGTATTCTTTTGTTCTTCGGTGAAGGGAGACTCGGAAAGGTGCCTGTCGGCTTCTTCAAAGAGTTCATCCGTTTTTTTCCGGAGTTCGTGGTAAGCCCCCGTTTTGAGGATTAATTCGTGCAGTTTGAAAAGCGAAGTATCATTGAGAAGAGGTGTCTCAAAACAGGATTGGATAAAGGCCTTTTCTTCCTCCGATGCCGCATCGTAGGCTTTCATGATCAAAAGGGTTTTTTTGCTTTCGAGCAGGTCGCTTTGGAATGAACGTTGCTCAATCTCGAACTCTTGGAGGTCATTTTCGATTTGAAATGCCAATCCGAGGGGGTGTGATATCTTGGCCAATTGCGCACAAGTCTCCTCAGGAGCCCCCGCGAGTGTCGCCCCGAGGACTAATGGGCATTCAAAAGTATAACGGGTAGTTTTGAGATGGTACGTCTGGAGAATCTCGTGTTCGCGTACATGTCCGATATCTTTGATAGAGAGGAGGATATCGAGAATTTCACCCGCACCTGTATCGCAGGAATATTTCAGGAATTTATGGAGGGCTTTTTGATGGGTTTCGCTGGGGCATGGTTGATTACAAAAGGTTTCTACGGCGAGGGCAAAGACGATGTCACCGAAAACTATGGAGACATTTTCTCCGGCCCGCGCCCGGCCGGAACAATTCCCAAGCCTTTCCTCGACGAGTTTGTGATAGGTGGGCAAGTTGCGCCGGAGCTCGGAACGGTCAATCACATCGTCGTGGATGAGGATGAATGCGTGGAGGAGCTCAACAGCCATGGCGGAACGCATCACTGAGGAATTATTAATAATTTCATCAAGAGATAGAGTATTCTGGTTAAAGGACTTATAACTTAATAGCAGAAGGAGTGGGCGAACCCTTTTTGCGGGCCTGGTCGCATATTCAATCAGGTCATCAATCAATGGATCAAATAATTCACCATAATTATATTTTGATTTTTGGGCGTAAAGATAGTTCCGGAACTGGTTTTCAAAACCGAGATGGATAGTTTGGAGCGTATCGACAAATTTATTTGCCGGTCCACTTTTTGATGAAACTTTAGTTCGCATTCGCTGTTAAAAATACTGCAGATAAAAAATCTGTCAAATGTAACTAACGGAGGAATTCCTTAAACCAGTCAAAAATACTTGCTAAAGATCGCCCCTCTGGCAGTATCACCGCACAAAATATTATGAAAACAAAACATACCATAATCGCCTCGATCATCTCTATTTCACTTTTGGGAACCGGAATGAGCTCATTTGCTCAAACAGCTCCCGCCGCTCCTGCTGCTCCTGCTGCCGCGACAGCCAAACCCAGCCCCAAAATCGCTTTGGTGGATATGGATAAATGCCTGAATGCGTTTAACAAGAAAAAGGATGCCGAAAAAACCCTTCAGGGTGCCCTAGAAAATTACCAGAAAGACCGTCAGGAAATGGAAGCGACTGTCACGAAAATCCAAGAAGAAGGCCGTAAACTCCAAGAAGACCTGAATAATCCCGCCCTTGATGAGAAGGCCAAGGAAGATAAGAAAAAAGCTGTCCAAGACAAGGGTGTCGAATTCCAAATGAAAATGCAGCAATATCAGGAAATGCGTGGTTCCCGTGAGCGTCAGCTCGCCGAGCAACGCGGCCGTTTAATGGAGCAAATGTATACCGAGATCGCTGAAGCAGCCGGAAAGAAAGCGACTCAACTCGGATATAACCTCGTTCTTGATAAACGGAAAGGCGGATTTGTGGTGTTTGACACTTCAGGATGCGATATTTCCGATGATGTTATTGCCGCAATCAATAGTCCTGCTGCGACGAGTGCTCCTGCGAAGAAACCCTAATTCACAGTACTCCTACTCTTTTTCTAACTGACTTAAATCTCCGTCTTTGACGGAGATTTTTTGTTTGATAGATATGCCATTCTTTTCAAACCAGCCTTTATTAACTTCCAGAGCGTATTTGATATTGGATTGGCGACTCTGGACTGTATCTAGCCGGAGGGGTTCCAGATGATAAATCTCTTGGATTACCCCGTCCTCATCGATATAGGCGATCGAGAGTGGGATAAGGGTGTTTTTCATCCAGAAACTTGCTGTTTGTGGGGAGTGATTGATAAAAAGCATTCCTTCATTTTCCCCCAGTGATTTTCGTCCCATTAACCCCGTATTTTTTTGTTCCGTCGTCCGGGCGATTTCGGTATCCAGGACCTTTGAGGCTATCTGGATTTTTTTTGTGGGAAGTTTGGGCTGGGCAATCTCTTTATGCTCGGAGCAACCACTTATCCATACGCAAAGGGATAGGAGCAATAAGTTTAAAACGAGTTTCTTACAGAATTTGAATCGAGAGATTAAATGGAATGAGGCGGGGAGTAGGGTAGATGTTTGCACCCATGTCTCTTAGACTTAAAAATCCTGCGTGCCAAGTCCGCTTGCAGTTTCAAACCCCGTTTGAATCAGATTCAGGTCATGAACCTTTTTTGCAGGTGTCTGAATCGCGGGATTCCAGGCGGCCTCTGAAGCATCAGGCAGGGAGACAACGGCATTATTTGTCGTGAGCGCGACGAGTTGCTGGTCCTCTTTAGATGTTTCTATAAGAGGTTGGCTGACTGTGACTTGAGAAATTAGTGGGGTGGGGACAGGGGTAGAAACTTGCACCAATGTGGGTGTCGGGGATACAGGCATTTGATCGGGAGGAGTCATGAAGAAAATCGCTCCGGCTATCGCAAAAACGCCAAATGCCGTAGCAAATTTCCAAAAAAACTTTGGAAAGGAGATGTATTCCACCCGGACTTGCTCTATCCGTTCTACTCTCCGAAGGACTTGCTCGGTAAACCATGGTGAGGGATCAAGCTTTTTAGCCCGTCCCATTATTTCCCAGAGTTTATCTTGCTCGTTTTCCATATGAGTCATTAACAAATCAATGATCAGAAAGTTTTATTATTTTTTTTCGACTCTTAGATTAATCTTCTGCTCCGAAGGTAAACTCTTTTTACCCCCGGCAGGTGGGGATGCCTCAGTTTCTAACGCATCAGTGTTATTCTCTGCTGCTGGTCTTTGCCCGTTTTGTCAGCCTGATTGTTTGTTTGAGTAGGGGGATGTGTGCCAGATCTTTTTCCCGTGCGATGAATTGTTTACTTTTGAGGATACGAATAAGGGGCAGGATAGGAACAGTCAGGCCTTGCCATCTTTTTTTGATGGATCTTTTATATTCATATTCAAAACCCCAGAGCCCATCGATCGAGTACAGGAAATTGATCATGGTACCATCAGCAAAAGCACTCACAGTAGGGGCTAGACTTTCGCCTCCTAACTTACGGCATATTTCCAGTATTCCCAAATATCGGTGTCCAACGTCGTCGCTGGAGCACCTTGGATAACGGCTGCGGACATCCCCGCTATGATGTAACGGATTTTGTTTTCTTTGAGGGCTTGAAGGACAAGAGAAATCGACGATGTGTTTCGTGCATTTCCCATCTTTCGTCCGGTGTGGCGGCGAGGCTTCGGGCGAAGAGGATTTTTTCCTCTTGGCTTAGTCCGCGCACGTTTTGGATTTTTTTGAGTAGTAAGGCCTCTTTTTTTTCATTACCCGTGCGAGTATATAATAGGAGAGACTGCTTTTGAAGGAAATATTCAGGATTTTATTTTCAAAGGCTTTTTTTGAATCTTTAAAAATGGAATTATTTTTTCCACCTCGTGTTCATTTTAATATAACCGATCCTGACCTTATTGCAGTTGGGCTTTGAGTCGGAATGTACCGGTTAATGTTCCGGTTGCCCGGGTGCCGAAGAAAAAGTGTCTGTTGAAATCGTTGTCGGCTTTTGAGAAACCGCCGATATTCATTGATTCACCATTCCTGAGGGTCACTGTCGTGGCGAGCGAACGGAAACTCACAGGGGCATAACGGTCCCCCGTGAGGGCGGTGATTTCAGGAACGATCTCGATATCGATCATATTCCCGCGAGCTGAGGCGTAAACGCGCATTTGGGTGCCGATTTCCTGCCAGCGGACATTGACATCATAAAGAATCCCGAGCTCATGAGCATAAGCCCAGAAATAATCCACAAAAGGGACATCTTCACCGACTTTGATCACTGCGCTGGCCCCGCTTTTGACCAAAAGGAATTGTGATGAGAGATGGCTGGATTTACTCGAGTCATTACGCGCACTCATTGAGAGCATGTTATTCTCGATGGGATTGATTTTAATATTCCCGCGTCCTGTATTGATGGAGCCGGAGGCTTGGACATCCACGCCTTTGACAGAGGATGACCCCTTTTCATCGAGGGTCAGCTCGATCCGGATCAGGGGGGCGGGTTTGGAGGCTTCCGTGATGATCTCGGTCATGAGAGCGATGGCTTCGGGGGTGTCTTGAAGGATGATTTTCCCTTTTCCGGTGACCATGATGACTTTGCCTTGGGGACTTTTTGCATCATCTAGGTATTCTTTGACACTGTGATAATCGGCATCCCCGATATCGAGGGTTTTCATGACGAGATTTGTCCCTGCGTGAGCACAAGCCGAAAAAAACCATAAAATGAGGATGAGGGAGCGCATACCTGATGATTGTGACGATAAGGCTTTACCCGGTATTCAATCAAGACTATCTGCCGATGCTGGATCGGTATTTGCGGGGGGAGGTTTTGAATTGACGGGTGAAAGCCTCGTAGAACCGGGACAGTGACCCAAATCCCGATGCGAAGGCGATATCGATCATTTTATTGTCGGTCGTCGCCAGTAACCTCTGTGAGTGCCAGAGGCGGTGATGGACGACAGCCTCCATAATACTGATGCCGAGGCTTTGCCGGAAAAGGGTGGAGGCATAGTTCATATTCAGTCCTGCTTTGGAGGCGATATCTTTGATCTGGATTGATTGGGAATAATTTTGGGCGATGTATTCTGCCATTTGCTCGACCTTTGTGGGATTATCCGCGGAGTGGGTGGGTTTGCGGTGGTCACTTTTGTGGTTATGGAACTCAAGGGCCATCCTGCGTAGTCGAGCCTCGATCTCTAAGAGAGCGATTTTACGTTTTTCGTCATTATTTGTTTTGGGATCAAGCATTTCTGACCATTCCGAGACTTGTGTGAAATCCAACGGGAGCACGGATGGCTCGATGATCAATGTACCATTGAGCAAATTGCGCGTGAAATTTTCAGGCAGTTTCCACTGGAGGAACCATGTCAGGGGGATAGTAATCCAGTGCATGTTTTTGACGGTGGAGTCGATCAGCTGGTGGGGGATGGCGGCCCAGAAAATAATCAGTTTGCGTGCAGGGATCGTCATCTTTTGACCATGGATCAAGTAGGTCATTTCCCCCTCTTCGAGATAGTTAATCTCGATATCAGAGTGGGAATGATTTTCAGTCATCGGGGTAGGATGCCCCCTGAAAGCCCAGAGTCCGTAGGAAACATGATCATTTTTCTTCACGAGATAGTAGGGATAACATGAAAAACCTGAGAATACAGGAAAAAATAGGAGATAAACCGGAGGAATATACTGTAAAAAGGTGTAAACTAGTCTGAAATATAACCCCTACCCCCACCCTATGAATCAAACTACTAACGATCTATTCCCCCATATTGACGCTACCAAACAAGACTGTATCACGGATGAACAAGCCCAATTCTTCCACGATAACGGCCTCTTACTCATCCGCAATTTGCTGCGGGGCCGCGAACTCGAGGAGCTCCAAAAACAAACGCTGCCACTCGTCGAGCGCTCCATGTCCGAGCGTGTACAAGATCCGGATTATTTCTACACCAAACACAAAAGCGGGGTGGAAACACCTTTTAGAATCGAATACGTCGTCGATAAAACACAAGCGGGCAAGGTGTTGGCCGGACATCCATTCATCCTGAAAAGTGTCGAGAAACTCCAGGGACCGAATTTTATTCCCACATGGGATAGTATGGTTTTTAAAACTCCGGGAAAGGGAGCGACGATCGCTTGGCACCGGGATTATGCAGCCGGGATGGTCGAAAACAAACCGATCTTTAATGTGGATTTCTACCTAGACGGCTCGGACATGAGTAATTGCCTGTGGGGCATTTTAGGTTCAAATCTCTGGGAAGAAAAATTCACCAATGAGAGAATTACCTACCTGAATGGTGGAAATAATGATTTCACCCAGTCGGATGGCACGGGGGAATTCCGCTTTGAGGGGGCTGTGCCCATTCCGGTGGATCCCGGTGATGTGCTTTTCCATAATGTGATGGCATTACATGGTTCACCCTCGGCCCAGAGCAAATTGCGCCGGGTTATTTATTATGAATACCGGCCGATCCAGACCGAGCTGGCCCTAGGCCCCCACCGTCCGGAATACATCCCCGTCAAACAGAAACTCCTCCAGGCGTGCCTGCGTGAACGTGCCCATTGTGATTATGTGGACAAGACCGAGAAACCTTTTGTTTATCAGCCCGATGCGCAATTTGCCTCGCCCACCCTCGGGCCGGACGAGCAGCTCTCCACGTACCGCTTTCTCCATGGGGACTACTGGAAAATCTAAGCGGGAAAAATCCCCCCGCACGGGGGACTCAATCATGGCCTTTGGAGACAAGGGCCATTTTTTTTAAACGATTATTTTTTCGCTAAATCGTCAGTAGTCTTGCGGAGACGAGAGGAGAGGGTTTTGATGAGGGATACCGCCCAAGGATCAAGAGAGTCGAGCCTCTTTTTGAATTCGGCGGTACTGATAAAGACGAGCTTTGTTTTTGTGAGAGTTTTGATCGAGGCACTGCGGGGTTTACCGTCAACGATGGCCATTTCCCCGAAGATATCTCCTTTGCCGAGAGTGGTGATGAGCTTTTCTTTTTGATTGGAGGTTTTTAACACGGCGACTTTCCCCTCTTCGATCTGATAGTAACCGTCGGCTTTTTGCCCTTCCTTAAATATCCATACTCCGGCAGGAAAAGAGATGATTTCTTCGTTCATTTGGACGGGGGGGGACGCGGCATTTATAGAGGGTAAAATAGCGATAAATACGGCGATAAGATAAGGTAGATAAAGCATTTTTCGAAAGTACATCATGCTTTTCATACAGCGCTTCTAAAAAAACTTCAAGAGGAGAAGTTTTATTTAAATGTTGATAGTCGTAAAATCAGCTTCTAATATTCGGACGCTTTATATCCTGTATAAAAATATAGGAAATTTCAACAAAAAGTAATGATGATG
>Ga0163144_10000399_pt1 | contig 99852 bp, 99 predicted proteins | sample OliLak19BULKMAT1_FD_123175 | JGI IMG/M metagenome (GOLD analysis project Ga0163144, IMG submission 123175) | Freshwater microbial mat bacterial communities from Lake Vanda, McMurdo Dry Valleys, Antarctica - Oligotrophic Lake LV.19.BULKMAT1 | ecosystem: Environmental > Aquatic > Freshwater >...
GTCGCCGCCGAGCCGTTCGCCGTTTCACGGGCGGTAATTGGTGACGACCCAAACGCCTCACTTAGTGCGATTTTGATGGACGTTGGCGGCGGCACTACTGACATTGCTGTTGTGCATGAAGGCGGTGTGCAAGGCACCAAGATGTTTGGTATTGGCGGTCGGGCCTTCACAAAGGGCATTGAGCGCGAGCTGGGTGTTGATTTTATCCAGGCCGAAGCTCTAAAAGTAGGGTTGTCTAAACAGCGTATTCCGCATCAAAAAGTGCCAACCATTGAGCGAGCCTTGCAAAAAACGCTCGATGTCTGGCAGAGCGGTGTAGAGCTGGCGTTGGGCGAATTCGAACTCGAGAACCTGCCAAACCGAATGTTGCTTTGCGGTGGCGGCGCGTCGCTACATATGCTGGTTGAAGATTTGCAGGGCGACGACTGGTATAAGCATTTGCCGTTTACAAAACGGCCTCAGGTACAGCACATTTCACCCGATGATGTGGTTGGCGTAATTGACAAAACCGACGAGCTACACGACCATACCTTTATTACCGCTATGGGGCTTTTGCGGGTTGGAGCTGACACTATCTCGCAAACTGGTCAAAACCCGACGCTTAGCAATTTTAAAGACAAGTTCAACAGATTGATGAAGGTCTAAATTATGGCCAAAGATGTGATCTATTTAGAAGTTGACGACGAGATAACTGCGGTTATCGACAAGTTGCAAGACAGCCCGCAGGCGGTTGTAGCGCTGGTTTTGCCAAAGCGCGCCACGGTCTTTCAGAGCGTGGTAAATATGAAACTTTTAAAGAAAACCTCCGAAAAATCTAAAAAAAGCGTAGTGCTGATTACCTCTGACGAAACGGTTTTTGGCATAGCTGGCGTGGCAAGAATTCATGTTGCTAAAACCCTGCAGTCTAAACCGCTGCTTCCGCCTACCCCCAAAAAAGCCGCCGCTGAGACTACTGTTGAGCTTGAAGGCTCCAAAGAGCCTACCAAACTAGGTGATGAGCCAACCGAATCTGCCAGCGATGCTATAGCGTTAGATGAAGTTATCGAGCTTGATAACACCGGCGACAGCGCTGATCCAACCCCGATCAGAGTTAAGCCCAATCGCAAGCTCAAGATCCCGGATTTCAATAGCTTCCGATTGCGATTTTTCCTGATCATTAGCCTGGTAGTGGTTCTGATAGTTGGCTGGTTTTTTGCCTACGTTATTTTGCCCAAAGCCACGATCACGGTGAAAACCAACCAGAAACTGGTTGAAGCCAGCCTGAACCTAACCGCTAACACTGCAACCACTGAGTTTGACCCTGCGACTGGCGTGGTGCCCGCAGTAATGGTAGAGACGTCCCAAACAGACAGTGAAAAAGTTACTGCTACCGGCGAGAAGAATAGCGGCGCCCAAGCCACGGGCACAGTTGTACTGTTCAACTGCAGTAAAGACGACAAACTAAGCGACACGAATCGTACGGTGCCAGCCGGTACAACCATCTCGGGTGGTGGCCTGAATTATGTGATTGCAACAGAGACAGTAGTGCAGCCTAGTAGCTTCGCTGGTAATACTTGCCAGTACAACAAACCGTCGACCGCAGTTACCGTTACGGCGGCTGAGGGAGGCAAAAAGTATAACGTTAGCGGCCGAACCTACACTGTTGCTGGCTTTTCAACAATTATTGCCGACAATGACGCCGGAATGAGCGGCGGCACCGATGTTATCACTAAGGTGATTTCAGCGGCCGATGTTGAGACTGCCAAAACCCGTATGGCTGGCCGACAAAAAGAACTTGCTGCTGCTGAGCTGAGAGCTCAATTACTGGCTCAAAACATGTTTGCGCTTGCCGAAACTATCGATGAAGGTGCTCCAGCTCTAACTGCCAGCCCAGAGGTTGGCAAAGAAGCCGCTGAGGTCACAGTAACTGCTGTAACCAAGTTCACCATGCTGGGTGTTCTGCAGACGAGCATAGACGAACTGCTCAGCATCGCCATCAAACTGGTCGTAAGTGATGACCAGCAGAACATCCAGAACAATGGCTTAGAGACAGCAATATTTACGGTTGCGGAGAAGAAATCACCAACCGAACAAAAACTTTCGCTCAAAACCTCGGCCGTAATTGGGCCGAACATCGACAAGGCCACTATTGCCGCTAATGCCGCCGGCAAGAAGACCGGCGATATTCGTGATTCTATCGAGAGTATCGAAGGCGTCGAGGAGGTTACGATCAAGTACAGCCCATTCTGGGTGTTCCAGACCCCTAAAGCATCTAAAAAAATTACAGTAATACTGGAGCAGGCATCTCAGTGAGCGAAGCGGTAGAGCTTTTGGCCATTGATTTGGGCGATAAACGGACAGGCCTAGCCCGCGCTAATTTGGCGGCCAAGATTCCCGAACCGTTGCAAGGTCTGACCCTGCAAGGAGGTGATTTAGTGGGTGAGATATTAGCTGTTGCTAAGAGGCAAGGTAGCGGATTAATCCTAGTTGGGCTGCCAATCAGCCTTTCGTCGAGTGCTGACAGCGCTCAAACGGCCAAAAGCCGCGTTTTTGCTACTGAACTGGCTAAGTACACCAATTTGCCCATCAAACTAGTTGACGAGGCTCTGAGCACGGCTGGAGCCGATAAATGGCGTGTTCGTTACCCCAAGGCAGGCGCTGATAGCCTAGCGGCCTGCGTTATACTGGAGCGATACATGGAAGAAACGGTGCAAAAATGAAGCTGAACCCCGAAACCGCACCTCAGCGGCGCAAGCTATTGCGGCGTTCATTGATCGGGCTAACTGGTTTGGCCGTTGTATTGTTATCGGTGGTTGGCTATTTGTATTATCAGTACTCACAAGCTCTTAAACCGTTAAACAGTGACGCCGCCGAGATAACAGTTACCGTCGATCTAGATTCGGGCGTGGCTGAAATTGCCGAAAACCTAGAGATTAACCATGTTATCCGTAAGGCCAGCGCCTTTGAATGGTATGTACGGCTTTCGCGAGTTGGTAGTTTGCAGGCGGGTACTTATCGGCTAAAAGCCAGTATGGGCGTGCCCGAGATAGTTGGCATACTCGAAACTGGCAAAGTGGCGACAGACTACGTGACCATATTCCCCTCCAAACGGCTTGATCAGCTGCAAGCCAGCCTAGTAAAAGCCGGTTTTGTTGAGGCCGAGGTTGTGGCTGCGCTGGATCCGGCTCAGTACGCCTCGCACCCCCTGTTTACAGAGACGACCTTGCCGGACAGCTTAGAGGGCTATATCTACCCCGAAACCTTCCAAAAAGACGCTGCAACGACGCCGATACAGATTATTACGGCTTCGCTTGATGAGCTGGACAAGCTAATAACCGAAGAGCTAAAGGCCCAATTAGCTGCTCAGGGCCTAACACTGCGACAGGCGTTTATTTTGGCATCGATAGTTGAGCAAGAAGCTGGTGAGCCCAAAGACGGTGAAGATGACCCCAGGCCAATTGTGGCGCAAGTATTTTTGAAGCGGATGCGCATCGGCATGATGCTCGGATCGGATGTGACGGCTTTCTATGAATCAAGAAAACTCGGCCTAGATGACTCGGTTCAATACGATTCTCCTTATAACACTCGGGTGTACGGGGGTCTGCCACCAGGGCCGATCAGCAATTTTAGCGCCGCAGCCCTAACTGCCGTGGCACAGCCAGCTAACACAGACTGGCTCTATTTTGTGGCCAGTGACCCTGAGGATGGTAAAACCTACTTTTCTAAGACCAACGAAGAGCACGAACGGCTAGTTGAGCAACATTGCAAGACGCTCTGTAATTAAAACAAGCTGTGAGCTGTGAGCGAAAACTCCGTACTCCGTACTCCGCACTCAAAGCTCACAACTAACCCGTATATGGGGTCATGCGAATTGACCGTATGCCTGCTTTTTGCTACAATTGTGCCTACAACGATCTTTGAACTTACTGGGGCGAACAGATAAGAAACACAGTAAAAAAGGGTCGTTGACGTACACTGACGCGTAGTTTCTAACGATTAGCAAGAATATTCGAAAATTCTTGAAAAACAACTAAGATCCAGTGTTACGGCTTTGAAGCTGTAGGTCGGCGAGGGCTTACGGTGTAAGGAGAACATATTCGTACTTCAATAGTGGCTTCCGAAAAAGCCACTTCAATAGCAGCGCGCAACTATCAGGCCATGGGCAACCAGTTATCTGGAGCCTATAAAAAGTCTTTCAAAAAAGCCAAGCGTCACTTTGTCCGTAACAGCTTAATTATCACTAACGTTGCTTTGCTTTTGGGCGTTTCGCTATTTGTTTGGCGCGGCGGCAGCACAACCGGCCAAGCCAACCTGCAAAGTTCTACATCTGTTCCAGGAGCAACAAACCCCCTAGACCAACTTTCGAGCACAGACATTGCTCTAAATTTGGCTGCCATGGCGCGCCTAGAAGAAACCACCGCTGTACTTAACCAATCCGACAGCCAGACTACAAGACAAGACATACTGCCTATCGACAATCAAGTCGTTACTAAGCCTCAAATAATTAGCACCGTTCTTAAGACAAAAGAGAACATTCAAGAATATGTTGTAGCTAGCGGTGAAACCCTTGGTAATATTGCTATCAAGTTCGGTGTTACTAGCGACAGCATTAAGTGGTCTAACGGCCTTAGTAGCGACACCATCACCGCTGGGCGCAAGCTACTTATTCCGCCCGTCAACGGCATTATCTACACCGTCAGAGCCGGTGACACAGCCGATACTCTCGCCGCCTCCTATAGTACAACCAAAGACAAAATAATAAGCTTTAACGACGCTGAGATATCCGGGTTGGTAGTAGGCTTAAGAATAGTCATTCCAGATGGTAAAAAGCAAGTTGTCGCATATTCATCACTGACTAACGGTCGTTTTGCCTTCGGCGTAGACGCCGTTTATGGCTACAACGGCTATGTGTATGGCTATTGTACTTGGCACGTCGCCAACAGAAGGGCCGAGATCGGCAGGCCTCTGCCCGCGAATCTGCGAAACGCAATCTCTTGGTTATCAAATGCCAAAAAGATGGGCATTGCCACCGGTACTCAGCCGCAACAAGGCGCCGTGCTTTACCACAAAAACATCGGTGGGCTGGGTCATGTTGCCTTTGTCGAGAAAGTTAATGAAGACGGCTCTTTGCAAGTCTCAGACATGAATTTCCCTACCTATAAAAAGGTTACAAATCGAGTGGTTACTCCGTCTGAGTTCAAAAGATACGAGTTCATATACTAATTTTTAACTTATAACGTATAACGTAGTGCATATATCGTATTACGTATAATATTCGCTTTATTCGTGAGGCGATTTTTTAGTGAGCGAACAGTCTACTGTCAACAGTAAACTGTTTACTGTAAACTGGACACATGTTTGTTGATACAGCGACTATATTTGTGGCCGCCGGCGATGGTGGCGACGGAATCGTTAGCTGGCGCCAGGAGAAGTTCGTCGATCGTGGCGGGCCTGACGGTGGCGACGGTGGCGACGGCGGCGATGTTATTTTTGTGGCCAGCAATAACGAAAACACACTAGCTAATTTTCGTTTCCAAAAAGAGCAAAAAGCAGAGTCCGGCCGCCCAGGCGAAGGGTCCAAGCGGCACGGCCGTAGCGGTGAAGACCTGGTTGTGCGGGTACCAGTTGGTACAGTGGTGGCGAGCGAAAACGGGCAGGTTTTAGCCGATATGAATGAAAACAATGAGAGGGTGGTTATAGCCCGCGGTGGTAAGGGCGGTTTTGGTAACTCTCACTTTAAGAGCAGTCGCCGTCAAGCTCCACGTATTGCCGAAAAAGGCGAAGCCGGCGAAAGCTTCAGTGCAACTTTGGAGCTCAAAATGATTGCCGATGTTGGTTTGGTGGGGCTACCAAACGCCGGCAAGTCTACTCTGCTGGGCTCGATCAGCAACGCGAAACCTGAAGTCGGAAGTTATCCCTTCACCACCCTACGGCCGCATTTAGGCGTTGTAGATCTCAACAAAACTACCAGCCTGCTCGTGGCCGATATCCCTGGCCTAATTGAGGGCGCAGCCGAAGGCAAGGGCCTAGGCGATGAGTTCTTGCGGCACATTGAGCGCACTAAAGTAATCATCCATCTAATTGATGCCTGGCAGGACGATCTAAAAACGGCCTACAAAACGATTCAAAACGAACTGGCAGCTTATAAAAGTGACATAACCAAGAAATTTCAGTTAATTGCGCTGACCAAAGTCGAAGGTTTAGACGACGAGATGATAGCTGCTGCAAAAAAGGTTTTAGCTAAAGTTGCGCCAAAGGGATCAGAGATTTTTGCTATCTCGGCACACAGCCATAAAGGCGTCAAAGAGTTGTTGGCCGCCGCCGCGGAGCTAGTGACGGCTGCTAAAAAAGCCGAAGCCAAAGAAGCTGCCGAAACCCTGCCGGTTATTACTATCACTAAAGAGCCAGACGAATGGACAATCGCCAAAGAGGGTTCAAACTTTGTGGTCACTGGTTCTAAGATTGAACGTTTTGCCGCTAAGACATATTTTACAAACGAAGAGGGCCAGCAGCGACTGCGCGACATCATGCGGAAGCTGGGGATTACCAAAGAGTTGGAACGCCGCGGTGCAAATGCCGGTGACAAAATCCGCATTGGCCGTCACGGCTCAATTGAGTATTAAGCAGATGGCTCAGACATTCTATTTTTATGATCTTGAAACTAGCAGCGGCAGCCCGCGTGGCGGCCGGATCATGCAGTTTGCCGGTCAGCGCACTGACGAGCAGCTAAAGCCAATCGGCAAGCCAGACAATTTTCTAGTTAAGCTGGCGCCTGATGTTTTGCCTGAGCCCGAAGCCATATTGGTGCACGGCATTACCCCGCAAAAGGCCATTGCCGAAGGTATTAGTGAGGCCGAACTGGTTCAGTTCTTTGAGAGCACCGTTTCTAAGCCCGGTACGATTTTTGTAGGTTTTAATAACATTCGTTTTGACGATGAGTTTATCCGCCGGCTGATGTACCGTAGCTTGCGTGATCCTTACGGCTGGCACTGGCAAGACGGCCGAGGCCGGTGGGATTTGATGGACCCACTCAGAATGATGCGAGCCCTGCGCCCTGACGGCTTTGAATGGCCGTTTGCACCAGACGGCAAGCCGACTGTTCGTCTAGAATCCATGAGCTCAGTCAATAAAATCAAGCATAACGCCCACGACGCGCTTGGCGATGTTACGGCGCTAATTGAATTGACCGCCAGGTTCAAGCAAGCTCAGCCGAAATTGTTTAGTTACCTGCTGTCGATGCGTGATAAAAAAATGGTCGCCAAACTTGTAGAGAAGCCCGAGCCGTTTCTGTACACCAGCGGTAAATACAGCGGTGACTACTTAAAAACTACCGTTGTCACGACGATTGTTAAACATCCTAAACGGGAGGCTGCGGTGGTCTATAATCTGCGTGTTGACCCCACTCCGTACCTTGGTTTAAGTGCGGTCGAACTAGCGGCGCGCTGGCGTGAATACGATCCAAAGCTCAGGCTTCCCATAAAAACAGTGCAGTATAATCACTGTCCTGCAGTCGCTCCTACGTCAGTTCTAGACCAAGCTAGCATTAAAAGGCTTAGTATCGACCAAGCAGTAATTTCAAATCATCAAAAACAGCTAGCGGACAATCCAGAATTTGCCAGAAAAGTTTTAGAAGCGCTGGAAGTACTTGATCAAAAACAGGCCTCGCTTCTACCCGAAGAGGGTGTTGATGTCGACGAGGCAATTTACGACGGTTTTTGGAGCGACAGCGACAAGGTGCTGCTGCAAAAACTAGTTAAGGCCGAGCCCCAAGCGTTGATAGCTGCTGCCGAATCCCAAGAAAGCAAAAAAATAAGCGAACTAGGGTTCAGATACGTGGCACGAAATTACCCCAACAAGTTGACGTCACAGCAGCATGAGCGGTGGGAGGCTTACCGGCAAAAAACCTTACTTGAAGGCGGTGAGAAGAGCCGTTTCAGCCTGTTCTTTAACCATTTGTCTGAAGCCTCAAAACGCCCTGACTTATCGGCCAACCAAAAGTATCTGCTTACCGAAGCTCAGTTGTACGCTGAAACAATTATGCCCGAGCTGTAGAGCGGCTTGCTTTTTTTGCTTTTTTTGCCGGCGTGGTTTCACCAATAAGGTGCTGCTTTTTGTACAAGCTGATTTCAGCGACTAAAAGTGCTACAGCGAAAACCACCACCAAGTGGGCAATGTTTATTCTAATTTGAGTACCAGGGATTTGCCCTAGCACAAGAAAGCTCATCATCTTAACCAACCCCTTAATAAAATGTTTGTAGCATTATATAACTAAATTGCCACAAGATCAAGCAGAGTATTTAAAAATGATTATGTTTTACGGGTAAACTTACGCCGGGCGTAGCTGGTAAGCTTCTCGATTCGACGGCGATTGGCGAGCAGAAGGGTTAAACCAAAGAAGCAGCCGGCAACGGCGACTGAGTCGAGTAGGTTGCGCGTGGTTTGGTATAAAAGGGAAACGGCTACCACTATGATCAGCGCTCCCAGAACATCGTAAAAAATATAGGCTCGTCTATTCTGCGGAAAAATAATCTGATACAGGTCTGTTCCCTTGGTCTTAACTTGTTCCAGGATGCGTCCGGCCCAGGCGTGATTGATGGCCAGCAGGCCAAGGCCCCCGAATAGCAGAGGGATACCACCAGGGCCAGGGATCCAGGCAACTAGCGGCACAGCCAGCAACATCAAAACACCTAAAACATCAATTAGCACGCGTCTCCATAGAGCTGGTTTAGTCCGTTCCATGACTCCAGTATAGCGACTTCTCTGATTTATTGCGGAGAAACTAGTTTTAATTTTCTGGGCGAGGGTGTACCCTGGATCTAGGTCACATACTCATAAAGCGAGGGGAAACAAACATTCAAGATAGACGAGGTTTTGGAGGATACTCTGTTGCTGACTCGCCCGATTTCAGGCGCTTGGGCCAACAGCGCGGAGTGTTGCCAGCTCAGCGAATTATGCCCTTGCTATATGTCGGGCGCCAGGTTGACCTTCGGTGTGGCTCTAGATTCGCGTGGCATGATTACTTAGACGAAATTGGTCAGCGAAACTTCGGACGCGGAAAAGCAAAGGCCTACGGCTCGATGGCTGTGTCTTTTGTAACGGCCAACGAGATGGGCAAGATGCTTAGTGCCAAGCTTCCGCATATTTTTGCCGACAAAGACGCCGCTAGGATAGAACAATACTACCGACAGCTTGCTAAAGCCTATCGTGCGTTTGTTGCCGAACAAGCCCAAGTTGTCCTAGAGGCTTATAATGCCGCGGTTTTGCATTCGCCGGAAGTAGACTGGGATAACGATAAGTCAACAAAGCTTTGGGCGAATATGCTTTTTGACACGAGCTCTCAGCCCCAATAATATGGGAAAAATGATCTAGCGGTGGTGTTTGGGCACGAAGACCAAGAGGCTCTAGCAGAAGAAATGAGGAATACCTGGGAATTTCTAAAGAGAGAGAAGCTAGACACTAGGTATATCGATCACGCCAGAGAGCCGCATCTTAGCGTTTTCGAAACTTTTCATCCACTGGGGCAAGTAGCGCTTTTTGGAGATCACATACCTAACGGTATCTCACTGCGGGCTCCGAGCTGCGTGGTTTCTGACAACTCGCCGACGGCCTAGACAACAATAGTTACAAAAGTGCTATAATTACAATATTATTGTTTTATTAGCTTTAGGATTATCGTGAATTATTCTTTAGAGGCTTTTACGAGGTTGGAAGTTATACGCCGAGTACACGGAGCTGAGCAATTAGTAGATCGTATTGGCGCCCTTGCTTCGAGAGTATTTGTGGGCGACCAAACAACTGCACTGCAGATCACCGATCCAGACATTGTCGGCAATACACCTAGGATCGTCGCCATACCCAGGCAAATCTTCACCTTGTACGATGCCAACAGTCTACGAGTGCCGCTCTTAGAACGACGGGCAACGCCCGAAAAACGGTTAGACGGTAAGTTTAGCTCAGCAAGACGACTGCTACGCGAAGGTAGAAGTTTAGGGGCTAGTCGTAAGGGTCAGCCAGGCCGTCCAGCGCTAGAACCAATCCGAAAACAGCTACACTACATACAGCTGGCTGCAGATTTTCCAAATGACGAGCGTATGCCGGTTAAATTGAGCTCAGTTGGCGTAAGGTTTAGTGAAGGCGTTGAGAACGGTGACATCGAGCTATGCCTGGAGCCCTCCTTTGATCATTTAGCAGCAGGCGTATTAATCGCTCAGGCCAAAAAATGCAGTAGTGCGCTAAAACAAATATCAAAACCCGTGTCCCAGCCGGAATCACCGCAACGGGTGGGGATCCCTATTTTACGAGTGAGAGAAAGCGTTGACGGTCAACAGATTGAAAGGTTTTGTTCGTTAGTTTGTTCGGAGCTGCTTCCAACAGTACTTCACATATCTCAACCCGAAGTGATACCGTACTAATAATTAGCAGCGTTACCCTAGAATAACTCATCGAAACAGAGTATAATTATCAGACTTTATGTCTGAGAGAATCATTATTCGAGGTGCCCGCGAGCACAACCTAAAAAATGTTGATCTAGACATTCCACGCGGTAAATTGGTGGTTTTCACTGGCGTGTCGGGCAGCGGTAAAAGTAGCCTAGCTTTTGACACCATCTATGCCGAAGGCCAACGCCGCTATGTAGAATCTTTGAGTGCCTATGCTCGCCAGTTTTTGGGCTTAATGGAAAAGCCCGATGTCGACCAGATTGACGGTCTTAGCCCGGCAATATCGATTGACCAAAAATCTACCAGCCGTAACCCGCGCAGTACAGTTGCCACCGTCACCGAGATCTACGATTACCTGCGCCTGTTATTTGCCAGGATCGGTACAGCACACGGCCCCGACGGCAAGCCAATTAAAAGCATGACAGTCGAGGCTATCAGCGGCGGAGTCCAGGCTTTAGAGCAAAACCATCGTTTAATGATTTTAGCGCCAATTGTTATAGACAAAAAAGGCGAGCACGCTCACGTCCCCGAGTTGTATATGCGCCAGGGCTACTCAAGAGCTCGGGTTGACGGAGTTATTTATGCCCTCGACGAGTTTCCGGAGCTCGATAAAAAGTACAAACACAGTATCGAAATCGTGGTTGATAGAGTTATCAATAGTAATGAGCACGTTAGCCGCATCTTTCAGGCGGTTGAAGCTGGTTTGGTGCTCGCCGAGGGTCAGCTAACGGTAATTGATGCCGATGCTGACAACAGAAAGCATTCCTTTAGCCAGAGGTACTATAACCCAGACTACCCTGATTTTGTGGCACCCGATATGGAGCCACGGACATTTAGTTTTAACAACCCGCACGGTGCTTGCCCAGTTTGTACCGGGCTTGGCAACCGGCTAGAGGTCGACCCGGAGCTGGTTCTGCCAAACGGTAACCTGACAATTGCCGAGGGAGCGATTCGCCCCTATAACAGGATGGCGCCCGATGCCTGGAACATGAAAAAGCTGCAGGCTGTGGCAGATCAGTACGACTTTTCACTGCACATCCCAACCGGCCAGTTAAAAAAAGATGAGCTTGAAAAGGTTCTTTATGGTACCGGCAGTCAGACCTACCGAGTGAGTTTGGGATCGGGGCGGCACTTTGACACGACCTACGAAGGCGTTATACCCAACCTAGAGCGTCGTCACAAAGAAACCGATAGCGACTTTATGCGCCGTGAGATCGAACGCTTTATGATCGAAAAACCCTGTCATGCCTGCTCTGGCAAACGTCTAAAACCCGAAGTCTTGGCCGTGACGGTTGCCGACCAATCGATCATGGACATCTGTGGGCTGTCGGTAGGCGAGGCCGTGGCGTTCTTTGAAACAATCAAATTCTCTGAAAAAGAGCAGACCATCGCCTACCAAATTATTAAAGAAATCAGAGCCCGTTTAAGCTTTCTAAACGAGGTTGGGCTGAATTATCTGACGCTGGCTCGCAGTGCCAACACCCTGTCTGGCGGTGAAGCTCAGCGTATACGTTTGGCTACGCAAATCGGCAGCGGCCTGCAGGGCGTTTTGTACGTGCTCGACGAGCCCAGCATTGGCCTGCATCAGCGCGACAACGCCCGGCTTATGAAAACCTTACAAAAACTGCGCGACATCGGTAACTCAGTAATTGTGGTCGAACACGACGAAGAAACCATCAGAAGTGCCGACTTTTTAGTAGATATTGGCCCCGCAGCCGGTATTCACGGCGGCGAGATAATTGCCGCGGGGCTGCCCAGCGAAGTTGCCAAAAACAAAACCAGCATCACAGGTCAATACCTGCGCGGCGAAAAAACCATCGCCGTACCCAAAAAACGGCGACCGGGCAATGGTAAGCAGTTGGTAGTTAACGGTGCTCGTGAACACAATCTAAAAGACATTGATGTTAGTATCCCACTCGGTTTGATGGTGGCAGTTAGCGGTGTTTCGGGTAGTGGTAAGAGCACGCTTATCAACGATATTGTTGCCAAAGAGCTGCGCGCTCGTTTGCACAGCTCCCACGAACCAGCCGGCCGGCATAACAGCATTGAGGGTGTTGAGCACCTCGACAAAGTGATTATTATCGACCAGTCGCCAATTGGCCGCACACCGCGCAGTAACCCGGCTACCTATGTGGGGTTGTTTACGCCAATTCGCGAGTTGTTTGCAACTACGCCCGAGGCCAAGATCCGAGGCTACAAGGCCGGGCGCTTTAGCTTTAACGTCCGCGGCGGCCGCTGTGAAAATTGCCAGGGCGACGGGCTTATAAAAATCGAGATGCACTTTCTGCCGGATGTTTACGTAACCTGTGAAGTTTGCAAAGGCAAGCGTTACAATCACGAAGCTCTCGAAATTCACTACAAGGGCAAAACCATTGCCGATGTTTTGCAGATGACAATCGAGCAGGCCTGCCAGTTTTTTCAAAACATCCCAAGCATCGCCAATAAGCTAGAAACCCTGCTGCGGGTGGGCCTGGGTTATATGACGCTCGGCCAATCTTCGACTACGCTGTCGGGCGGTGAAGCCCAGCGGGTCAAGCTGGCCACCGAACTGTCGCGGCGCCCAACTGGCCGTACGCTGTACGTGCTTGATGAGCCTACTACCGGCCTGCATATGGATGACGTTAATCGATTGCTTCAGGTGTTACACGCCCTAGTCGATACCGGTAACAGCATGATTATTATCGAGCATAACCTGGATGTGATTAAATCGGCCGACCACATAATTGATATGGGCCCCGAAGGCGGTGACGGCGGCGGGCAGATAATTGCCGAGGGCACCCCCGAACAAGTTGCCAAAAATCAAAGAAGCTACACAGCTCAGTTTCTAAGCAAACTTGTCTAGGAATCTTTGTTTAGGCTAATAAGGCGTAAGAAGCGGTGCCACTGGCGAAAGATTGCGGCGGCAATACGTTTTCGACTTATCGGATCTTTTAGTACATGTAATAACGGCGGGGCAAAAACCAGTGGCGTTGTAATGGCCATGACCGGCAGAATGTAAGCGTCAATATTGGGGATGACGCCGCCTAAAAAGTAGCCGCCCAAGGTAACTCCAACTCCCCAAATCAGCGCGCCGGCGACGTTAAACAGCATAAAACGCCGGCGGTCCATTTTGGCCGCGCCAGCTACAATTGGCGCAAAAGTGCGCACAATTGGTATAAAGCGAGCAAGAGTAACGGTTTTGCCACCGTGAGCTTCATAGAACTTCTCAGCACGCGCTAAGTATTCTTGTCGAAAAATAATTCCGTCTTTTTTACGAAAAATTCGATGCCCGGTTCGCCGGCCTATGCTGTAGCCAACGTTATCACCGATAATTGCCGCCAGCACCACTATCATGAGCAGCAGCAGCAGGGGTAGATGTCCCTGCGAAGCAAAAAGTCCAGCAGCAAACAACAGAGTATCTCCAGGCAAGAAAAATCCAATCAAAAGACCGGACTCAGCGAAGACAATCAGCCCAATCAGCAGCAGCCCGCCGCTTTGAATAATTGTTTCCGGATCAAGGACAGACATCACCCTATTCTATCAGACTGAGTAATCTGTTATAATAAGGGCTAATCTATAAGTTAGGAATAAAAGTTGAGCTTAAAAGCTATTACTCTGCAGGCCGAAAAACGTGAAATCACTGGCAAAAAGGTCAAGTCGCTGCGCCGTGTTGGCAAAGTACCGGCCGTTATTTACGAACGCGGGCAAGATTCTGAGCATATCACCGTCGAGGCTTTGCCTTTATCACGAGTTTGGTCGGCAGCTGGTAAGCACCATATTGTTCAGGTTGAATACGACGGCGCCAGCCGGATGACACTTATCAAAGATGTTGATTTTGACCCAGTTAAGGGCTCTATGACGCACGTAGCTTTTCATGCCATTAAACAAAACGAAAAAGTCGAAGCTGAGATACCGGTTGAAATTACTGGTGATATTCCTGCCGAACGGCTTGGATTCTTCTTGGTCAAGCCAATGACCGAAGTTCAGATTAAAGCCTTGCCGGCTGACCTACCCGACAAGCTCGAAGTTAGCGGTGAAACTCTTGCAGCTGTTGGCGACCACCTAACTGTAGCCGACCTAACCGTACCCGCAAATGTCGAAATTATGACCGAACCTGATCGTACTCTGGCCGTAGTTGAAGAATCTCGAGCCGACGTTGAAGCCGTAGCCGAAGAAGTAGAAGGTGTGGAAGGTGAAGAAGCTGCTGAGTCAGCCGCTGATGTACCGAGCGAACACGGTGCCAAAGAAGAACCCGCACAAGCCGAAAATAAGCAATAGCATTGACAAAAAGTCCATTAGAGCGTATAATTAGATGATATCCTATGGTTTATTTAAATACGCTCCTACCACTTTTGGGCTGTACGGCAGACAGGACCACTCGTCAAATGCGCGAACGTCTACCTGTCGATCCTGCTTTGGCAGTCACCGAAGTCGGTAGATTCACCTCACGGGATGAACTACATGCGGCAATCTTGAGATACCAAGCCAGTGACCCGCATGATTTAAGAGTCCTAGAAGAATACAATAACCGTATGGCAAGTATTTACCATGAGCTGACCGGCCTAGCGTTAGGCTAATTAGTCAGTAATAAAGCCGCCAGATTGGTGGCTCCAGAGACGGGCATAGAGTCCGTCTTTTTGTTTGTGCAGTTCCTGGTGCGTGCCTTCTTCGACTATTTGGCCGTTATCGAGTACAACAATCCGGTCCATCTTTTTAATAGTGCTGAGACGGTGGGCAATCACAATGGCGGTTTTGTCTTTCATAAGCTCCCACAGGGCTTGCTGTATTAAGGCTTCGCTTTCGCTATCGAGGGCGCTGGTGGCTTCGTCGAGCAGCACAATCGGAGCATCTTTTAACAGAGCGCGGGCAATGGCCACGCGCTGTTTTTGCCCTCCGCTTAGTTTGACGCCCCTCTCACCCACCAGCGTGTCGTAGCCGTTGGGTAATCTGGTGATGAATTCATGGGCGTAGGCGGCTTTGGCGGCTTTGGTCACCTGGGCGTCAGTTGCGCCGGGGTTACCGTAACGGATGTTGTCGGTTAGGCTGCGGTGGAACAGTAGCGGTTCTTGGGGCACATAGGTAATAGCCTGCCGAAGATCGGCCTGCTTAACCTCAGATATGTCTTGATCGTCAACCAAGATCTGGCCATTCTGGATATCCATGAACCTCAGCAGCAGCTTGGTAACAGTTGTTTTGCCGCCGCCACTTGGGCCGACCAGGCCGATCTTTTCACCGGGCTTGATGGTCAGATTAAAGTTCTCAAACAGTACATCACCCTCGCTTTCGGGGTACCAAAAGGTAATGTTTTGCATATCAACCGAGCCAGACTTGGCCTTGAAATGCTTAGAGTGAGCTGGGTCTTTAACCTCTGGCTCTAGTTGCAAGATCTCGGTCATGTCGCTGGCATCACCAAACACGCGAGTAAACTGCCTAAAGGTGTTGTTTAGATCCCAAAGCCGGCGCATCATTGCCATAACAAAAGTCAGCGACAGATAAACGCTGCCGACAGCCAGGAATCCATTGACTGCCAGGACAATTGACACGATTATAGTCAGCTGGTTAATGCTGCGTTGTAACAGGCCAGTCACTAGCTCCTGCCGTTTATTAACTGCCATAGTGTCCATTGAACGCTCGTGGACGTTGTCGACGCGTTTTTGCATACGGCCAATCTCATGCGCTTCGTTCGAGAATGATTTAACGGCTAAGATGTTGCTGATAGTGTCGGCTAACTGGCCGGTGCGCTTAGTCTCAGCCACCGCCCAACGTTTATTAAACGGTACTTGCTGGCGACGGTAAACCCAAACCAAAGGGATATATATAACTGTAATCAGAAGGATACCAGCTACTACCAGCGGAGCGATTGGTAGCAAAACGACCGATGTTGCAATCAGCCCAACTATTAGCTTAAAAACATTCCAAGTTAACGGATCGCTAAAGCGCTCAAACGAACCGACGAACTTGTTGGACTGGTTAACCAAAGACCCAGCGAACCGATCTGAGAAAAACCGGTAGCTCATGTTGCTTAAGTGGTGGAAGACGTGCATTGTCAGGTCGCGCTGAACTGCGTCTTGAGTTCGCCAAAAGATAGGTATAATGACCCGGTTCCACACCAGATGCCCAAAAACATCAAGAGCAACAATTATTGCCAAAACTGGCCACACTTTGCTCAAGCTTAGAGCTGCTGTGTCGCCCGCCGCCAGCTTGGTTAGTAGGGTGCTGATTAAAATTGGCGCGATCACATCTTCAGCAACTTGAGCAATAACCATCGATGGATAAATTATCCAGAGCTGTTTTTTGTACGGTTTAGTAAAGCGCCAATATAGCGCTAGTGTTTGCTTAGATGTGCTCATGATTCGGCTCCTTTAATCGCCGAGAATCGTAACTATTTTAAGTTGTTTTAGAGGGTTTTTTGTTTTTGAACGCTCTTTTTGGCCGCCTCGTTAGATACTACTATTACGCTTATAGTACACCCTGTTAGCACAGATAGCAAACCCACACATTCCTCCCAGCTAGCTTGCTCCTTGGCGAAGCCAAAGACCCCGCTAGCTTCTTGGCCATTCTCAGTTTAAGAAGTGCAGTACTCACTTCAGCGTAGCTTAAGTACGTTTCATTCCGTGCTTTCTTCTCTCACCGAGACTGGCTCAAGATAGGAATGCGTGGGATAATAGGCAGCAAATGGAGAAAATAATCCTTTACTACAAATTCGTACCAGTAACTGACCCGGTGATGACCATGCGTTGGCAAAAGGAGCTGTGCGCTCGGCTGGAGCTTAAAGGCCGGATCATAGTTGCCGCTCAGGGCATCAACGGCACGCTCGGTGGCAAGCTTGAGAACTTACTGGAGTATAAACGCGAGATGAATCGTTCGGTTTTGTTCAAGGGCATAACTTACAAATGGAGCGATGGCGGCCAAGACTACTTCCCAAAGCTGTCGGTCAAAGTTAAACCCGAGCTGGTGGCCTTTGATGCCGCCGTCGAGATCAAAATTGATCAAGACGGTGTCCGGGGCGGCGGCAAGCGCCTAAAACCAGCGGCTTTGCACAAGCTTATTGAGGAGCGGGGCGAGGACGTGGTGTTTTTTGACGGCCGTAATAAGTATGAAGCCCAAGTGGGGCGTTTCAAAAATGCTGTGGTGCCTAATGTAACAACCTCGCGTGATTTTATTAAAGAGATCGGAAAGCCGAAGTACAACAAGTTCAAAGACAAACCAGTGGTAACTTACTGTACCGGCGGAATCCGCTGTGAAGTTTTGAGCACGCTCATGAAAAACCGCGGCTTCAAAGACGTCTATCAGCTAGATGGCGGTATTGTAAAATACGGTGAAAAGTACGGCGACAAAGGTTTTTGGGAAGGCAAATTGTTCATTTTTGACAACCGCATGAAAACGGCATTCTCCGACGAGTCAAAAGATATAGCCAGTTGTGAGGCCTGTGCTAAACCAACCAGTAACCTTGTAAACTCCACCAATGTCAGGCGAAAACTACATGTAGTCTGCGAAGATTGCGTTGTAAAACCAACCCAAGCTACGCTGATTTCACTCATGTTATGATTATGGCATGGGCGAATACGTTACAAAAACTGCATTAACAGAATCAATTGATAGGCTAGATGAAAAAATCGAAGCAAGATTTGATGATCTTACAGAACTATTAAAAACTTTCATGGTACAAGTCGACGATCGGTTTAACCGGTTGGAAGAGCGAATGGAAAAACTCGAAGAATCACACCAGAGACTATTGAACACTGTTGATGGCTTTATCTCTCGCATTGATCATTACGAGACAGAGCAGACAGCACGAGACAGTCAGTTTGCGAAACTACTCGTCTGGGCTCGCAAAGTCTCCAAAAAAACCGGTATACCCCTCGAGAATTTGTAAAATATTAAGGTGTGATTTAACTTACAGATAAATATTGTCTTTATTTCTGTAAACAGTAATCCGCCGTCTGGCGGAGTAAACTGTTAACTATGTCTATGAATGATGTTTTGAAAGATAAGCTAAAAAACCTACCCTCAAGCCCTGGGGTTTATTTTCATAAAGACGGCTTGGGCGAGGTTATTTATGTTGGCAAAGCGGCGGTTTTAAAGAACAGAGTTAAAAGCTACTTCCAAAAACAAAAAAACCGTGACCCAAAAACCGAAGCTCTGGTTTTAGAAATTGTTGACACCGACTGGATCGAGGTTGAGACCGAAATTGACGCGCTGTTTTTAGAAGCCGAAATGGTTAAGCGCTACATGCCGCGTTTCAACATCTTACTGCGCGACGACAAGTCTTTGAGCTACGTGCGGATCGACCACAAAAGCGATTACCCAACCGTTACACTGACTCGGCGTCCGCTCGATGACAGCGCCGACTACTACGGGCCGTTCATGAATGGTTACAGCGTTAAAAAAGCCCTGCGTTACTTGCGGCGAGTGTTTCCTTTTGCGGTTTCTGGCAGAGAAGGCGCCATGGGCAGCCGGCTTTATGAACAACTTGGCTTGGACCCGGGCATCGCATACGGCAAAACTAGCCTCAATGCTTACCGTGCTAACTTGCGCCGGCTGTCGCGCTACCTGCGCGGTGAACGGCGCCAGTTAATTGCTGAACTTGAAAAAGACATGAAAAAGGCCAGCCAAAATAAAGAGTTCGAAAAGGCCGCCATAATGCGCAATCAGCTATTTGCTATGAAAAGTTTAAGCCAGCAGGTGATTTTCAGCGACCGTGAGTTTATGGACATTAGTCGCGACAAAGGCTTGGCAGGTTTGGCCGAACTGCTTAACTTGGCTGAGCCGCCAAAACGAATCGAAGGCTACGATATATCACATATGAGCGGCACCGATACAGTTGCCAGCATGGTGGTTTTTGAGTCAGGCCTACCGAATAAGGCGGCCTACCGGAAATTTAAGATGAGAGTTCCAGGAAATGATGATTTTGCCCACATGAACGAAGTTATAACCAGGCGGCTCGGCGAAAAAAACCGATCCGACTGGACACTGCCAAACCTATTCTTAATTGACGGCGGCAAGGGTCAACTGGCTGTGGCTATGGCGGCTAGAGATGCCGCTGGCTTTGCTGACTTGCCAATGATCGGGCTGGCCAAGCGCGAGGAAGAAATAGTTGTGAAGACCGAGGACCGAGGACCGAAGACTCAAGAAATTAAACGAAGGGCAGTTGGGCTACATGCGCTAGTGCGTGAGACTGATGATTTTTTGCTGGTTGAGCTTCCTAAAAACTCCGATATCGTCAAACTGCTCCAGCGCATCCGCGACGAATCGCACCGCTTTGCCGTTAGCTACCACAGCACGCTCAAACGTAGCCGCCAGACCACCAGCTGGCTAGACGAGGTGCCAACCATTGGCCCGGCTACTCGCAAAAAGCTAATCAAGACTTTTGGCAGCGTACGCGGCCTAGGCCAAGCTCGGCACGAGGAGATAGCCAGTGCAGTCGGCCAAAAGAAAGCCGAAGTGCTGCGCCGGTATATTCGTACGGTCGATCATTAAAGTCCAGTATACTTAAGCCGATGTTCAGCCCAGAGTTTTTTACCGGCAATCGCCAGCGGTTAGCAAGTAGTCTGTCGGAGGCCTTGATGGTGGTTTCGGCCAATGGCTTGGTGCAGCGCAGCGCAGACACCACCTATCCGTTCGTTCAAGACAGTAACTTTTGGTATTTAACTGGTATAAACGAGCCCGATTTACTTTTGGTAATAGACGGTGACAATGAGTACATAGTCTTGCCAGAGCGTGAGCCAGCTCGTGATTTATGGGAAGGCAAGGTTGATACAAATGTTTTAAGGCAGATTAGCGGCGTCAAGGAGTTCGTTTCGACCAAACAGTTTAGCGCTCGCCTGAGAGCGGCTACTGCTAAAAAGCGGACGATCGCCAGTCCAGCGCCGCTTGAGGCCTATGTGTCCGCGCACGGGTTTTATGCCAATCCGGCCCGCCAAAAACTTGAAGACTTGTTGCTGGCTCACAAAGCAAAAACCAGTGATTGCCGCCAAGCTATTGCTCGCTTGCGACAGCTCAAACAAGCGCCTGAAATGGCAGCAATAAAGCAGGCGGTTGATATTTCGTTAGCTAGTTTTAAGGCTGTGCGGGCGGAGATAATGAGCTATAAGACTGAAGCTGAAATAGCCCGGGCTATAAGTGTTGAGTTTATTGGTAGGAGTGCCGATGGTCACGCCTATACGCCTATTGTGGCCAGTGGCAAGCATGCCACTACGCTTCATTATGTCAAAAACGACTCACTTGTAGCTAAAAACCAACTGCTGTTGATTGATGCCGGAGCTGAATACTTGGGTTATGCCTCGGACATAACTAGGACCTGGGCAGTGGGGCAGGTCTCCGAGCTCGCTAAAACTGTTCACCAGATTGTCGCCGATACTCAAAAATTCGCCTTAAGTTTGTTAAAGCCCGGGGTAATGCTTAGGGCCTACGAAAAACAGGTGCACGAGTATTCGGTAGATTTGCTTGTGAAAAGAAAAGTTTTCACAGGTGTGTTAAGCGCTCAAAAAGCCTGCCCGCACGCCATCTCGCACTTTTTGGGGTTAGATGTCCACGACGCTGCCGATTACGATCTGCCGCTTGCCGAAAACATGGTGCTAACGGTTGAGCCGGGGGTTTATTTGCCGGCTGTAGGCGTCGGAGTTCGGATCGAGGACAATGTTCTGATAACCAAAACCGGCATCGAACTACTGTCGGCAGGTTTACCGACCGGGCTTTAGAATGTACAATGAGTGCAAATGAGCAATAAGCGAGCAATGCGGTTTCTAGTGCGCTGGTTTGGATGCAGCCTGGGGCTGTGGATTGCCGCAGAACTGCTTGGAACAGACCGCATATCTTTTCAAAACCGTTTTAGCGTGGTCGTAGTATCTGGCCTGGTATTGGCAGCTATAAATACCTTTTTGAAGCCTTTGATCGTATTTTTGTCGCTCCCAGCAGTGCTGCTGACGCTAGGGATCTTCATGATCGTGATAAATGGGATCACCATATCAATTGCGGCTCGTCTTTATGGCCCGCTTGAGGTAACCAGCTTCAGCTCAGCCATACTGGCAGGGGTGGTGATTGGCCTGGTCAACTTTTTTGTAACGGCAGTTGTTGAGGAGGAGCGCAAATGAGTTTTTGGGAAGTTATCAGTGTTAGCTCAGCCGTGCTTCTGACTATATTGATCTTGGTGCAAACCCGCGGGGCTAGCTTGGGGGCTGGTTTGGGCGGCGGCGGCGAAGTCAACACCGTCAGGCGCGGTTCTGACAGAACAATATTTTTGATAACCATTATTGTTGCGGTTATTTTTGGTCTGTCGCTTCTCGGCGGACTAATAACCAGTTAGGACTCTAGGCACTAAAACGGTGGGAGAGACATGACATACCCGTACACTCGTAAAAGCAAAACCCGTTTTGAACGGCTGCTTCGCCTTCGTCGCCGCCAGGTATTTGAAGCCGGCGAACAGGCCGAGCAAGAGATCGAAAGGTTGTTGTTTAAGCGGCTGGGGCGGCTAGTCGGAGTCAGGCGGTTTGTAGCTGGCTGGGTGCTGTTTGTGGTTGTCTTGATTGCCGGTGTGGCTGTGCAATCACGCGGCCTTGGCCAATACTATCAGGCTCTAACACCTTCGTCCGGCGGTACGTTCCGCGAAGGCGTTGTTGGTACTTTTACAAACGCTAATCCACTCTATTCTGTGTCTAGAGTTGACGCAAGTGTTAGTAAATTAGTCTTTTCGGGGCTGCTTCGTTTTGACAAGGACAATCATCTGGTGGGTGACTTGGCTGAGTCGTGGACGAGTGACGAGCGGGGGCAGGTTTATACAGTCAAGCTGCGCGGTGGCGTTAAGTGGCATGACGATGTTAGCTTGTCGGTGGCCGATGTGCTGTTTACTTATTCGGTTATTCAGAACCCCGATGCTCGGTCGCCGCTGTTTAGTAGCTGGCAGGGCGTGGTGGTTAGTTCGCCAGCGCCAGATATAGTAGTTTTTGCTCTGCCAACTCCGCTGGCGGGTTTTCAAAACTCGCTGACTAACGGCATAGTGCCGCAGCATATTTTATCGGGTGTGCCAATTGGCCAACTCCGTAGCGTGGGTTTTAATACTGTTAGCCCGATTGGTACCGGACCGTTCAAGTTTTCGTCGGTTGAGGTTATTGGCAACGACACAGACACCCGTGAAGAACAAGTTACCCTGCGGGCTTACGAAGGCTATCATTTTGGGCGCCCTGCGATCGACAGCTATGTGCTGCGCGCTGTACGCTCACAAGACCGCTTGGCCGAAGCGTTTGATAAAAGGGAACTAAATGCCGCCGTGGGCTTGAGCCCAACGGAGGTGCCTTTTAATGACGACACTGTCCAAACCTTTAGCGTGCCGTTAACCAGTGCGGTTTATGCTTTTTTGAATAATTCGTCGCCAATACTTAGTGATGTAAAGGTTAGGCAAGCTTTGGGGTATGCAACTGATACCGAAACAATTCTAAATAAGATCGGCTATCCGCTAATTCCGGTCACACAGCCGTTTTTGCGCGGCCAAGTTGGCTATGATCGAGCTTATGAACAACGTACGCCGAACCAAGCCGAGGCTGAGCGCCTACTAGACGAAGCCGGCTGGATTAGGATTGCGGAAGGCGCTACGCGTGTAAAAGACGGTGTGGAGCTTAGGCTTAGGATGTACTCACAAAGCTTGGCGGAGTATGCCCTGGTCGTTCAAAACCTGCAGGATCAGTGGCAAAAGATCGGTGTAGCTGTTGACGCCAACCTGCAACCTGAGAGTGATCTGCAAACAGGTGTGATCGCCCAGCACGACTACGATGTTCTGCTGTACGGAATCGCCATTGGCGCCGATTCGGATGTTTTTGCTTATTGGCACAGCTCTCAAGCCGACCCTCGCTCACCTAATCGGCTAAACCTTTCAGAGTACAAGAGCACTGTGGCTGATTCAGCGCTAGAAGCTGGCCGTACTAGGATTGATCCTTCACTGCGAGCGCTTAAATATCGTCCGTTTTTAGAGGCTTGGAAAAACGATGTGCCGGCAATTGGGTTATACCAACCGCGCTTTTTTTACGTCGTTCGAGGTCAGCTTGAAGGTTTTACTGGTCAGCCGTTCAATAATTCTATCGACCGCTTGAACAACGTAATTCATTTTATGATTCGCCAGAGCCGCTCACTTAGATAGCCACCATGAGTTGATGGTGGAAGGCGCTGTCGTGGTAAAATAAGCACCGATTCCATCGCCGCAGTGGTGAAATTGGTATACACGCTAGTTTCAGGTACTAGTGGGGCAACCCGTGGAGGTTCGAGTCCTCTCTGCGGCACCATGGTTCGACAAGTCTTCGGTCGCAAGCTCGGGTCGAATCTGCTAACTATTTTTAGCTCGTCGAACTTACCAAAAAAAAACAGCCCAACAATGGATCTATTTGTTGTTAATGGTTGGGCAAAAGCTACTACGCTTAAATATATTACGCAGGTGCGTAAAATATTTACATGGCTTACCAGGCGAGCTTTTGAAACAGGATAACAGACCGAACCAGCGCGCCACTTTTTAATTTGCTAATGCTTGCCATTCAACACGGATGGGCTATTATTCAAATTGAAGTTCAGGCTAGGAGAAATATGAAAGTATCTATTCGTTCACGGAACAGAAACCCGGGCGCATTAACGCCTCCCGGTAGTAACGACCCCGTTCCATACCAGCACGGCTTGATCATAGCAGCACTAAGAATCTGGGATGACCCATGGCAACTGGATAGGCGCGTTATGACCTGGCGGCGGCAGGAGCATTATTATCATTCCAATAACTCTGCGCTTGAACTTCCTGTCCGTTCAGAGCAGACCCACACAGGACCAAGCGTGCGGCCAGGTCCTCTGCGGAATGTAGGGTTCCTGGATGTACCATTGGCCGTGCTTCGCTCCCACCCAGATACACCCAACGTACTTCCAGAAAAGCATGAGGGTATGTGGATTAGCACTAATCCCGCCTGGCCTGAAAGGACAGTCGACGAAGTATTAAGAAAATTTGGACTGCGGGCTGTATGGGAGGATTCTTCAAAAGACCTCACCGAGACTTATGAACTTGCGCCAACGATTGTTGGAGAAGTAACGGCTGAGAATTCAGAACCGTTTGACGAGACTCCTCTCGTTCTCTCTGCGTTAGTCGTATACGCAAAACGCCAAGTATTAGAAACAGTACGCTTGTAGTGTAACTTTCGCCCCTCACTCAACCGGCGACCACTCCCAGTGTGACTTTTTGGAATTTCCCTCTGGCGACTGATCCTCGGGCTTGTGCTATCATAAATACAACAAGTTTATAATGCTATACAGGGAAAAAATCGCCAGTAATCATGAATAAGGTTGCCCACTATTTGCAAGAACACGTCGTTGGTGAAGTCTACGCTAGTCCCGATGTCAGGCAGCATTTTTCGGAAGACGCTAGTGTGTTCAGCTTACCACCGGCAATAGTGGTTTATCCCCGTAGCGAAAACGATGTGCGTAAGTCTGCTCGCTTCTGCTGGCAGTTAGCCGAAAGAGGCCGGTTTATCCCTATTACTGCCCGCGGTTCTGGCACCGACCTCTCGGGCGCGGCCATTGGCAGCGGTATTTTGTTGATTTTTCCGGCTCACATGCACAAAATTTTGGAGCTTGATCCAAAGACGGGGGTGGTAGCGGTGCAGCCAGGCACTAACTACGGCAAGCTGCAGCAAACGCTGCATACACACGGCCGTTTTTTGCCACCGTTTCCGGCTTCTCTGCAGTACTCAACAATTGGCGGCGCTGTAGCCAATAATGCGGGCGGTTCCAAGAGCTACAAGTACGGCGTGACTCGTGACTATGTCAGGAGCCTGCGCGTTGTTTTGGCAAACGGCGAGCTTATCGAAACCGGCCGTTTGAGTAAGCGAGAGCTAAGCCGAAAAATGGGATTGACCTCTTTTGAAGGTCAGCTGTACCGCGAGCTAGACAAGTTGATCGAAGAGAATAAAGATACAGTAAACGCGCTGGCTATCAATGTAAGTAAAAGTAATGCTGGCTATGCCATAGCCGAAGTTAAGTACCGCGATGGGTCGCTTGACCTAACTCCGCTTTTGGTTGGTAGCCAGGGCACTCTCGGGTTGATAACTGAGATAATCTTGGACACCGAATCTTACAACCCCGAGCCGTCACTAGTGATGGCCGGGTTCGAAACAGTTGACGCTGCTCTTGAAGCTTTAGAAGAGCTTAAAAAAATGCACGAAATGCCGAGCGAGATTGATTTTATTGACCACAACTTGCTCGATTTTGTTTCGCGTAATAACCCGCATGTCTTGAAGGGTTATTTTGCCGATAAAAAGCCGGCCATGGTGTTGTTTGCCGAGTTCGACAACGAGAATACTAGGCACCAGAAAAAGCTGGTTAAAAAGTTTCATAAGATCGCCGAAAAGTATGGTGAGGTCATAGACGAGAGCCAGGCGGAGGAACACATCGAACGAATTCGGGCTGTCCGCGACGCGGCTGCTGGGGTATTAACCTATAGCGACTCAAGCGCTCGGGCTGTGCCAATTATTGACGACGCGGTGGTACCAACCAACCAGCTCAAAGCTCTGTTTGAAGGTATTGATGAGATGATGCGTCGCAATGGCTTGGACCGCTATGCGATTTGGGGGCACGGTGGTGACGGCAATGTGCATTTAGCGCCGTTTTTGGACCTAGCACAAGTTGGTGACAGGCAAAAGGTTTTTAAGCTGTTAGACGAATACTACACACTGGTAACTAAACTAGGCGGTAGCATTAGTGGCGAGCATGGTGATGGCCGGTTGCGCGGTCCGCTGCTTCATATGCAGTTTGAGCCAGCGGTTATGGAGCTGTCGCGCAAAATCAAGAAAGTTTTTGACCCGTACAACACACTTAATCCAGGAGTTAAATTCGACGCCACAATTGAGGCCAGCAAAACTCTGCTCAAGACCGACTACAGCGTGAAACGTTTCGCCGACCATTTGCCGAGAAGCTAAACCTTGTTGCCTTTTTGGCTACTAAAAAGTAAGATTAACAGGTTAGCGCGGGTGCTGTAATTGGTAGCCAGGCTAGTCTGAGGGACTAGTGCCGAAAGGCGTGGAGGTTCAAGTCCTCTCCCGCGCACCATGGTTCGACAAGGGCAGGGCTGTTTAGTATGATGTCCACAGTTACTTAGGGCGCTTAGCTCAGTTGGCTAGAGCATCTGTTTTACACACAGAGGGTCGAGGGTTCGAGTCCCCCAGCGCCCACCAAATTGAAATCCCGAGATAAACTCGGGTTTTTAATTTTTTACACTGGTCGCAGGTGTTATAATAGATCCATAACTAAGGAGACATCTATGGTTTGGGTAGTAGTAGGAATTTTGGCGGTGTTGGTGATAGCCATCATTGGCATCTATAACGGCCTAGTAAAAACAAAAGTTCGAGTTGACGAAGCCTGGAGCGACATCACAGTTCAGCTCAAGCGCCGAGCCGATCTGATCCCTAACCTCATTGAATCGGTTAAGGGCTATGCCAAACACGAAAAAGCCGCCTTCGAAGACGTTACCAAGGCACGCTCAGCAATTTTGGGCGCCCAAACTGTCTCTGAGACAGCCAAAGCCGACAACATGATGCAGGCGGCGCTAAAAAGTATCTTCGCGGTTGCCGAAGCTTATCCCGAACTTAAGGCTTCAGAAAACTTTAAAGAGTTGCAGGCCGAACTAGTGGACACCGAAGACAAAGTTCAGGCCTCACGACGCTTTTACAACGGCGCAGTCCGCGAGCTAAACATCAAGATCAAAACCTTTCCAACAATCTTCTTTGCTCGCATGCTTGGTTTTGCCGAGCGCGAATTCTTCGAGTTAGACGAAGCAGAAGCGTCAAATGTTAAAAATCCTGTAGAAGTTAAGTTCTAAAGTTCGTATATGGTTACAACGACGTCCGCTTAAGCAGGCTCCACATAAAGATATGTATAGTCAGATAGAAGCCAATAAACGCAAAACAGCGGTTATTATGCTGTTGTTCTTTGCGTTGGTTGGCGGCGTTGCTCTGATATTCTCACGAGCCTATGGCGACTCAAGCATATTTATTGCCGTAATGATCTTTTCGTTTTTTTATGCGCTGTGGGGCTATTTTGCTTCTTCTAAACTGGCACTTACGCTAAACGGCGCTCATATTATCAAAAAAGCCGACAACCCGAGGCTTTGGCGCATAGTCGAAAACTTGGCAATTACCGAAGGTCTGCCAATGCCAAAAGTGCACATAATTGATGATCGCGGGCTCAATGCCTTTGCTACTGGCCGTAACCCCGAAAATGCCAGTGTCGCCGTTACCACCGGCTTGCTCGAGGCACTCGAAGACAACGAGCTACAAGGCGTTATGGCACACGAGCTTGGGCATATTAAAAACTTTGACATACGGGTCAGCATGATTGCTTTTGCTTTGGTGTCGGTGATTAGCCTGCTGTGCGACTTCTTTTTGAGAATGAGCTTTTTTGGCGGCGGCGATAGCGATGACGAAGATTCGGCAAAGGTATTTGCCATTTTAGGCATAGTAGCAATAATTATTGCGCCAATTGTGGCCCTGTTGCTGCAGCTAGCTATCTCGCGTAAGCGAGAATATCTGGCTGATGCCACCGGTGCTCTGTCGACTCGCTACCCCGAAGGCTTGGCCAATGCCCTCGAAAAGATCAAGGCCAAAGGCTCAGCAACACGCCGCCAGAACACTAGTACAGCGCATTTGTTTTTCGCCAGCCCGCTTAAGGGGAGGTCCATTACCGCACTGCTTAGCACGCATCCACCAGTTGAGGAGCGGATAAAGATTTTGCGGGAGATGACTCTGTAAATCATGGCTACCAAGAAGACTTCTGTTACAGAGCCAACTCCCAGGACTCGTAAACAGCCTCGCTATAAATCTTTCCGGTTGCAAAAAAGAATCCCGCACCCAAAAGGTTTGCCAATTGGCATGCGCCGTTTGGTCGAAAAGTCGCTGGCGCTTTTGTGGGCTATCAAAAAGCCTCTAGCCGGAGTTCTGATCGTTTTTGCGCTGCTTAATCTAGTTTTTGTGCGCGGCTTCAATGCGCCAATTGACGTCGAGCAAGTTCGCACTAACATTACTGAGTCGCTTGGTGATTCAACTGACCTTGTGGCTACCAACGCCACTGTTTTGGGGCTGGTTTTAGGTACTTCAAATGAACCCGGCACTGAGACCTCGGGCGTCTACCAAAGTTTATTCGTGCTGCTACTTAGCCTGGCGCTGGTCTGGATGTTCAGACAATTTTCGGCTGGTAACAAGACAACGGCTAAAGAATCGATCTACAAAAGCACTTATCCGCTGGTGCCGACAGTTATGGTCTTGATGGTGATGGGGCTGCAGATGCTGCCGATAATTATCGGTTCGTCGCTGTTTAATATCGTCATCGAGAGCGGCATCGCTGCCTCGGGCTTAGAGCAGGGGATTTGGATATTCTTGCTGCTTTTTTTGGCTCTGCTCTCTATGTACATGATCAGTTCATCGATCTTTGCGCTGTATATCGTTACTCTGCCTGACATGACTCCTATGAAGGCGCTGCGTAGTGCCAGACAGCTGGTTTATCACCGCAGGTTTGCTGTAATGCGGCGGCTGCTTTGGATACCGATAATCATGTTTGTTATCTTGGCGGGCATTATGCTGCCAGCGATATTCTTTGTGGGCAGTATCGCATCTTGGTTGTATTTTATTTTGTCACTCTTAAGTGTGCCTTTCGTTCACGCCTACACATACAGTCTGTATCGGGAACTGCTGTGAACAAGCAGCAAGCCAGCGACCGTATCGCTAAGCTGCGCGAGCTAATAAACGACTACCGCTACCATTACCACGTACTAGATGAGTCGACCATGAGTGAAGCCGCTGCTGATAGCCTCAAGCACGAACTAACGCAGTTGGAGACGCGATATCCCGAGCTGATTACGCCTGATTCGCCCAGCCAAAGAGTGGCCGGCCAGGCTTTGGACAAGTTCGTTAAGGTTGCACACCAGTGGCCAATGATTAGCCTGAGTGACGTTTTTGATCGACCCGAAGTGGAAGCCTGGGCTGCGCGTATCAAAAAACTAGCGCCAAACAGCCAACAGCAGTATTTCGCCGATATCAAAATGGATGGTTTGGCTTGTTCGCTGATTTACCAAGATGGATTTTTGAGCCAAGCTGTAACCAGGGGAGACGGCCTGGTAGGAGAGGATGTTACTCAAAACGTCAGAACCATCGAGAACGTGCCGCTAAAACTGCGCAGTAACTCGCACTACGGCAGTCTCTTATCTGGACGCACAGAGGTTAGGGGCGAAATTGTTATGTACAAAAAAGACTTCGAGGTATTAAACAAGCAGCGTCAAACAGCCGGCCAGCCAGTTTTTGCTAATCCGCGCAATCTCTCGGCCGGCACAATCAGACAACTTGATTCAAAACTAGTTGCCGCCAGACCGCTTAACTTTCATGCCTATGATCTTTTAAGAGACGCCTCGGACGAGATAAAAACTTACCAAGAAACTTACCAGATTGCCCAAGCTCTGGGGCTAACAGTCAACCATCAAACAAAAGTGCTGGGTACAATCGATGAGCTAATGCGGTTTGCAGATACTTGGGAGAACAAGCGTCAAGAGCTGCCGTTTAATACCGATGGCCTAGTTGTTAAGATAAACGATCGTAAGCTTTTTGACTCACTAGGCGTGGTTGGTAAGACCCCCCGCGGAGCAGTTGCTTTCAAATATCCGGCTGAAGAAGCCACAACCATCCTGAAAGACATCGTAATTAGCATTGGCCGCACCGGCGCAGCTACACCAGTCGCTGTGTTTGACCCCGTTGTTGTGGCCGGTACAACAGTGCAACACGCTAGCTTGCACAACGCCGACGAGATCGCCAGGCAAGACATTCGGGTTGGCGACACCGTAATCATTTTTAAAGCTGGCGATATCATCCCACAGGTGCAGAAAGTTTTAACAGAGCTCCGCCCGGATGGCAGCAAACGCTTTAACTACGAAGCCGAGCTTAGGCGGCAGTATCCCGAACTAGAATTTATTAGGCCCGAAGGCGAAGCTGTTTACAGAGTAAAAAACACCACCGGCCCGCTGCTTCTAAAAAAAGCCCTGGAGCATTTTGCTTCTAAAGTGGCTCTCGACATCGACTGGTTGGGCGAAAAAAACGTGAGTGCGCTGGTGGATGCCGGGCTGGTTAAAGACCTGGCTGAAATTTACGAGCTTAACTACGAGCAGGTTGAAGCCTTAGAGCGTTTTGCTGATTTATCGACCAATAACTTATTGAGTGCCATAGCCGCTAAAAAGCAGGTGGCATTGCCGCGATTTGTCTATGGCTTAGGGATTAGGCATGTTGGTGCTCAAACGGCTATCGATTTGGCCAACAGCTTCAAGAAATTAGACAACCTAGGAACGGCATCGTACGAAGACCTTAAAGCCGTCAATGGAATAGGTGAGATCGTCGCCGAGTCAATCCTGGGTTGGTTTGTCGATGACGACAACCAAGCGCTTCTAGCTAAGTTTCGCCGGATGGGCGTTTGGCCTAAAGACGTCAACCGTGTTGGCGGCTCGTTGAGCGGTAAGAGTTTTGTTATTACCGGTACTCTGCAGAATATGGGTCGTGAGGCGGCTGCCGAAAAAATTCGGGCGCTGGGCGGAACCTTTCAATCGTCTGTTGCCAGGGGTACCACCTATCTGGTGATGGGTGATAACGCAGGCCAAAGCAAAGCCGACAAAGCCATCAAACTAGGGACAACCGTGATTAACGAAGCGGAGTTGGTCAAGCTCTTGGCCTAATTTGACATAGCATAAACGTTTGTGGCGCTATAGCTTCTAGTCCGGATGCTTACGAGTGCTCTAAAACAAAAATCGTCAAACAAAATTATTAATTGAAACAGCCAAAACGACGATAGACCTGAAGCCCCCAGGTGGGCGCATCCGAGCTTTTTAACACCCTCCCTCAAAGCTCGACGCTCCGCCCTATTCAGATTTTTCTACAATGTACGCTTTTCTAAGGTGCCAACTATTCGTGCGATCGCATTAAAAGTTAGCATTTAAAGTTAGCGTTTATCGATAAGATTTTTGAATCTATCTAGCAGATATTTCTCTCCGTCAATCTGCGATATCTCCACATATGTTACAAAGCGACGCACATCAAGCGTATCGGTCACTTTTTCTATTTCGAGCCTTGAGCTAAAAGGGTGTATCCATATACTTCTTTGCAACTGCTGATAGCCGAGCATCCGAAGTCTGAGTGTAAGCGCGTTGCGTTTAGTTCTTTTGTCTTCGGGTATGTCAAAAAAAACTAAACGCCACTTTTTATCCCAGCTCACAGGCCGCTTTATAGATAACGAGTCGAAACTCTTCTGCTCAAGACTCTTTTTGCCCTTATTAGTCAGTACAATACCGTTCTCATAGTCGTAGGACTTGAAGCTTATCAGGCCGCGTTGCTTCATGTATCTCAAAACGCGTTGGACTTCGCGTTTTTTGGCCCTGTCATCGAGTTTGTTCAATAGCTTGCCGACCGGCTTACCGAACACTTGGGCTGTGTTTGGCAACACGAGTGCGACAGTTACAAAACCGCCTCCAGCAAGGAACCTAAGTAGGCCGTCCATTATAGCCTGTGTTGTGTCTTTGCGAGATCCAACCATAATATAATGCTAACATTTTGTGCGATCGCATGAAAAGTTGGCGCAATTTAGAATGTGGTTTTATGTAAAGTGTTCGGTTGTTAGATCTTTTGGTTCGTATCTGTTAAGATGTACTCTAAGACCGGTAAGGGGTGTGAAGAGCTAAAGAGCGTTTTGATAGTCAAAGTTAGTTTGGGGGGCTGTAGCTCAGTTGGCTAGAGCGCTTCGCTGGCAGTGAAGAGGTCCAGGGTTCGAGTCCCTGTAGCTCCACCAACTAATTTTGAATAGAGCGGTCCTCGCGGGGGCAGGACAAGTTAACAAGAGCGTCTGGTACAATACTTCTATGGCAAAGGGATTTTTGGGCTACTATACACGCAGGGGCATGATTTTGGCTGTGAGCGCTTCGCTGGTCATTGCAGTTGTAGGTGGCAGCCTTTGGTATACCAACATTTTCATGAGTAAGGAGCGCCGTTTTTGGACAGCCATTGAAAACGGGCTAAAGACCACGAGCACCACCAAAGAAATCGTCTCTGTTTCACCGGCAGCAAGCCAGACACATCTGAGCCGACTAAGGCTGGGGGCTCAAGCAGTAGTTGAGGGCAGGTCCACAATTATCCAAAGAACTACCCAAACCACTAGTACCGTAGTTACCTCGAATCTAGTTACGCCAAGTGAAGGCTTTGTTAAATACGAAAAAATAGAAACCAATGAAAAGAGTGCCGATGGCACAGACTTTGATTTTTCGAATGTAGTTGGGCGTTGGGCAGCTCAGGATGCATCAGATGCCGAGAGTAATGCTCAGGCCAGCGCTTTTTCGGAATCGTTTGTGCAGCTAGTACCAATTGCTAACCTTAACGCCAAAGATAGACGAGATATCATGAACCTTCTTAAAAACCAAAATGCCTACGAGGTTGATTTTACTAACACCGGCGAGGACTCAGACAATGATCTGACAGTTTACGATGTGACGCTGAACACCAGAGCCTACGTGGCTATTCTTCGTGAAGTCTTTGCTCGCCAAGGGTTGGTCGACTTGCCAACGCTCGACCCGAACGGCTACGACCCGACAAGCCAGATACCTTTGCAAATTGCAATCGATGGTGGTAATGCTGTCCGCAAAATCGGGTTTTCTGACGATCAGTATGAGTCATATTCGGACTACGGTTTTACTAACTCCGCTGTTTTGCCAACCGAAACGATAACTTACACCGAGCTGCAAAGCAGACTTCAAGCCGCACAATAAGGGGACATAAGACATGCGAAAGATCGTTGCGCGGATACTCGCCGTCCAAACCAAAGCTTTAATTCGCCATCACAAGCTAAATGTGGTTGTTATTACCGGCAGCGTTGGCAAAACCTCAACCACACAGGCCATTGCAACTGTACTTGGCAAAAAGTTTAAAGTTCGCACGACAACTGGCAATTACAATACCGACATCGGTGTGCCGTGCTCGGCGTTTGGCCGAAGAATCCCCACAAACATAAAAAACCTATTTGCATGGGCTTTTATGATGTTTAAAAACCTCGGGCAGATATACGGCAAAGTTGATTTTGAAATGCTGGTTCTAGAAGTGGGTACCGACCAGCCTGGTGATGTACCGTCGTTCGCTTACTTAAAGCCCGATATCGCGGTAGTCACAGCCGTGACGCCTGAACACATGGAGTTTTTCGACAGCATTGATGCCGTAGCCGCAGAAGAGCTAAGCGTGATCGGCTTTAGCAAGAAGGTTTTTTGTAACGACCTCCTTGTTGATAAACAGTTTATTGCCGAAGTAATTGAGTCTCTGGGGGAGCGTTCGGCAGTTATAGCTTGCTACAGTAGAGCCGATGTTAAATACCTGACACCAAAGCTAAAAGTCGTTGGCGAGCACAGCCTAGATGCTATAGCTGCTGCTTGCGCGGTTGGCAAAGCACTTGGTATGAAAAAAGACGACATTGACGAGGCGGTTCAAGCTATCAGGCCGCAGCCAGGCAGAATGCAAGTATTAAGGGGTATAAAAAACAGCAAGCTAATTGACGATACCTACAACGCCACACCCGAGGCAGTTAAAGCCGCTCTGCAATATCTCTTTTCGCAGCACTCGCCGCAGAAGATTGCTCTACTTGGCAACATGAACGAGCTTGGCAATAGCAGCCAGGCAACTCACCGTGAAATCGGCCAGATGTGTACGCCAAAACAACTAGATATACTCTTTACGCTTGGACCCGAAGCCAATCGTTACATCGCTGAAGAAGCCGAAGCAAAGGGCTGCAAGGTTACTCGCTGCAAAAGCCCGGTTGAAGCTGGTCAAAAGATCAAAGAAGCCTTAAAGGAGGGAGGGCTGGTCTTGCTAAAAGGTTCGCAGAACGGCGTATTTACAGAGGAGGCTCTTAAGCAATTACTGGCCGACCCAGCCCATGCTCACAAGCTTGTTCGTCAGTCTCCGCAGTGGATGAAAATGAAAAGGCGCCAGTTTAGCGAGATTTAGCGTTTTTTATGAGCTGATCGACTAAACTTTCCATGCTTATGCCCGTGGCTTTGGCGGCTTTAGGCAACAGGCTTTGGTCGGTTAAGCCAGGAATGGTGTTCGTTTCGAGAACGTAGATCTTGCCAGACTTGTCGATCATCATATCTGTTCGTGACATACCACGGCAGCCAGTTAGGTTGTGAATATTAAGAGCCAAATCCTGAGCTTCTTCTTGCTTGGCCGCCTCAACATCTGGGGCGGGCGTCAGCTCTTGGGACGCACCGTTATATTTGTTTTCGTAGTTAAATTCTTGATTAGCCGGTGGAATAATCTCGACGACGCATAGCGGCTTTTCGCATACCACTCCAACAGTTATCTCAACGCCTTCGATTAATTCTTCGAGCAGCATTTGGTTGTACTTTTGCAGTAAGCTGGTGCACTCGTCCATCAACTCAGGCGACACAGTTCGAGCTATGACCACGTCGATAGAGCTGCCGCCTTTTATGGGTTTAAGTACAAAAGGTTGTTTAAACAAGTCGTGCGTCAGGTCATCTTTGCTAACCAGCACCCCTCTTGAGGCTGGCAGATTATGCTTAAGTAAGAACTGCTTGTATCGCCACTTGTTCCAGCAAAGCTCTGACGATTGGCTACTGCACGCCACAAAGGGTACACTCATTTGCTCGAGCTTAGCCTGCAGGCGGCCGTCTTCTCCGCCGGCACCGTGCAAAACAAAGAAAACCACGTCTATGTCATTAACAGCATCCTCAAGGCTAAAACCCGGCTCGGCAGGATCAGCTCGCATCACGCCATAGCCGGCCCTTTTGAGAGCGGCCTCGACAGCATTACCCGAGCGGATTGATACTTCTCGTTCGTTAGAGTCGCCACCGGCCAATAAAAGTACTTTCATAAGTGGTTTAAGTATAACAAAGTAAAGTACTAGTGCTTGCGCTTATGCGCTGATTCATTTAGCGTAAAGTTTATACATGACTCCGTTGACTGACGAATTACAATTCAATGATAATCTTCTTGGCAGAGAGGTCAGAGTAGGACTGGACGAAGCAGCAGTTTCGGCTGGTGATTTAGCCATGATGGGCGAAGCCGAGGTTGGCGAGGTTGCCTCTGTGCGTCAAGCTGAAGCGGTGGCATGGGTAGCTTTGACAGCTGCGCAGCATAATAGAAGTGAAGGTGTAGAGACCGACCCACGTATAGTCAAAAGAAACGAGAGAAAACGCAAGCCCAAAAGAGAAGATGCAGATGCACTGGGGCAGTACTTAGACAAAATTGAGAAATATGATTTGCTTACTAAGGATGATGAAGTTAGGTTAGGAAAACAAATCCGGCAAGGCCTTGCAGCAAATACAAAACTGAAAGAACCGGGTGTAGTTTTTGCCAGAGGCGAAAAGCTCTCGCTCCGAAAAGAGATTGAGACTGGCAAGAATGCCGAGCGGGACCTCTACTTGGCCAACTTGAGGCTGGTTGTATCAATAGCAAAGAAGCACCCCATAGTGATAATATCTTTGTTGGATTTGATTCAAGAAGGGAACCAAGGGTTAGAGAGAGCTGTTAAAAAGTTTGACTGGAGGAAGGGTTTTAAGTTTTCGACCTATGCTACCGATTGGATTCGGCAAGCAATTTCTCGAGCCGTCTCGTCTGATGACCATCGGGGCATATATTTACCAAGTCATGCCGGGGAAGAGCTAAGGGAAATCTTTAAAGCTCAAGGGAGACTGCATCAAAAACTCAGAAGATATCCAACCGAACAAGAGCTAGCAACTGATACCCGTCTTGATACTGAGAAGGTGCGAGCATTACTGGTGGTAGCACGGGGTATGTCTTCACTCGACCGCACGCTAGATAATAGCGAAACAACCCTGCAGGAAGTGGTAGAGGATAAGAATACGCTCTCTCCAATAGCCTGTAGTGTAGAGTCATCACTTATAGACGAAGTCCGACAGCATGTTGGAAGCCTAACCGATGTCGAACAAACGGTCTTGGTTTTAACCTTTAACCAAGAAATGGCAACGCCCCAGATAGGTGAAAGGTTAGGCATAACTCGGGAAGGGGTATTACGGATTAAAAACAGGGCTATCAGTAAACTTGCTCACCCGTCACGTTTAAACCTCAGCGACTCTCTAACAGAGGGAAAAGCAGATGGTTGGCGAGGTCGAGCAGCCTGTTTGGGGGTAAATACCGACATATTTTTCCCAGAGGTTGGCGATCCCGACAAGAAAGCAAAAGAGATTTGCGAGGCTTGCCGAGTGAAAAAAGACTGCTTGGAATTCGCCCTGGAAGTTGCTGATAGAGCTGGTGTTTGGGGGGCCACAAACAAGCCAGATCGAGAGAACATAAGGAAGCAGCGAAACGCCGCCAATGCAAATGAACAACCAGCAGCCTAGTCTGCCGAACGAAAACACCGAGCAAACAGATAGTGTCAGTGTATAATTACATTACCAATGAAACGCTACAACCCAAAAGAGATCGAGCCAAAATGGCAAAAAGTTTGGGAAGACTCAAAAATCTTCCAGGCCACCGAAGATCCTAAAAAGCCCAAGCGTTACGTCTTGGAGTATTTTCCTTACCCCAGTGGCGCTGCTATGCACGTTGGTCATGTTCGTAATTACACCATCGGCGACGCCGTGGCTCGTTTTTATCGTATGCGTGGCTTTAACGTATTGCATCCTATGGGCTGGGATGCTTTTGGCTTGCCGGCCGAAAATTATGCCATCAAAACCGGCGTCAGTCCGCAGAAAGCTGTAGCCGACAACGTCGAACACTTCAAAAAACAACTGATGCAAATGGGCTTTAGCTATGACTGGTCGCGCGAAATCAACAGCACTAACCCAAAGTATTACAAATGGACGCAGTGGTTTTTTAAATTGCTGTTTGAGCGCGGGTTGGCCTACCAAAAGGAGTCGCCGCAGTGGTGGTGCGAGACAGATAAAACGGTATTAGCTAACGAGCAAGTCGAAGCCGGCAAGTGCTGGCGCTGCGGCAATGAGGTTACCAAAAAGGTTCTAAAACAGTGGTTTTTTAAGATTACCGATTACGCTGATCGGCTGCTCGATGACCTAGAAGACCTGGACTGGAGCGAAGGCATCAAGGCCATGCAACGCAACTGGATCGGTAGAAGCACCGGCATGGTTTTTACGGCCCCTGTTAAAGATACCAAGTTGCAGCTGCAAACCTTCTCGGCACACTTTGAAGCCTTTAGAGCCGATACTTTTGTGGTGATTGCGCCCGACCACGTATTTTTGCCGGAACTAATTAAGGGTACTGCCGATGAAAAGAAAGTTTTGGATTTTGCCACCGAAATGGTTAAAAAACGTGACTCAATGGGTTATGTTGATGAAGCGGATGTCGACGGCATATTCACTGGACGTTACATTGTTGACCCTGTCGGCAATGGCGACCTGCCGATATGGGTGGCTAGTTATGCGTTGTCACATTACGGTACGGGTATAGTTAAGTGTTCGGCCCACGACGAACGCGACTTTCGTTTTGCGAAGAAATATGACATTGGCTTAAAGCCAGTCTTGTTCCCCAAAAACAAAGAAGAGGCGCAAAAAGTAAAGAATCTCGAAGTCTGTTACACCGATATGAAAAACGGTATTTTAACCGAACCTGAAGTTTTCAAAAACCAACAAGCCGGGGGACTAAGAGAAGAAATAGTCAAATATTTAGAAGATGAACAACTGGCCACGTCTCACGTCACCTACAAAATCCGCGATTGGCTAATCTCACGTCAACGTTACTGGGGTGCACCGATTCCGATTGTCCATTGCCCCAAGGACGGCGCCGTAGCTGTGCCGGATGATCAGTTGCCAGTTGAATTACCCGAACTGAAGAGTTACCAACCAACCGGTGAGGGTACTAGCGTGCTGGCTAGTGTACCAGAGTGGGTTAACACCACCTGCCCTAAATGTGGTGGCCCTGCCAAGCGCGAAACTGACACCATGGATGGTTTTGCTTGCAGTAGTTGGTACTTTTTGCGATTTGCCGATCCGCATAACGACAAAGCACCTTTTGACCCGGCCAAAGCCAAGTTTTGGTTGCCGGTAGACGACTACATTGGTGGCGCCGAACACGCTGTTATGCACCTGCTTTATGCGAGGATGTGGACCAAGGTTATGCACGACGCCAAGTTAATCGACTTTAACGAGCCATTTACGGCCCTCCGTAATCACGGCATGATCTTGGCACCTGATGGCCGCAAAATGAGTAAAAGCTGGGGGAACGTGATTGCGCCCGATGACTTGATTAGTCAAGGCTATGGAGCTGACACGGTTCGGTTGATGGAGCTTTTCATTGGCCCCTGGGATCAAGCCGCCAACTGGAGTGTTGAGGGCGTCGGCGGAGCGTTTCGGTTTTTGCAGCGCATCTGGACGCTTATCAACGAGTACATTGATATGCAAGTTGAAAGTAAAAAGTTAAAAGTAAAAAATCCCAAAGTAAAAAATCCAGAAGAGTTGTTAAGAATTGTTCATAAGACGACTAAAAAAGTTACTGAAGATCTTAGTAACATGGGCTTCAACACGGCAATAGCTACTCTCATGGAAGCAGTTAATGACCTGTATAAGCTCAAAGCCGACAAAGGTTTTGAAGGTGAGAATTGGCAAACTACGCTTAGCACTATGCTGCAGCTTATAGCGCCGTTTGCGCCGCACGTTGCCGAAGAGCTGTGGCAACAACTGGGCCAAAAGGGTTCAGTGCACGTTAGCGCGTGGCCAAGGTATGATGAAAAATATCTGGTTAGTGACACGATGTCTATCGCTGTTCAGGTTAACGGCAAACTGCGCGCCGAAATAGAGGTGGCAAGCGACAGCGCGCAGAGCGATATTGAGGCCAAGGCTCTGGCGGCTGAGAACGTCAAAAAACATCTCTTAGGCAAAACACCAAGCAAAATCATATACGTGCCCGGCCGACTGGTTAGCATAGTTGCCAGCTAAGCCAGAGACAGCTATAATAAATCTCAAGTTTATTAGCAGTAATTAGGAGGACTTTTAAAGCGTGGGTAAACCCAAAAAGCGAACCAGTTCCCGCCGGACAGGCATGCGCCGCAGCCACTTGGTACTCGAGTTGGCTAGAGCTGTTAATGCCAAATCACCGGTGAAAGTGCGCACAACCAAGCGTGAGAGCGCCAAAAAGACAGTATAACTTAAAAGTTAATTTGCACCTTTAAACAGGAAAAACACTTATGGGCGCTAATCGTCACCTAGGTCGAGTCGTAGCCTTGCAGACACTGTATGAGGTCGATTTTAGGCGTGAATGTGACGACAAGAAACTGAAGCTCGAAGATGTTCTGAAGCGCAACATGAAGCGCTACAGCGAACTCCTCGAAGACAAGAGCTTCACCGAAGGCTTGGTGCGTGGAGTTGCCACGAGTGAGGTGGAACTAGACGCTTACTTGCAGCTGGTTGCCGCAGAGTGGCCGATAGACCAGATTGCCCGCATGGACCGCACGGTTCTTCGGATTGGCCTTTATGAGCTAATAGCTAACACAGATGTCCCGCCCAAGGTAGTGATCAACGAAGCTGTCGAATTGGCCAAGGCTTTTGGCGGTGAAAACTCCAGCAAGTTTATAAACGGCGTCATGGGGACAATCTTTAAACAAAAAGAAAAAGGCGCCAAGTATATTCTTAACAACAAGGCCAAGCAGTAGCTTATGAAACGACCAAAACCCATTCAAAGGTTCAAAAAAATGGTCGGCCGCAAGAGGCCGGCTATTAATGAAGTGGTGCGCGAACCAACCGCCGGCGGCGTGGTGTTTAGGCGTAACCCAGATACAACAAAGATTGAGATATTGTTAATTCAAGACGCTAAAGACCGCTGGACAATACCAAAGGGCCACATCGAAGAGGGTGAAACTGCTCGCCAGACCGCCGAGCGCGAAGTCCGCGAGGAAACCGGCCTAGTTAACATTCGGGTTATGAACTGGCTGGCAAAGATCAATTTTCGCTACCGCCGCAACCAGAGCCTGGTGCTTATGACAACAGAGATATTTTTAATAGAAGCTCTTGCCGACAGCCACAAAATTAAGCCCGAAGAGTGGATGAATGGCATTAAATGGTTTTCGACAAACGAAGCATTGGATAAAATTGAATACGAGGACATAGGTAAGGCAATATTATTAGGCCTAAAGAAAGTAAGAGATGGATCTAACTAAATACGAAACATATTCCCGCGAAGTTTTGGGCGTTACTTTCACGGACATCAACAAACTGGTCACTGCGTTTACTCACCGTTCGTATCTTAATGAGCACAAAACGACCGTTTTTGAGCACAACGAACGATTGGAATTTTTGGGCGACGCCGTCCTGGAGCTAGTTGTTACCCACTACCTATACATGAATCACAAGGACCCAGAGGGTGTTTTAACCAATTGGCGCAGCGCTTTGGTGCGAACCGAGAGTATTGGTGCGGCCGGACACAGGCTTGGTTTTGGCGACATGCTACGGCTGTCTAGGGGAGAAAAGCGGGGCACTGATAGGGCCCGGGATCAGATACTGGCCAATTGTTTTGAGGCTGTTGTTGGCGCTATCTATCTTGATCAGGGTTACGACGCTGTGGCTAAGTTTATCGACACAAACATTCTTAGTACCTTCAAAGACATTTTGGACAACGGGCTGTGGCTAGACCACAAATCTCGCCTTCAAGAAGAAGTCCAGAGCCGTGATGGCTTGACGCCAGTCTATAAGGTTATGTCCGAAGTAGGGCCCGACCACGACAAAATCTTTACCGTTGGTGTTTTTGTTGGCGATGTGCTGAAGGGGCAAGGTGCTGGGCCGAGCAAGCAAGACGCCCAGCAAAAAGCCGCCGAAGCTGCCCTAAAAGCCTACACCAAATAACACCTATCAAGGGCGAACCTTATTTAACCTTATTTAACTTCTTAGTGAGGTGGGCAGATGGCCATGAAAGATACACAGATTAGCATGGGGTAATGTTGCGATGTATTATTAATTTGTGAAGATGCTTAAAATAAACATCTTCGGGCATACAAACAATTACGTTTATTGATACTCAGGAGACTTTTCATTGGCAAGAACCAATTCCAAGAAAAAAAAGAGCACTGCACTGAAGCGTCGTGTAGCTTATTATCTATCAGGTAAAAAAAGTCTAATTTTTTCCGTACTTCTAATTTTAACAATCATTTGTTTTATAACTTTATGGCAAAATAATACGCTTAGTGAAATAAAAAATAAAAACTATCAGCTCAACCAACAAATTGATAATCTAAAAAAAGATATCGATAATAGAGATGCTGACATTAGAGAAAAACAAAATGAAATAGATGACCTTAAGCAAAAACTAACCTTTTTACCGGAAAATCTTTTGGCACTTACAAATACTAAGAGGATAGAGGCAGGTGTTAGGCCTTTGAAACTAAATGATAAATTGAATGAATCAGCGAGATTAAAAGCAGAGGACATGTATGCCAAGGTTTATTGGTCACACGATGCACCTGATGGGACGGAAACATGGGTTTTCTTTGATAAAGTGCGATACGACAACTACACTAAGATAGGCGAGAACTTGGCATTTGGGTACTATACCGGTGATGCAATGGTTGCTGGCTGGATGAAAAGCCCAAGCCATAAAGAAAATCTTCTAAGTACGGAATATACAGAAGTAGGATTCGATACTATTTACATCGATGAGGTACATTCTAAATTTACAAAGCAGTTAACTGTTGCGCATTATGGTCGTAGAAAGGTATAAGGTCGAACCTTTTTAGTCCTACGCCGTTTTGCTCGTAAGGCATCCTGGTCGCATTCTACTCTTAATAACTGACCAAAATAAAAAGCCCACCTTTTGGTGAGCGTTTTTTTGGTAGCGGGTATTGTAAGCGTATAATACTTATGAAGGAGACACTCATGTACTACGATGAAGATGAATATTTTGAAGCAGTAAATGCTTACGAAGAAGCGGAAATAGAGTCAGACAGGGTAAAAAGTGAAGTATTTTCATTTGTACGAGGTCAGATGCCTCAGCGTAGTCTCACAGAAGAAGACGGCGTCATCATGGATGAAAGTCGTGAGGCATGGGAAAAGGTTTTGGAGATTGCACGTCGACCCCTCAAGCCGTAGAGTTGACTCACTCTACCACAGAAGTAAATAAGGTCGAACTTTTTTTAACCTTCAAGCAAGCCGCCCTCAAGGCTTCTCAAGCCTAAAATCCCAACTCTCTCGCACCTTTTTGGTATCGCAAAAAGGTGCCCAAAAACTCAGGGGCGGCTGCTCGGCTCTTTAGAATTTCATTGTCAAAAGAACACAATGCCTCGGACGACTCCCTTTGGTCGACCCCTCACTCTTTCTATAGGAGGTTCGGGGCAGAGTCCTCGTTACTAATTGTGCTTTTGACATTCACTTCTCAGGAGCCAGCAGAGCCCCGAAGGAATTGCATACCTAATTAATAACTTATGTAATTAAATACGGCCCTTTACTCTAGCCTGAGGTAGGAGTGTCAAGCAAACAACATTAGAGCCGAGGACATGCCGAGTCCGCCTACCTATAAGTTAACTAGGCGGCGAGGACGACCGAAGGGAGTCCCGCAAGGCTGTTGTTTGCTTTGACAAAGGCTACCTAAAGCGAAAAGTAACCGGGCCTCAATTTCTTTGCATACTTTCTTTAGTGACCAAAGAAAGTATGATGCGCAAAGCTGACAGAGCCAGCGGCGCAAGATAATTAGAGTTTAATGCTTGTCACAGAGAGGGCGACTATCCCATGACAGCAAGTAAAACAAACCACAGACAAACATTCGGGTAAGCAATATGCTAAACACAGGAGCGATGCTACACTATGAATAATAACGCCATGCCACCAGCAACAAACTCAATTAACTGGACAGAAGTGGGAATAATTGTGGGCATTATCGGTGCCTTATTATCCGTGCTAGCATTTATTGTTTCAAAAATATTCAACCTCGGTAAAATTTCAAATCGACTACAGACCGTTGAGAGTGATACGAAGGACATCAAGAAAGACATAAAGGAGCTTGGAAGAGACCTTACGAAGCGAATGGATGAAATAATGAGTCTTTCTGCGCGTAAAGGCTTGGCGGAGTCACAATCTCCTATGCAACTTTCAGATAAGGGTAAGAAGGTATTGAAAAATTCGGGCATAGATACTGTTGTAAGCGATAAGTTCGATTCAATAGTTGAACAGGTTAAAAAATTGAAACCAGCCAACTCTTACCAAGCAGAACACGCAGTACTCACAGTAGTATCCAATCTTGTGAACGACCCCACGCTAAAGGACGCTATAGAGGAAGGTGCGTTTAACAGTGGCTACGCTATAGGCTCAGTATTATTTGCTGGTGGTCTCTACATTAGAGATAGGGTTTTGGAAAAGCTAGATTTTAAGATAGACGAGATAGACAAACACGACCCTGCTAAAAAATAGTATAATTCTGAAGTGAGTAAAAAACTATTCAAACGACTAATTAAGAAAGCTTCGCAGCCCGTTCCAAAAGAATCGGGCAAATAGGCACATCTCGGAAGTTGTAGCGGAACGCAAACTCGTTCAGGTAACTCTGCAAATACTTAGGACTAACAGAGTGATAAGTGCCATCAATACTTCTTTTTAACTGGCTCCAGTAGCCCTCTATGGTGTTTGTGTGAGCGTTACCCCGAACATACTCTAGCCTACTGTGATTAACAGTAGTATGAGTGTAGCCACGCTTACCTAGAGTCTTATAAACCCCAGCTTCATCACTAAATACATCTGCTTTTACGACTACTCTATCCTCAATGATAGGCATTAAGACGCGAACGCCAGCACTTCTGACATGATGGGTACTTACACGACCACCACGCTCTACAGCCCCGAAGATAACTTGTTTCTTGCTGTACCCTAAAGCCCGTGGGTGTTTACGAGACGGGGCGTAGGTTTCGTCCATCTCGACTTCACCTGTTAGCTTGTCGCTGTCTTGTTCCATTAAAAGCCGTATTTGCTTGCACATCCGCCAAGCCGTCTTGTAGGTAACCCCAAGTGTTCTCTCAAGCTCTTTAGCCGATACGCCGTTCTTAGATACTGAAAACTGAAAGATTGCATAAAACCAATTCCAAAGACTGGTTTCTGATTTACGAAAGATAGTATCAGCCAGAGGATAGATGTGCCTATCACATTCAGAACAAACAAAGCCCTTACGGCCAGTGATAGGATGAAACTTCACCCCGATAACTCCACAACGAGGACAGGTATTGCTATAGCGATTTTCAAGTACCGCAAGCAAGCAGGCTTTGTCATTGGGGTATTCGGCTTTGAAGTCCTTAAATGTGTATCTCATACCATGCATTATACGCAACAAACCACTTGCTGTCAAGAGGATTATTATATCTGTTGTGTGTGTACTTTTATGCATGATTTTAAGCGATTTTTTAACAAGCACAAACCGTTCTCTGGTGCGCCCTAAAACAAGCCGTGATATAATATGCACAGCTAGTTACGCAGAGACTCCGTGAGGGGTCTCTTACGCTTTTTAGGGGTGGTACTGGCGGTCGGATTCGAACCGACATCTTCGAAATAGCTAATTACGCTCTCTATCCATTGAGATACGCCAGCATAAGCGTAAAGATTTTAGGTACTAAAAAAGGTGACAACAAAGTTGGGGTTTTTATGCCCGAGTCCCTTTGTTAATCACCTCACAAGTAATCTAGTCGTCTCTCAAAAGAGTAGTTGACGACCCTTTTATCTTATCTTAGGGGGTTAGCGTTTTCAAGGGGGTCTTCTGCAATATATGGTCTAAAAAACACAACATATGGTGCTTGTGGCTTGGGATCAAACGCTATATACTAAAAGTGCGTAAGAGGTGTTGCTTCTGGCAAACTGTAACAAAACTAAGCAAAATATTTCCTTTAAAAAGTATCTATAAGCGAGGTGGTAGGTTACAGTACCACCAAGCTTACGGGTACTTTTTTAGTTGGGGCTGTGGCGAAATAGTAGACGCGCTAGTTTCCAAAACTAGTTCCTTGATCGGATTGAGGGTGCAACTCCCTCCAGCCCTACCACACCCCACACAATACAAAACCCCCAACCATTACGGAAGGGGGTTTTGTAGTTCCTTGATCGTTCAAGCAGAAGCTTGATATCAACAGCATATCATATGGCTTATAGTTAGCCATAACCGTGATCTGTAAGGATCAGTATTGACGCCCTACTTGCTGTCATGGGATAGTCGCCACAGAGAGTCGTTGACTTATCTGTTGCTTCCCTGTAAAATAATGCAGATTAATACACCAAGCTAATCGGAGAGTTCCGCTTTATATGTTAGTAATTCGTATGCAAAGAACCGGCCGCAGCGGCCATGCTCAGTTTCGGGTTGTAGTTCAAGATTCACGCACCGCTCCAAGTAGCGGCCGTGTGGTGGCTCAAGTGGGCTCTTATAACCCGCACACCAAAGTTGCCGCTTTAGACAGCGAAAAGATCAGCCTATTCATGAAAAACGGTGCCAGGCCGTCTGACAGAGCCGCTCGGCTGTTTATGAGTAATAAGATCAAGTTGCCTGATTGGTTTAGCCCTGCGCCAACCAAGAAGAGCGTTATCAAAAAGACTGACAAATTACGCCGCAATCGACCTGCCGGTGAACCCGCACCCGAACCAAAAGCCGAGGCTTCGGACGACACGGAGCCTGTAGCTGAAGCAACAAACGAAGAAACACCACCAGCCGCCGCGGCTCCAAAAGAAGAAGTTACACCTGCAGAGCCAAGCGAGCCAGTTGAAGCCGCAGCTGAAGAATCGGTTGAGCCTGCTGCCGAGCCCGAAGCCATATCTCCCGCGGCTGAGGCTTCGGAGGACAAGGAGCCAGCAGCCGAGCCTGAAGCCCAGGAAAAACCAGCCGAAGCTTAAGAACGTTTGCTATACTAAATACGCAATACCAAATACCAAATACCAAATACCAAATACTAGAACCGAAAACCCCTAAGGAGGCAGACATTCATGAGCGCAACAATTGACGAACAATTTATTGAATACATTGTAAAATCCCTTGTCGGTAAGCCCGACGCTGTTAGCATTGCCAGATCAGTCGATGAAAAAGGCGTGTTACTCGAGCTAACGGTTGACCCCGAAGACCTTGGCCGAGTAATCGGCAAAAAAGGTGCTACCGCTCAGAGCATGCGCACACTACTGCGGGCACTGGGTACTAAAAACGAAGCTCGCTACAACTTAAAAATTGTTGACAATGGCGCGCCAAAGCCCGATCGCCAACCATATAACGGCGGTGGCGGAGCGGTATCAGAGGGTAGCTGGACAAGTTCAGCTGCGCCAACTCAGTCCGTACAAGATGAACCTGCTGCCGATGCCCCCGATGCCGAGCCAATGAGTAGCGATGAAGCTCCTGTTGATACGCCTGCTGCTACCGAGCCTGCCTCTGCCGAGCCGGCTGAGAGGCCCGCGTTTGCCGATGATGAGCCAAAAGCCGAGCCTGAGCCAACTGAAGAAGAACATCAGTCGGATCTTGAGAAGACCCGTAAAGAACTTGATGATTTAGACGATTTAGACATTTAGAACATCTACTATTAGGCACATAACTCTCTCGCACCTTTTTGGTATTGCAAAAAGGTGCCCAAAAACTTAAGGCCCGGTTACTCTTCGCTTTATGATCTCTTTGTCAAAAACACAATGATCGGTGAACTCAAGCTTGCCTTGTTACTTTGGGATAGGCAAGCTCTTAAACAGAACCTCGCATTAAATTGTGTTTTTGACACTCGTTCATCAGGCTCGAGTAAAGGGCCTCAAAATACAGATGAGCACGGAACAACAGCCCGATACCCAGACCCAGGAATTGCAAGGCGCGGAGTTCAGAATTCAGATATCGGGTGTCAAAGTCCGAACTCTGTACTCTGTACCGCCTCTAACAGAGGTGTGAAAAGTCATTTCTGGCAGTCTGTTATGGCGTGCTAGAATATAGGTATGGGAATATAAAAAGTTAAGTGATAGTAAGCAGAAAAATAAGCTCTGCGAGCCAGCGAAAGCTGGGAGCTTTATGTGACAGAACTACCCCTTGTTGGGGTATTTTTGTTTATGAGCCTAAGCTGGTGATTGAGCTGTCCGTTGATTACTATCGACGAGTCTCAGCGCAACGTAACCAAACACACTAGCCGCTTCCAGGAAAAGCATCAAATCACCAAGCCTGTCGTCGTGTTTTTCACCACCTTCGTACGAGTTGACCGACAAGTAAAAGACATCACTGGGTCGCTGTGGTCCTTCTAAGGTGTAGTTTTGGTCGTGTCTATCAAAAGGATCCAAAAGCCGTTCGCCCAAAGCCACCCCACTAATAACCGATATGCCTGCAGCACCCCAGACACCAGCCCTTAACAACCTGTTAGGTATACTCATTAAAGAAAATGGTATAATAATCTTAATGAAAATACAAGTGATCACATTATTCCCGGAGATGTTCGACAAGGTGCTAAACACCAGCATGCTCTGGAAGGCTCAAGACAAAAAAGCCGTAAGCTTTGAACTGATTGATTTGCGTCAGTTTGGGCAAGGCAAACGTCGCACAGTTGATGACACGCCCTACGGTGGCGGCGACGGCATGCTACTCAAAGTTGAACCGCTGGTAGCCGCTATAGAGCTTGCAAAATTAAAAGTAAATAGTAAAAAGTATAAAGTTATTTTGCCGACGCCCAGAGGTAAATTGTATAAACAATCAGACGCCAAAAGGTTGGCCTGCAAAGGTGACGATCTCATTATCATTTGCGCGCACTATGAGGGTTATGACGAGCGTATTACCAAGTGGGTTGATGAGCAACTGTGCGTGGGTAACTTTGTAGTGACCGGCGGCGAGATACCCGCCATGGCCATAATTGACTCGGTTGTTCGGCTGCTGCCGGGTGTTTTGGGCGGCGAAACGTCGGCCGAGATTGAGTCGTTTCAGGCTGATGATAAAACTATCGAGTTCCCACAGTACACCAGGCCCGAAGAGTTTCAGGGTTTAAAAGTACCCGAAGTGCTGCTGAGCGGTCACCACGCCGAAATCGCCAAGTGGCGGAAGCGGAATTAAAGTGAGCAGTGTTTTGATTTTACCAAGTCCTACGCTGGGGCCGGTCACCATGACAGAATTCGTCGGAGCAATAAAATTGTCTGTCCTCGGAGGTGAAGCAGCAAACAGTATGGCCGAAATGTTGGCCAGGGTGGGTCGCCAGGATGCCCAAATTTCGGGCTCGAATATCCAGATTGCGCGCGATCCAACTTTCTCGGAGGGCGGCGCTTTGTACAGTTTGCCAAGCACTGTTGGCAGAATAGTAACAAACGAGTTATATCCTCAGGCTCTAATCGATAAAGCCAATCTCGAGCGAGAAGAAGCCCTGCAACTTGCTAGCGCCTCGGTGATAGCCTATTCGTGGCGGGACGAGCTGATTAAATCAGTGCCACGCTTTTCTAGAGAGGGATTTATGAGACGAGCAAATCTTGAGACCAGACAGCCAAGATATCCGCAGTTTTGGTCGAGCGATTGTTATATGAAAGGCAGGCAATCCCTAGCAACCGTGATACATCGTGCATCTGCCGGTATGGCGCTAGCAGTTGTCGGGTCTGATGATTTTGATACAAAGCAAAAACTCCCATTACCAATTCATATTGCAGCGTTAGTTGACCCACTAGAAGATCGAGAAGTTCTACGAGAGCTTTATGAAGTTGCTAGCGTAACCAGGCCTAGTGAATAATGTGTTCTTTGGTGTAGTCAAGGCTGCCGCCGACTTTTTTGCCAGGGTTAAATATGCCAAACGGATCAAATAACTCTTTGACACGGGCAAATAACGTGACCATCTCGGCTCCGTACATTCGCTCCAAAAATGGCGTGCGGATAAGGCCGTCGTTATGATCGGCGCTCATAGACCCGCCAAAGGCAAAAACTAGCTCGTAGACTCTGGTAGCCAGCTCCATGATATTTTCGGCCGCCCGCGGCGAATCGACATCGACTAGTGGTATCAACCTAATTGAGCCGTCGCCGATATGGCCAGCGTAGGTATAGGTCATGTCGTAATCTTGGAGAATGGCTTCAAGGGCCGCCAAAAACTTGTCGTACTTTTCGATTGGCACAATCGTGTCTTCTAAAAATGCCATGGCCCTTTTGTTGCCGCGGGGATGGTCTAGCAGCATCTTAAAGCTCTTACGGCGGATCAAGAGGTGGCTGTCAACAACTAGTTGATCGTTAATAGTCTCAGCCGCGGAGCCTCCGCGTAACAACGCTTTTTGACAGCGCTCAGAGTGCTCAAGAGCCTGAGCAGGGCTATCGCCTGCGTAAATGGCAAATACTACCATGTGCTTGCCAGCGGCCGCCTGCGCACGCTTTGCGTCGGCAGGGAAGTACTTTTGAGCTAGTTCATAGGTGTGGTGGTCGTAGGTTTCACAAGTCTCGGGGCCGTTTGCCAGCATGGTTCTAACGACGCCGGCAAGGTCATTCAAATTGCCAATTGGTGCCAGCACCATGCTAAGGTGTTTTGGTTCGGCGGTTAGCCGAAGCTCGGCTTCGGTGATTATGCCCAAGGTGCCCTGAGCGCCAATAAATAGCCGTCCTAAGTTAAGGTGTCGCCGGTGGGCGTCCCATAGTTGCCACAGAGGGTAACCGGCGGCGTTTTTTTTGACTCGCGGGTGAGAGTGTTCGATTAGGTGCTGATTATCGTCGAGCAATTTGGTCATTTCACGGTACAGCCGGCCTTCAAAATCAGGCTGCTGCATTTTGGCTTCAATCTGGGAGGCGTTCATAGGCCCGAATTCACAGACGTTACCATCGGCCAGCAGTACCTTTAGGCTATCGACATTGGCGCTGGTTGGGCCGTGTTTAACCGAACTTTCGCCCGAAGCGTTGTTGCCCAGCATGCCGCCAATGCCGCAGATGTCGTGCGAGCTGGTGTAGGCGGCAAAATATAGGCCTTTTTTGTGAGCGGCTTTTTCGATGTCGGCAAACATCGTGCCAGATTGCACAGTTAAGCTGCGGGCGCTTACATTCACGTCGGCCAAGCCGTTAAAGTGGCGCGACATGTCAACCACGATACTTTCGGTCAGCGAGCCGCCCGACATGCAGGTTCCGGCGTTTCTGGCGGTTAGAGTCACATTAGCGCCCATTCGTCTTTGTTCGGTGGCATAGCGCACCAGCTGCTGCAGGTCGGCTATGTCTTTGGGGTAGCAGACAGCAGCCGGTTGAACTTCAAATATACTGGCATCGCGGCTATAGTGCGCCAGCGTATCGGGTCTTGTGTCGACCTCGCCCCGAATTATCTTTTGTTTGCCCATCTTCTTACATACATTGTACCGCTTGTGCTTTGATGGTCATAGCACATCTTTGATATTAGGCGGTTTCTATTTTGCCACAGGCTAAGCGGGGGCCGCCGCTATGCCCCGAACCAGATTCGCCAGGGGTGTGTGGGTCGGTATTGGCATGAATCATGATTGATGTGCCCTCCGCAGCCTGCAAAATTGAAACCGGGCCGGGGCTAAGCGTGATTCGAGTAGTAATTGTTTCAAGTTCACCTTTGCCGTCGTCACCAACTGTGATGTTGGGTAGGTCACCGGCATGATAGCCGTGGTTAGCATCGGGGTCGGTGTTGCCGGCTAGGCCTGGGTCAAAATGACCACCCGCACATTTAAAGCCTTCGCATTCGCAGTCGCCCTTTTCGTGGATATGAACAGCGTGCTTTCCGGCTTTTAGTGTCTTAGGGTCGCCAGCGAGCTCGACGCGGATATGGACGTACTTCCAGCCCTCGACATCGTACTCTGTGAACTCGGCAGTGCCCGTTACATCGGGTCCGCTAATTTTAGCATTGGCGCGGGCCGTAATGGTCATTTTGTCGGTTTGCAGGAATAGTTTCATATACGTTAATTGTAGCAGGTGATCACCACTCGGGTAGCTATTTAGCCCATAAGAGAGGATAATAGGGGTATGAATGAGGAAGAGATATCAGGAGCCCTGTCTAGCATGCTGTCTGATCGTAAACTTATTACTAAAACAGCCTACCGAGCCAACAAAGAGCTGTGGCCCAATAACCGGATATCTTTTGTCGACAACCACCTGGCTTATTTAAAAGCTCACCCCATGGTTGACCCTAAGCACTACATATCGAACCTACGCTTGATGCTTCGGCGCAAGCCCTGAACTATTTACAATAGTCGCTGTTTTTAGCGCTGGCTGGGTCACCTGCTGGCAATGCACGGATTTTGGCTTCGTCGCTGCTCGGCAACCAATCAAACCAACAAACGGCATGCCATGATAGTTCTTTGTCCTGCGCATGCGCGGACTGAAAACTGGTGCTTTTGCTTGCTTCATTCTCTGAGCGGAAGTCATAAACTCCCCAGTCGAAGAACGCGTTGTTCTGGTCGACAATCCCAACCGACGTAGCAAGTTTGTGCCCGGCCTCGATAAACACTCTTGGATTTATTTCATTCGTCGCACTGTTGTCGTTGGCTGCCGTCCAAGAGGTTGTTAGCTTCATTAAATCGTCTGGTATAACCCGGAGGTGCCCAACACGGAACATCACCCCGCAGTTGTTAAAGACATCAAAGGTGTACTGAATCTCGCCCTCGGCAATGTAGTGCCCGCCTCGAACAATAAAACCACTCATCGGAGCAGTCACGGTAATGTCGCTGTTTTTGCTGTTATCAAACCGGAAGCTTCCATGTGGTTTATAGTTGCTGCCGCGCGACTGACCTGGATATAAAATACTTGTAACTAACGAGATATCTACTGGCATCTTTAGCATTGGTTGAGGAGGGCAGTCGGGTACATCAGCCGTTGCAGCCCAGCCGTTTTCGCGCTGTTGCCAAAGAAATGTATCACTAGACTCGCTTGCTGTCGTCTCTTCAGCCGATGACTGAACCGTCTCCGGGGTTGAACTTTTTGTTTTTTTTTGCTACTGAGTACTCGCCATCCGCCAAAACCAACAATGCCTAGCACCAGCAAAACTATGATTACTTCTATGTGGCTAAAACCGTCTTGTTTGCGCATATGCTTAAGTATTAGCACACATACTGGCGGGCAATATTACTGACTAAAAGTTTTAACAATAAGTGTCTATAGGTTTTGGTTTTTGAATTTGTTCATCATAGTTTGGGTGCGTTGTTCGGCGCTATCGGAATCTTTGGCTTGCCGGTCTAGGTTTATTGCTTCGGTCTCTAGCTGGCCGGCAACGCGTTCTAAATCGACTGCCGTTCTGTGCATCTCAGCTGCCTGGTCACGGTGTTGTTTAGCTTGCAAGCGTGCTTTTTGAGCTGCATTGCGTACTTGATCTCCTGCTGCCATTTTGTAGCCTCGCTTACATTTTAAGTTTATTATATCAGACCAAAGTTAGTCCCATTGGATGGTTATGTGGAAGTGGGTTCCTAAGCCCACCTATCTTTTGGAGTTTCAGGTGCAGCTTAGGCAGCGGCATTGGCATGGGTAATAGATACTTTTTCATTTTCTAAATGAGTCAACAGATATGTTTTAGCAAATTTCAAAAGGCTACTATGCAAAGTATTTGACAAGGCTTCATCTCGTGTATACTAAAAGTATCAGTTAGCTTGGGTGTGGTAAGGAGATATTTTTATGAGTTGGAATACTGCAGCCAAAATTTTAAAACAAACATCTAAAAAAGTGCTGAATTTATCTTTAGCGACAATTATAGCTACGACCGGTCTAGCCGCTGCGTCACCACTACTGTTCACGCAAAGCGTCTCAGCAGCAGGATTAAATGTATTCGTACGCACCGACGGCAGTGATGTGAACTGCGATGGCAGCTCCGATACTCCTGACACAGGCTTTCCGGGCTCTAATTGTGCGTTAAACACTGTACAGGCAGGCATAAGTACAGTAGACCCGGACGGCACCGTTAATGTCACGGCGGGAATATACACGGAAGCTGGACAGATTGTCATCAGTAAAAACCTCTCTATTGTTGGTGCGAACAAGGCTACAACGATTATTAAGCCTAACCAAGACACAGGTACAAGTGGTGATGCCCGCGGGTGGTTTCTGACTAGCCCTGGCGTCACGTTCAGCTTGAGTAATGTGACTCTCGATGGCGTTGGCAAACAAGTCTGTTTTGCGGTCTATGTCTATGGATTGGGGACTATCGAGAATAACATCATTAAAAATATGTCTTGCGGTCTGTACACGGGCCGAGGAGTATATATAAAAGCAAATACTACTGTTCGTAATAACACCTTTGAAAATATAGGTAGAATCGGAGTGTTTGTTTGGGCTGGGACAACCGGAGCTATAATTCATGGGAACAACTACACAGGAAAAGGTGCAGGAGATTGGCTGGATTATGGTATTGAATTGGGTGGTGGGGCAATTGCTACAATTAGCAGTAATACTATTACTAACAATAAAGGTATTGCCGCCTCGGATGGCTCTACTTCGGCTGGTATTCTAGTAACTACCTATTTTGGACCAGGTACGACAGCCACGATTACCGGGAATGCTATTCATGACAATACAGATGGAATCGCGGTTGGTTATGATGCAAGCGATACCAGCACGGTCACAGTTCATAATAATTCAATCTACGACAACACCGGATATGGCATTTATTCAACAGGGCCGACTGTTGATGCTACCAATAACTGGTGGGGAGATGCTTCTGGCCCTCTGGATGCCAAAACCCTTCCCGGCACACCGAATTATAACAACCCCTCGGGTCTTGGTAACGGAGTTAGTTCATATGTCGACTACAAACCGTGGTTTACAAACTCAGGGATGACTACAGTGAGCTCTGATAAGGCAATCATTTCGTTCGGTTTTGTGACGCCTGCGGCTACTGGCGTTATTGCTGGAACCAACATTGCAGTTACCGTTCCGTTCGGCACTGTTGTGACCGCCCTTACTCCAACAATTGCGCTTTCAAACGGCGCCTCGGTCAGCCCGCTTACTGGCGTAGCCCGAGACTTCACCTTGCCGGTTACTTACACGGCTAAGGCTGCAGATGGAACAACTCAGCCTTATATTGTGACAGTCACTGTGGGAAATGCTCCTGCGACAATAATAACTTCACCACCCACGCAGCCAGCTAACAACGCATACATAGTACAGTCCGGCGACACGATGAGTGCAATAGCCAAAAGGTTTGGGCTTACCCTTAGCCAGTTAGAAAACCTTAACCCTCAAGCTGGTCACCCGGCCGGTAATTTTAATCTCATTAGGCCCGGCGACGTGCTGATAGTAGGCGGAGCGGTTTTAGCAGCTTCAGCATCACAGGGGACAGGAACACTGGGTACTAGTGTTGGATCAAGCGACCAGAGTGGTACAGAAGGCCAAGTGCAGTCAGATACAACCGACAACACCCAAGTGCTTGAAGACACCACCGCACAAGATTATAATGCTGCTGAGATTCAGCAAAATAAGACGCATTACGGCTGGCTTTGGTGGCTGCTGCTATTGTTCCCAGCGTCTTACTACCTATACATTCGACGCCGAAACATAGACGAATAGCATTCTGATCAACCAGATGGTTGAATCAGGCGGTTAACCCTGTAGCCCTTACTCAAGCCAGGTTTTTTACGTGATGCCGTACGACAAAAATATACAGCAGTACGCTTATGAGAAAACTAACCCCATAGCTAAGCGTGGGATCATGGGGAAACAAGTATATATCCATGAGACCCCAGACACCGCGCCAAAACATGATAATCGCTCCGGCTATTAATATGGTCGATAGCGGTGCGGGCCTTTTCTTGTATTTTCTTGCCATTACAGATTGTAGTTTACCATGAGCTCTTTGGCTGAGCATCGTAGATGTTGTTAGGACTACGTTTTGTAAAAATTACGCCTAATCTTTAATGATGCAAAAGCAATGAGAGGCAACCCAAGCGCCCAAATAATGATATTAGCTAGTATCTGTGGACTTACGTTAATTCTAGAATCATGGCCATATGAACCGGATGTAAATGGAAAGCCACGAAATTTTTGCGTATATGCGGGCTCATAACACTTTCCGTCTTTAATGTCGTACATACATGCACCACATTCGGGTGATAGGGCTAAACATGCTGGATTATTGGTATTAATTGCCTGTACGTCTTGCTTTGTAATATTACGTATTAAAAAGAGTTGTCCTAAGCCAAGAACCAAGCCCAACGCAAAAAATAGAAATAAAGTCTTTTTCATGGACCTAGTTTAACACGACAGTATACGACTACGATTGGCCGGGGATGAGCTTCGACAGGCTCAGCTTAAAAAAGATTCGAAGGATGGCTTCGGGACTAGGATTCGAACCTAGATATACAGATCCAGAATCTGCAGTCCTACCATTAGACGATCCCGAAAAACGATTGTCTTGTCACGCACAAGTATAAAGTTAAAGGGCAAAAGTATAAAGAGGGTGTTCTTTGTAAATATCCAAACTCTCTTGCACCTTTTTGGTGTCGAAAAAAGGTGCCCAAAAACCCAGGTGTTATGCCAGGTAACTGCGTTTAGTCGTTTATCACCTTTACTTGTATTAATGAAATAAAATACGCTATAGCGTAATCTATTTTATGGTTACTATTCAGATAAACATAGCGTTTTTATAGAACAATTTGTTTGCCAAGTTTAAGCTTTAGCGGTTACTATGAAGTTGCGGAAGTGTGAGGCTTCCTTGTGGCTCCGATATTCTCGGGGCCTCTATTTTTTTGGCAAACTAGGCACAAACCCCGAATCTCTAGACTATGCTCGAGCGACCTAAAGTCGACCCGCAGAGCCACATCGCTTATCATGGCCTCGAACGACTTATCTTCTTTGAGCTCCACCACGCGGCCACAATCCAAACACTCGATGTGGTGATGATGTTCGCGGAACAGGTCTGACAGCTCCAGGCGGTATTTCCACCCCAGTTGAATACGCTTAGTAACTCCAAGGCTTTCAAATAATTCAACAATTCGGTAAGTTGTGGCGCGGTTGGCGCGGGGCAGGCAAGCGTCAACCAACTGCCTCATGCTAAGTGACTCCTTAGACGCCAACACCTCAAATACTCGCAGCCGCTGGCTGGTAAGACTAAAGCCATTTTGCTTGAGCAGAGCCTTCAGTTTTTGGTCTAGCATATCGCGAATTATATCAAAGAATGCGACAAAGTTGCATAAATTAATGGCCAGCGTTACTCTAGGCTCATGAATCAAGTAATAATATTTTCGTTAATTGGCGGACTGTTCTCATTCTCAGCCGCCGCATTACTGATAAGCCGTGAAAAGTTCGCTTACAAAGTTGCCAACTACGCCACTCCGTTTGCGGCTGGAGCCTTAATTGGTGCGGCATTCTTTGATCTGCTGCGCGACGGCCTTAAAGAAGCTGGCGATAACTCCGACAGTGTCTTAATTGCCGCTGTGGTTGGGATTATCTTGTTCTTCTTACTGGAGAGGTTTTTGCACTGGTTTCACCACCACCACGAACACAAAGGTATAAAACCGGTTTCGTCACTGGTTATCATCGGCGACACTCTGCATAACGCTCTCGATGGTGTAGCAATTGCCGCATCGTTTCTGATTAGTCCTAGCACAGGGGTCATTACAACTATCGCCGTAGCCGCGCACGAGATCCCCCAAGAAATTGGCGACTTTGGGATACTGCTTAAAAACGGCATGAGTCGCCGTAAGGTACTACTCGTTAACGCTCTTTCGGCACTGGCTACGACTGTGGCGGCGGTGATTACTTTTGCGCTAGGTGACGCTAATTATTTGCCGGTACCGATACTGCTAGGACTAACCGCCGGATTCTTCATTTACATTGCCGCTAGCGACATCATCCCTGAGATTCACGAAAACTCGCACAAAAAGCTGCTGGATATCAAGCCCTGGCTTCTGGTAATTGGAGCGGCGTTTGTGATGGTGGTAACGCCAATTGCCCACAGATACATCGAGCCCGACCACGAAGAGCACGCGTCAACCAGCCAAACTACTGCAGCCGAACTTTAAATAGTCGGGTACAATAAGGGGTATGGAACCTCTCGTCATTGGACTCCTGGCAGTAAATGCACTCGGTGTGTTGTATCTGTTGTTCAGGTTGTTAAAACCAAAAGCTGATAACGGTGACTCTGGCCTGTTACAGCAGAACATCTTGCATCTGTCTGACAACGTCACTAAGCTCAAAGACCAGCTAAAAGATCAGATCGACCAAAAACTCGACAAAAACCAGCGCAGCATGAGCGAACAGCTCAGTAGTAGCGCCAAGCTGATCAAAGATGTCACCGAGCGGCTAACCAAGCTCGATGACACCAACAAACGGGTAGTCGATGTTGCCGATGAGTTAAAACAGCTGCAAAACGTTTTGCAAAACCCCAAGCAGCGCGGAGTTTTGGGCGAGTTTTACCTAGATCAAATACTGCAAAACCTGTTGCCGCCTAGTTCGTACACTCTGCAGTATAGGCTGGCCGAGGGCATGGTGGTGGATGCTGTCATTCACCTGGACGACAAGCTGTTGCCAATTGACAGTAAGTTTAGCCTTGAAAACTACAATCGGCTGGTCAACGCCAAAACCGCCGAACGCCCAGCCCTGGAGCGAGCTTTTAAAGAGGATCTAAAAAAACGCATCGACGAAACGGCAAAGTATATTCTGCCCAAAAAGAACACCATGGAACAGGCGCTGATGTTCATCCCAAGCGAAGCGATTTACTATGATCTACTGGCCAACAAAGTCGGCGCGGCTGGTGTATCGGGCCGCGATCTAATGCAGTATGCCGCCGTTGAAAAGCGAGTGATTATTGTTGGCCCAAGTACGCTTTCGGCCATGTTACAGGTGATTGTGCAGGGCCTGCGTAGCCTCGAGATCCACAAAGATACCGAAGTTATTCGCAAAAACGTCGAACAACTGCAGCGGCACTTGATTGCTTACGACGGCTATTATAAAAAGCTTGGCAACTCGCTGGGTGCCACAGTCGGACACTACAACAGCGCCAGTCGCGAGCTAGGCCGAATCGACAAAGATATTGTTAAGATCGCTGGTGTTGAGCCTGGCCCAGAACCTCTACTGCTCGAAAAACCAAGCTCCGAAGACTAGCTGCTAACTAGATTTAGCTCATTGGCGAGCATGGCGCGCAGTGCGTTATCGGTTGCGTCGGGCATGGTATTGCCAAAGAAACCTTCTCGAATCTCTTGGTCGGCGACCCTTTTAATTATAAAACTGCTAGCGTTCATTAAGTCTGAGTCTATTAGTAATTCATCTATACCGCTAACCCGCAACTCTGCAGTGACTTTTAGCAGCCCGCCAGGAAACTCGTCCAGAGAAGTGATCCTGACATCTCCTGCCAAAAATGTTTCTAGAAAATCTGAGAAGTATGCTCTAACGACAGCTCCAACAACTAGCCCGTCACGGTTCATTCGGTGCTCGAGATTACTAAAAAAAGTCTCAGCGGAGATAGCTGCGAACGCGACTAAATCAGGAACCGGTTTTTCTGACATATTTTGATTATATCACTAATTACCCAGTAAGTCAATTACCAGGGCGGCGGTCCAGCTAAAGTTGTGCGCGCCAGCAGGCTCGGCTGTTTTGGCCGAGAAATACTCGGCCGGCCCGCCAACACTAACCATGGCAATTGTCGACTGCCTCAATTCTTCTGCCTCGGCTTTGTAGCCGTAGCGTCCTAAGCCGTCGATAATCAGCCAGTTAGTGTTTACCCAAGCCGGCCCCTGCCAGTAACCAAGCTCCTTGTACCAGGCGCTGTCGGTTGGAACGGTGGGCACGGGGTAGGTTGTGCCAAAACCGCGTTTTGCCTTGAGCCGTTCGACCAGCCGTTTGGCATGAGCTTTACTGACACAGCCCCCATATAGTGGCATTAGTGTGGCGATACTGGGTTTTTTGATGAGCTTGCGTGATGTGTAGTTGCGCGAATAAAACTGGCCTTCCTGGTCGTCGAACAGTAACTTCTCGATGTTGTGGCGGCCTTTTTTGTTTCGGTCATTTAGCCAGTCGGGCACCTCGTGGCCAATGGACTTGGCAATGGTTTTGAGGTGGTCGTGAGCACGGATCAATATGCAGTTAAAGCTCAAATCTTGGACTGCAAGGTTTGAACGACTAAGAACGGCGTTAATGTCCCAGTTTTCATGTTTTAGGTGCCGAATAACATCGTAATAGAGCAAGGCATCAAGGTTGCTGACCCGCTGCCCGGGTGGGATATATAAGGTGTCACGGCGGACCAGCCTAAATAGTAAATTAACGGCGCGAGTGTTGACCACCAGGCTAACCCACCAGGGGCGCTGGTGCCTGTGCAGTTGGCTGATCCAAGGCGGAGTGTTGTCGAGGCCGCCTTCCCAGGGGTGGACGAGTAGAACCAGGCCTTCCTCGCGTGGGTCACGCTCTCGGTAAAGCCATTCGTGATAGCGAAGAAGCGCCGGATACATGGTGAGATACCACTGGTGGCGCTCAGCGGTAGACATCTTTCTGCCTACTCGAATAATTGCCTCGGCCAACATTGGCGGCTGGGTAACACCACTAGTGGCTAGGCTAGCCGGCGCTTGCGGGCTACGCCAACTCTGCCACAAGTAGCGGTCGCGTTTGTGGGCGTCGCCACTAGCGAAGATCATATGCGGTACCATGCCGTTATTCCACTGCCCTCGCAGTAGGCTAATCAGCTCTTTTTTGGCGCGGCGGACGTCGTAATTGGCCAGGCCAATAGCTATAAAACAACTATCCCATAACCATTGGTGTGGGTATAAGTTATTGGTTGGCAAGGTATAGTTGCCGTGCTGGTTACTGGCTAAAACCTGTATGCAGAGGTCTTTTAGGGTGTCAGCCGTTTGGTTTGCCATTAGCACAAGTATAACCTGCCTGCAGGGGTGCTAAAAGCAAAACCACTTATGGTTGGCTATTTATAAGCCGGAGGGTATGCTGGATTTAACCAGTATGTAAAGTTAAGACAGGAGGGTAAAGTGGCAGAGTTCTCGGGACAGATAGGACATCTAGAAGGAATCGAATCGCCGTGGGGTAACGCGGGAGGAGTTGTTAAGACGATTGAAGACGTTGAAAGAATGGCGCATACAGGTGTCGGTTGGATTGAAGACGGGTCGCATGTACTTGGTGGTAAAAGGCTTGGCAACGCGTGGAATCCTGAAACCGAACAATTCGACAGATGCGTTTATAATTATGATAAAAGTACTGTCGAAACAACCAATGCTCTTGGTATGCCCGGTCAGGGATTCGATGTTGCCGTAGAGGAGGTTCCAAAAAAAGTCGCTATTTCACACACTCAAGACAAAAAGTACATCCTTAATGTTGCGCCGGTCTCGGATGATCCCGCAAGCGAAACGGTCGAAATGGTGCGTCGGGGATATGCTGCGGGGGCCGACGCGGTATTGGTTAACGCGGGCTGTCCGAACGTTATTACATATGATGGAGGCAGGCACGAACTGCTAAGCCGAAGTCCGAGTGGACTTTGGAAGGTGCTTGATGCTCTGACGCAGGCCGAGCTTCCAAAACCTGTTTTTATTCGTATTTCTCCACAGGAGTCCTTTGGGCACATGGCAGCGATCTGCGATGTTATAGAGGCCTCCGGTATTGTCAGCGCGGTTTTTTTGCCAAATACTTGGCCGGGTTATGTGCCACTAAATAGTAACGGCCAGCCAATCCTTCAGGTTCCCGGAGGTATGGGAGGACGAAGCGGCCCAGCGATGAATGCGGCTGCCGAAGAGCAACTGATATGGGCGTCAATAATGCTGGGTTCTACAAAAATCGACATTGTAAGCTCCAGTTCTATAATGAATGCTCACACTCTGAGGAGACGCCTGCATCTTGGCGCTACGGCTGGAGCTGGCACGACCTTTTACTACGAATCAGAAAACGGCTGGAAAGAAGACACGGACAGATTACTCTCAGAGCTTGCCGCCTAGCGGAAATTGGTAAAGCTTAGGGGAAAATTAAAGTCAGCTCCCTGCAGCAGTTGCATGGCGGCCTGGAGTTCGTCTTTTTTGGGGCTCATAACGCGGACCTCGTCGCCCTGAATTTGAGCTTTGATTTTGGGTAGCTTATCGCGCAGGAGGCTGGTGAGCTTTTTGGCCTTTTCTTGATCTAGCCCCTCTAAAAACGGCACTTTCCAGGTCATTTTGAGGTTACTCGTTATCGGCTCGGCGCTTACATCAAAAGTTTTTTGGCTGACACCGCGCACAGCGGCCTTTTTGCGGACCATGTCGATTACGGCGTCTAGCTGAAACTGGTGGTCGCCGGTAATCTTGAAGCCGTCTTTGCCGTCTTCGTCCCACTCGAGTTTGGCGCTGGTATTTTTAAAGTCGTAGCGAGCGCCGATTTCGCGCTGGACTTGGTCAAAGACATTGTTCATCTCAGCTTTGTCAAAACTTGATACAACATCAAAACTAAACTGGGCCATGCGTGTAAGTATAAAGTCGAAAGTGAAAAGTATAAAGTAGAAAGTAACGTATGGTAAGCTAAAAGATATGAAGATTGTGGTTTTTTCGCTTAGTACCCGTAGTGACAGCCAGAGCCTCAAGGTTGCTAAATACCTAAAAGGCCGGCTTAAAGGTTTGGAGCAAGAAGTACAGCTACTTGACCTAAACGAGCTCAAGCTACCTATATATGATGTTACTGGTGAGGGTGAATGGACTGTCCGCTGGACCGAAGTTAGTTCTCAGCTTGAGGCGGCCGATGGTTTTGTGGCTGTTAGCCCAGAGTGGGACGGCATGGCCGGACCAGGCTGGTTTAACCTGATGCACTATGTCAAAAAAGAGATGGCGCACAAGCCGGTTATGCTAGTAGGCGTAAGCAGCGGTCGCGGCGGTACGTATCCATTGGCGCTAATGCGCATGGCTGGTCCTAAGAACAGCCATTTTATTGTTAGCCCCGAAAACCTGATTGTTGGCAGCGCCGAAGATATGCTAAACGATGACGATATGGACGAAAACGCTGGCGACTACGCCATAAAGCAGCGTGCTGAATACTCGCTAAAAATCTTATGCGAATACGCCAAGGCCCTGAAGCCGATTCGCAGCAGCAGCACAATCGACTATAAACAATTCGGCAACGGCGTTTAGCCTAGTTCATTCTCGGCCGCGGGTCAAACAAAAGGCTTGTTGATATTGGCAACAGAAGACCTTCGGTAGCAGGATGCAAAGCAGTAGGTACTATGGGCGCTATGTTTATATACGCGCTATCGGGTGAAATATCTACCGTGTTGGGCTCGTCTGACAAATCGAAATCCCTTAGTAGGTGGCCTGCCGATAGAAGCCAGCCTACTGCCCTAAAAGATTTGTCACTAGGGGGCGTTACCGGTATAAGCTCCACCTCACCATCAACAGCGACAGCATAGTTCACGGCGAATCTGCATACGGCCAGCACAAGACCATAAGTAGTTGCCTTGGCACACTCTGGCAGCGGGCTGAGCTGACGCTGAAGATAGTCCAAAGCTTGATTCACTGCCGAAACATCTAGTTCCGCATGGTCAAGAGCGGATTTCTTTGATAGTTCTAGGTCTGTGACTGCCCGATCTAGCTCGTCCATTCCAAACAAGGGGGTCAAGTGATCGAGCGGCAATGTTAGTGCAAGCATATCGAAAGAGCATATATGTTTTTAGGCTAAAAATAAATTGCTAGTGCTCTCTTGAATACCGAAGAGGTGCTGGTGGTGTACAATAATCTGTAAGATGAGCTATAAAAACGAAGACGTTGTTCATCTTGCCTTTGTCGTAATCGCTAACGATATCGAATGAAAATGTTGCCATATTACCAAATTATGATAACATGTTAGGCGTAATGATTATGAACGCACTACACTTTTTCTTTACCGACACTTATGTGGCGGTTTGTTCTGGGCGCTAAAAATACTAAAGAATACTGATTAAACCGCCACCAAGGCGGTTTTTTTAATTTAAGGAGAAATAATATGACAATGAATGAAGAGATCCCGAACGCAGCGGTTTGCGTCCACACTGGGTGTATGGACGTAGAGGGAGAATACTTAAAGGAAATAGATAACTTAAATAGATGGACCCCAACTGCCTGGGATGCTCAAAGGCGTCTTGAAAAAATGGGGATTGGGTCTGATTTGTACGATCAATTAGTAATAGAAGGTGAATACAGGGACGACAATCATACTTTACGTTCACTTATAGCTATTGTTCGTGGCGATCAGCGGTTATTAGGGGATATATATCACGAGATACGCATAATGTCCGGCGATGAGATTGGGGAGGAGGAGCTAAATAAGGCGAGAGGCATGGCCAGTAGATCAGACCCAAACAGAGGAAAAAGTCCGTACTTCTCATGAATACTAAAGGGTATAATAAAGTCAAAGGAGAGAAATTATGAACAATACCAAGTTACTCTATATGGAAGATATGCAGAAGCTTGAATGTGGTGCCTACGTGGAAAGAGTCGAGGAAAACGACGGAAAGACCACTGTTTATTTAGACCAGACCGTATTTTACCCGCAAGGTGGTGGACAGCCATACGACACTGGTACTATTTCTGCTGGCGGAATAGATTTCACAGTTGAAGAAGTCCGTTACGCGGACGGTATGGTTCAACACATTGGACGCTTTGATCATGGCAGGTTTATGGTAGGCGAAGAAGTTAAATGTAGAGTAGATAGTGAACGTCGTCTACTAAATACGCGCCTACACTCGGGTGGGCATGTGCTTGATATGGCTGTTAACGAACTCGGTTATGGCTGGAAACCAGGAAAGGGCTATCACTTCCCGGATGGACCATATGTTGAGTATGAAGCCGATCTTAAGAGTGAACCAGTTGAGGAAATTACTACCAAACTTGACAATAAGATTCAAGAAATTTTAGACAGAGGCATAAAAACCGAAATTCGGTTTGTAACTTTAGATGAGATGTCCTTGCTCTGTAGGCACGTGCCGGAATATTTGCCAAAAGATAAGCCTAGCCGCGTAGTTTTATATGGAAACTTTGGGGTCCCTTGCGGGGGAACGCATGTCAGTCAGTTGAGCGATATCGGTAGTGTTAGAATAAGAAAAATAAAAGACAAAAGCGGTACGCTTCGCGTTTCTTACGAGGTAGCCTGACACCACGACAGTATAAATAAATAGATAAGGAACGCTGTATAATGTTGCCCAAGATGACATACAAAATTGCGGAGGTTGCGGAAGCTGCCAAGAAATTGCACGGCAAAGGCACCGACGCACTGAAAAGCCCCGAATTAAAGGCACTTTACGAGAGGATAAAAATGTTGCCGGCAGAAGACCGCAAAGCCTTTGGCCAGGAAGTTAACGCGCTCAAGCAGGAGCTCGAGGCTCTTGTAAGTGCTAAGCAACATCCAACAGCCAGCTTGCCGCCATTAGACGTGACCGCGCCGCAGGATGTTAACGGTAGCCGGCCCCGGTTCTTGCCGGCTGAACAAGGTAGCTCACACCCGCTTACGACCGAAATCGAGCAAATATTGGACATTTATTACAGGATGGGTTTTACACCGGTAGAGTCGCGGGAGATTGATGACGACTACCACATGTTTACTAGCCTCAACTTTCCGGCCGATCACCCAGCACGCGATGACTACGACACTTTTATGACCGACGAGGGCCTAATTGCTCCGGCACACACCAGCACCATGCAAAACCGTGTGCTGAAGCAGTACAAACCAAACCTAGAAAAGGGCGAGCCAATCGCCGTGGTAATTCCGGGGCGGGTGTTTAGAAACGAAGATGTCGATGTGACGCACGAACACACCTTTTATCAGCTAGAGGGCGTTTATGTGGGCAAGGGCGTGAACGTAGGTAATCTAGTTGCTACGCTAAGAGCATTCTTGAGTGAGTATTTTGGCCAAGAACTAAAGGCCAAGATTCAACCCTTTTACTTTCCGTTCACCGAACCAAGTTTTGAATTTGCAATTGAGCGACCCGAGGCACTGCGCCGTGGTGACAGCGAGGCCGATATGTGGCTCGAACTTCTGGGCTGCGGCATGATTCACCCCAATGTTTTAAAAGAAGCAGGAATTGACCCGAGCGTTTACACTGGTTTTGCCTGGGGCTGCGGCATTGAGCGCCTGGTGCTCATGAAATACGGCATCGAAGATATCCGGCATTTTGAGGCAGGCAAACTAGAGTTCTTGAGGCAGTTTTAATGGGAAGTTTACAGTTTACAGTTTACAGTTTACAGTTCGCCCAGATAGGTGCTAGAGATGATGGCTGAGCAGACAGTATTCGATAAAGTAGTTTCAGGAGAGATTAAGTCTTGGCCTGTTTGGGAAGACGACAACTATTTAGCGTTTTTGACGCCTTTTCCTAATACGCCGGGCTTTACGGTGGTTATTCCAAAGAAGAACCCAGGCGATAATTATCTCGATGTTGACGACACGGCATATATTGGCATGATGCTGGCAGCCAAAAAAGTGGCAGCCGTACTGCGTAAGGCCTTTGACACTAACCGTGTTGGGCTTGTTATCGAGGGTGAAAGCGTGCCGCATATGCACGTCAAGCTTATTCCGATGCACGGCGGTAAAGGTTCTCAAAAGCACGAGCCATTCTTCTCTGAAACATACGAGGGCTTTTTAACAACCACTGAAGGCCCCAAGATGAGCGATGAGCAACTTCAGAAGATCCAAGCCCAGATTAAGGCCGCGCTATGAAAGTTAGCCTGAACCTTGCTCAGTATTTTTCAAATGTCGACCTAAAGTCTATCCCTCGCGAGACACTGCTAAAACGAATTGGCGCTCAGCTGAGCGCAGTTGAAGAAGTCGTTGACTGGGCGCCCAAGTACAAAGGCATAGTTGTGGCGCGGGTGGTGTCATGCCAAAAGCACGGCAACGCCGATAAGCTCAGCGTCTGTTTGATTGACGACGGTCGGGTTACTCGCGGCGTCAACCGTAATAAAGACGGTTTGGTGCAAGTGGTTTGCGGAGCGCCAAATGTGCGGGCTACGCTACTGGTAGCGTGGATACCACCAGGGGTGGTGGTGCCGTCAACGCACGGCACTAATCCGCTGACACTCGACGCCAGAGAAATCCGCGGTGTTATTAGTAACGGCATGTTGGCTAGCGCTAAAGAGCTAGGAATATCAGACGATCACGACGTTATCTTAGAGCTAGACAGTCAACAGTTTACAGTAAACAGTAAACAGCCGAAGCCCGGTGACCCATTAGTGAATTACTTTGGCCTTGATGATTTTGTTGTAACTTGTGAAAACAAAATGTTCACGCACCGCCCGGACTGCTTCGGCAACCTGGGCGTAACCCGCGAACTAGCTGGCATTAGTGGCCTACGGTTTCGGTCGCCAGAGTGGTATTTAAAACCAGTAGAAAGTAGAAAGTATAAAGTTGAAAGTCTAAAGAATGAAGTAAAAAGCCCACTCAAATTAAAGCCACAAAACCTAGTTCCAAAATTGGTACCACGATTTATGGCTGCGGTTATCAGCGGGGTTACGGTTGGCAAAAGCCCGGTTTGGTTACAGGCCACGCTCAGCAGGGTTGGCATTAAGCCGATCAATAACGTCGTAGATGTAACTAACTACGTTATGCATCTGACCGGCCAACCTCTGCACGCTTTTGACTATGACAAACTAGTTGCTTCGGCAACAGGATCTCAGAGCTTAGATCTTAGATCTCAAAAAGCAACAATCCAAAATCCAAGATCCAAGCTCCAAGCTCTTGTTCTGGGTCCAAGAATGGCAAAAAAGAGTGAAAAACTGACGCTGCTAGGCGGCAAAGAAATTGAACTTAGCCCTGACGACATCGTGATTGCAACCGACAATAAGGCTGTAGCTTTGGGTGGTATCATGGGCGGCGCCGAAACAGAGGTAGATGCCACCACCAAAAACATCGTGATAGAATGCGCCACTTTTGACATGTACGCTATCCGTCGCGCCAGTATGCGCCATGGCCTGTTCACTGAGGCCTCTAACCGCTATACCAAAGGCCAAAGCCCGCTTCAGAACGATAGGGCGCTAGCCTATGCCTTGAGGAACATGAGCGAGCTTTGCGGCGCAAAGTTAGCAGGACCAGTTCATGACCTGAAGCCAAAAAAGCTCGAAGAGCCAAAACCAGTAACCGTGTCGGCCGATTTTATTAACGACAGGCTTGGTAGCAAGTTAACCCTTAAAGACATCGCTAAACTTCTAGAAAACGTTGAGTTTAGCATTGTACCGGTACAGGCTCTGAAGAATCGGCTGCATGTTCGGCCGCCGTTTTGGCGCACCGACATCGAACAGCCCGAAGATATTGTTGAAGAAATTGGCCGGCTGCACGGCTACGACAAATTGCCGGTAGAGTTGCCTAAGCGCACGCTCAAGCCAACCCGGCGTAACCAAATGCTCGACTTTAAGGCTAGCCTGCGAGCCAAACTCAAAGCAGCCGGTGCCAACGAGCTATTAACCTACAGTTTTGTGCACGGTGATCTGATGCAGAAAATCGGACAGGATCCAAAAAAAGCCTTTCATATCCGTAACGCTATTAGCCCGAATCTGCAGTATTACCGAACCAGCTTAGTGCCGAGCTTACTAGAAAAAGTCCATACCAACATCAGGAGTGATTTGGTGCGTAGCGATGATAATGACTTTGCGATTTACGAAATTGGCCGTGCTCATGTCAAGGGCCACAATAACGATGAAGGTTTGCCAGATGGGATGGAACGGCTAAGTTTGGCAGTAGCTGCAGATGACAAGACTGCCGAGAAAAAGTACTCAGGGTCGGCATTTTACCTGGCAAAGAAATACTTGATGGCGTTAACCGACGGCCAGGCGGCCTTTAAGCCCCTCGACAATGATGCCTACCCGATAACTTCGCCTTATGAAAAAAGCAGAGCGGCGGTTGTAAGTGTTGATTCTCAAGTTCTGGGGGTGATCGGCGAGTTTAAACAGAGTGTAGGCAAGGCCCTTAAGTTGCCAGCTTACTGCGCTGGCTTTGAGCTTGATCTTGATCTGTTGCTGGCTAGTTTAAAACCACGCGGTTATGTTGCTCTGCCAACTCAACCTAAAACCCAACAAGACATCACTTTTGAAGTGGGTAGTAGCGTAAGCTACGGCCAGCTTTATGACTTAATTTGGCAGGAGCTTTTGGGCGCACGAGCTGAGCACGGCTACTTTGTGACTCTTGGCCCGCGCGACATTTTTGCAGCCGTTGGATCGGATAAAAAGCGTATTACTCTTAGGGTATGGCTAAATCACTATGAGCGAACACTAACAACAGCCGAAGTCAATAACTTGTTAGGCAAAGTTGCCGCCGCGGCCCACACCTCATTCAAGGCCGAACGGATATAGAGTTGGGATGAAACACATATTCCGAATTTTGGCGTCAGGGCGAGAGCTATGGCGGCAGTATGTTTGGCTGAGCCTTTTAACAACCGGTTTGTCGCTGGTAACGATTATCGTGCCGCTACTCTCGGGCTGGGCAATTGACGAAATGAGGAAGGGCACCTCAGCTAGCGTAAAGTACATGGTCATCTTGGCCTCGGCGATATTTTTACTTGACCTGATGCAGACGATCTTGAGTAACATAAACGGCTATATCGGCGATCAAGTGTCCGGCAAACTACAGGTGATTTTAAGCGAACGTTATTACAAACATCTGATGAGCTTGCCTCAAAGCTTTTTTGACACGGAGCTAACTGGCAAGATCATTAATCGCCTAAACCGCTCGATAGTTCAGATTACGTCGTTTGTTCAGATGATGAGCAACAACTTTTTGCAGTTTATATTTAGCACCATTTTTTCATTGGCAATCGTGGCTTACTTTAGTTGGCCCGTGGCACTGATGTTGTTCTCACTGTATCCGATATTTATCTGGATGACGGTAAAAAGCAGCAGTAAATGGCAGGCTTATCAACACGAAAAGAACGAGTACATCGATATCGCCAGCGGTCGTTTTGCCGAGTCGATCGGGCAGGTCAAGGTAGTTAAGAGCTACATCCAAGAAAAACGTGAGCTAGGCTTTTTTGCCGCTCAGATGGGCAAGGCTCTGAAAATTTTGAAACCACAGTCGGCGGATTGGCATAAAGAGGATGTTAAGCGGCGTTTGATCTTGAACGTTATATTTTTTGGGGTTTACATGTTCATCTTTGTGCGCGGCGCGCAGGGTTACTTTAGCCCTGGCCAGGCTGTGGCGCTGATTCTTTACGCCATGAACATCCGTATACCCATTTTTACCATCAGCTGGCTAGTTGAAAATACTCAGCGTGCTGTGGCTGACAGCAAAGATTATTACGAGATTATGAGTATAAAGCCCGAGATCGCCGATAAAGCCGACGCCAAGAAGCTGAGACTGAAGGGCGGGGAGATTGTTTTTGATAATGTGTTTTTTGGCTACGACAAAGCTAACGTTCTAAACGGTGTGTCGCTGACTATCAAGCCGGATACTAAAATTGCTCTAGTTGGCGAGAGCGGCGAGGGCAAAACCACGCTTACAAATTTACTGATGCGTTTGTATGAGCCAAGAGCCGGCGTAATCACGATTGATGGTGAGGATATTAACGGGGTGACTCAGGCTAGCTTACGGCAGAATATTGGCGTAGTTTTTCAGGATCCCAGCCTGTTTAGCGGCACAATCAGAGAAAACATTGCCTACGCCAACCCAAATATCAGCGACGAACAGGTGACCGAGGCCGCCAAGGCAGCCAACGCTCACGAATTCATAATAAAACTCGAGAAAGGTTACGAGACACAGATTGGCGAGCGCGGCCTAAAACTGTCGGGTGGCCAAAAACAGCGAATCGCAATTGCCCGGGCGCTTCTGAAAGACGCGCCGATCTTGGTTTTGGACGAAGCTACCAGCAGTCTAGACAGTAAGAGTGAAGCGATGGTACAAGAAGCCTTGCAACGGCTCATGAAGGGCCGTACGACGATTATAATTGCCCACCGCTTTAGCACTATTCAGCACGTTGACACTATTGTTACTTTGCTCGGCGGCAAGATCGACGAGGTGGGCTCGCCGGCTGAGCTGGCCCAAAGCGGCGGTATTTACGCCCAGCTTCTCAAACTTCAGCTGGGTCACGGCGAAAAGTCTAAGAAACAGCTTAAAAAGTTTGATATTTCAGCTTAACGGTTGCTTGCCTTGAGCAGTCTAAGATATACTCTTACCCACATAAAGGGAGAGATATTGATGGCTAAAGCGAGTCAAAGAGCTGCGGCCGGTTTACTGGCTGCGATATTCTTTTTTACTTCAGTGGGGGCAACAGCCTACGTAATTTGGAAAATTAACAGCGAAGAACCCGTGGCTACGGGATCGCAGGAGGACACTACGTTGAGTTCAGATGGAGCAATTGATCCAAACGCACTTAAAGGTAAGCCACTGGAAGGCTTTACGCCGCGTGCTATCGCCGCTAGTATACTTGAATCTACTGACTTGATCGTGGGTACAGGGGCAGAGGCATCGCTTAGTAGTAGCCTTGTGGTGAACTATACTGGTGCGCTGGCAAGTGATGGCATAGTTTTTGAAAGTTCACTCGACAGCGGGCAACCGGCCTCATTTGCTCTGGCCGAAGTCATTCAGGGCTGGCAGCAAGGCGTGCCTGGTATGAAAGTTGGTGGCAAGCGCCGCCTAGTGATTCCGTATATTCAAGGCTACGGCGAAGCTGGTAGCCCGCCGACCATACCCGAGAGGGCCGACTTAGTGTTTGACATCGAACTGTTAGACGTCCAGTAGGAAAGCGCTTGTGTTAACGTATAAACCACAACATATAGTGTGTTGATTATTATTCAGCCACTATATACAATGTACCTACATCAGAGAAAACTCGCCAAAAACATTAAAAAAACAATAAAAAAGAAGGACAAAGCAATGCCAAAAAAAGTCACTATATTTACTACTAACACCTGCGCTTATTGCGTTATGGTAAAGCGTTATCTCGACGGCAAAGGCGTTAAGTATGACGTTGTTAACCTCGACGACCAGCCAGAACGCCAAGCGGAGATTTTTGCTAAAAGCGGTGCCATGACTGTGCCGGTTACACTGGTCGAAAAAGTCGATAACAGTGAAGAAGTTGTAGTTGGCTTTAATTTGGCCCGCCTTGCCCCAGCCGTTGGCATTGCTTAAAAAGCACCAAAAAACAAGCTCCAAATCCCAAACAGTACGATCTGGAAGACAGAGCTTTTGAGTTTTCTAAAACGTGTAGGCGGTGGGTACTAAGCTTACCCAAGATAGTTACAAATACCGAAGACAGCAGACAACTGGTTAGGTCTTCTAATTCGGTTGTTGCTAATTATAGTGAAGCCGAATAGAGTCGCTAAGCAAGAAAGACCTTGTGCTACGGCTTAAAATAGCTCGAAAAGAAGCTAAAGAATCGTTATTATGGCTAAGGCTACTCAATGCACCAAACAATATTAAATAAAAAGCGATAGAGGTAAAAAGTATTTTAAGCGTTATAATTGAGAAAGTTTAGGTGATTGGTGCTTGTTTGGTATTTGGATATTGGGATTTGGAACTTAAGGAGAGGTAATGGTTAACATTTTGCAAACGGTAAATGGCTAATGACTAATGACTTAACTAAGTTGCATGACGTTGTTATGGTCGGCGCCGGGCCGGCAGCCTTGGCCGCCGCTGTTTATACGGCTCGCGAAGACATTGAGACGTTAATTTTTGAAAAAGGCGTGATAGGCGGCCTTGCGGCTATCACCGAGAAAGTCGATAACTACCCAGGTTTTGCTGACGGCGTGCTCGGCTTGACGCTGGCCGATAGTTTGCAGAAGCAAGCCGAACGATTTGGAGCGGTAATTGAGCTCGGTGAAGTGCAAAGCGTTAAAAAAGACGGCAATCTGATTAAACTAGCCACAACCTCGGGTGAAATTACTACCAAGACTCTGCTTGTGACAACCGGCAGCGAATGGAAAAAGCTGGGCATCCCTGGGGAACAAGAGTATTACGGCCGTGGCGTACACAACTGCGCTACTTGTGACGGTGCTTTTTACCGCGACAAACGTTTGGTGGTGTCTGGCGGCGGTAACAGCAGTGCCCAGGAATCTTTATTTTTAACTCGCTTTGCCAGCCATATCGATATCTTAATTCGTGGCCCCCAGTGGAAGGCTAGCGATATTCTGATTCGCGAAATCTCCGCCCACGATAAAATTACCGTTCACTTTAATACTACAACCGACGAGATTGTTGGCGTTGACAATAAGTTAACCAAGGTGATTGGCACCAAGGACGGTGTAAAAACCGACTTTCCAACCGATGGAGTTTTTGTGTTTATCGGTCTTCGGCCAGTGACGGCTTTTTTGAATGGTAGTGGCGTGGAGCTAGATGAGTTTGGTTTTGTTAAAACCAACTTAAAGCTATCCACAAACATTGCTGGCATTTTTGCGGCTGGCGACTGTCGTAGTGGGGCGACCATGCAGATAGCTAGTGCTGTCGGCGAGGGGGCTAGTGCGGCGCTTTCTATCCGTGAGTATCTAGAGGGCCACCGATAAAACTTCAAGAAGAGTATACTAGCAGGTACTAATTAGGAGATGTTTATGAAAAAAGGATTGTTAGTTTTAGTAGCGTTACTAGTTATTGGTGGCGGTGCGTTTATGCTTATGAACAAAAAAGATGAGGTAGCCAAGCCTGTAACGGGCACAACCACATCTCAGGACGAGGCGGCTGACCTCAAAACAGCAACCGCTACAGACGCCGTCGAAATTGATGGCATGGCTTTTAGTCCATCGAACATAACTGTCAAAAAGGGTACAACCGTTACTTGGACCAACAACGATAGTGTGAGTCATACCGTAACATCTGATTCTGGCACGACTATGGACAGCGAACTACTCAGAAGGGGTGATAATTACAGCGTGACTTTTGACGAAGTTGGCACTTTCACCTACCACTGTACGCCACATCCTGCCATGACCGGTACAGTCACGGTCACCGAATAGCCTTAACAACTAGCGCTTGAGCTAATTTTGGGGCGCTGCTGCTTATCGTAAGCGATCCGTATAAATATACGATGAGCGCAAACCGCAAAGCTACAAACCAAAAGAAGCCAAAAGACAGCAGAGTTTCTGGCTCTGCCAGAAAGTAGAATGACGGCGCTATTTGTTAAGAGGGAAGTGTTTGCGGTAACGGTCAGGGTAGTTAGTGCAGATAAAGGCGTTCCTGAAGAACGTCTGAGCTGCCCAGAGCCATAGCGAGTGGTTTATGGTGTAGACCATGATCTGCTTGTTATAGTGTCGGCAGAGCAGCGTCACGATTGGCCCAAGCCACCACTTGTTAAGGCTGATACCGCTAAAATTGTTGTCGCGGGCTAGCTCTATTGCTCTAATCGGGCCGTGATGGTAGGGTTGCGAGATAAGCGTTATAGCATAGGGAAAGGCTCGTTTTAGAGCGTAAAGCGCCTCGCTGTGTGGCGAAGTAAAGCCGACAGTGGAAGAAACTTTTTGCCTTTTCAAAAAGTCAACTAGTACGCCTGCGTCATCAGAGCACTTAATATCAAACATCAGCGGTGTTTTGATCTTTTCGCTTAACAAATCTTCGAGCTTGAGAAGGGTTGGGATCTGTTTTTTAAGCTCGGCGTAACTCTCGGGTCGGCGATTACCGGTGAAGGTCTGTTTAAGATCGCCGTGGTACATCACAAAAACACCATCGGCAGTGCAGTGAATGTCGACTTCAATAAAAACTGGTTTAAACGTCTCGGCTAGGCGGATGGCTTTTAGTGAGTTTTCGTGAGCCAAGCCAGCCGCGCCGCGGTGACTAATTAGTGGCATAGACTATAGTTTACAGTTTTTGGTTTACAGTTTACAGTTAACAGTAGACAAAAATAACTAGAAGGCGGAGAAAAAATGTTAATGATTGGACATGGTGATCAGGCCCCAGATGTTGTAAATGTCGTGATCGAGATCAGGCGCGGCCAGGGCAAGAACAAATACGAGTTCGACAAAAAATCGGGCATGATTGTGCTTGACCGCGTTAACGCTACGCACATGGGGTATCCGGCTGATTATGGATTTATTCCGAACACTTTATGCGACGACGGTGATCCTCTCGATGTACTGCTTATTATCGATGAATCTGTGCCGCAAGGCGTTGTTGTGCCATCTCGGGCGATTGGCGTGTTCTACATGGTTGATGACGGCGAGGGTGATGAAAAGCTTATTTGTGTTGCCAACGATGACACCACTATGAAGCATATCCAGGAGATTGATGATCTTGGCCCACAGTTCAAGAAGTCTTTAGAACACTTTTACACCCACTACAAAGACTGGAAGAACGACTGGAAGGGTGTGGCTTTTGAGCATAAGGGTTGGGGCAGTGCCACAGATGCCAAAAAGGTTATTGAAGCCTCTATTGCCAAAGCCAAAGACTAGATGTCACGACAATTTTCGGAAGTAGTTGAGTTTGTAAGAAGCCTCAGAAAATGAAAAAAATAATACCAAAAAACTCTAGTCTTATCCCCGACAAAGCTAATTGTGTGTTTCAGGGCAAGATTTTTGATGTTTACCATTGGGATCAGGAACTATACGACGGCACATCTGAGACATTTGAAGCCTTAAAAAGGCCAGACACAGTTAGCGTATTCGCGGTTGTTGACGGAAAGATTATTGTGCTTGAAGACGAACAACCACACCGCACAATGGTTATTGCTCTGCCTGGTGGGCGAGTCGACGCAGAGGATTCGTCTACTCTCGAGGCAGCTAAAAGGGAGACCGCCGAAGAAACTGGTTACAGCTTCGAAAAGTGGAAGCTTATTGAAGTCATAAAGCCGCAAGAAAAGTTAGAATGGTTCTTGTATTCATATATCGCTTGTGGCAAATACACCAAAGGCGAAGCTCGTGTTGATGGTGGCGAGCGCGTTAAGGTCGATTTAAGGACTTTTGATGAAGTAAAAGCCCTTGGAAAAGCCGGCGAACAAAGGTTTAAAGAGCAAACCAAACTGGCCAAGGCCGAAAACTTAGAAGATTTTATAAACACTTCGGAATTTGAAGGCCAAGAAGTAGATCGATAATCTTGCGCTGACCGATCTTACACCGTACAATACCTTTTAAGAATATGCTAACGTTAAAAAGGATGGGGCATAAATGAAAACACGGGTGGCGATTAACGGTTTTGGGCGGATTGGCCGCAACGCTTTTAAAATTGCCTTCGGCCGTAGCGATATCGAAATTGTGGCGATTAATGATTTAACAGACACCAAGACACTAGCGCATCTGTTAAAACACGACAGTAATTACGGCGCTTATGATGAAAAGGTTAGCTTTGACGAAAAAGGTATTATCGTAAACGGCCAACACATTACCGTACTGGCCGAAAAAGACCCAAGCGTTTTACCCTGGAAACAGCACGATATTGATGTGGTGATTGAGTCGACCGGCTTCTTTACTGACCCAGCCAAGGCCAGGGCACACATAACTGCCGGCGCTAAAAAGGTCATTATTTCTGCACCAGCTAAAGGTCCGGGCTCAACGACTATTGTTCTTGGAGTCAATGACGAGGCGATGGGTGATGCCGGAGAGATACTAAACAACGGCTCTTGTACGACCAACTGCATTGTGCCCGTAGCAGACATTATGGATAAAAGCTTTGGGGTCGAAAAAGCCCTCATGACCACCATTCATAGCTATACTGCCGATCAGCGCTTGCAGGATGCTCCACATGATGATTTGCGGCGAGCCCGAGCGGCGGCTGAGAATATTGTACCGACAACGTCTGGCGCCGCTATTGCAACCAAGGAGGTTTTACCTCAATTCGCGGGCATCTTTGAGGGTATGGCTATGCGTGTGCCTACCGCCGTCGTATCGCTTAGCGATTTTACTTTTTTGCTAAAAGTAGATGTGACGGTTGATGAGGTCAACCAAGTGTTTAAAAATGCTGCCAAAGAGCCGTATTACCAAGGTATTTTGGATGTAACTGATGAGCCGCTGGTGAGCAGTGACTTCATTGGCAATAGTCACTCGGCAATCGTTGATCTTGGCCTTACGAAAGTAGTTGGCGGTAACCTAGTGCAGGTAGTTGCGTGGTATGACAATGAATGGGGCTATTCTAACCGTTTAGTCGAACTGGTTGCCGACGTCGGCAAAGCGCTGCATTCTGCGAAGCAGCAAGTATAAAGTGAGGAGTATAACGTATAAAGAAGCTGCAAGAATGAAATTACTTTCCACTAGAAGTTCTTCAGGAGCTTGCTCATGAAGATATTTATTGGAGCCGATCATAATGGCTTTGTCCTAAAGCGCAAACTCGTAGATTATTTGAAACGAGCTAGTTACGAAGTCATTGACTACGGCGATACTGCGCCAGACCCAAACGACGATTATCCGGTGTTGGCTAGTAGAGTTATGGCCGATATGCTGAGCTGTGTCGACAAAAACCCGCGGGCAATTTTACTCTGTGGTAGCGGTCAAGGCATGGCTATTGCTGCCAATCGCCACAGGGGCGTACGGGCGGCTGTTTGCTGGGACCAAGAGCAGGCCAGACAGGCCCGCAATGACGACGATGTTAACGTTTTGGCTTTGCCAGCCTATTTGCTTGAAAGGCATACAAAAACTGCAGAGGATATTGTTGAAGCTTTTCTGAGAACTCCATTTGCAAGGGCTGCCCGCTATGTGCGCCGTGTTAAAGAGCTCGACAACTTATAACCCATACCCCAACCTCCACACGGGCTTCCCACTTTCGACTTTATACTTTTCACTTTCGACTTTATACTTATCAGTATGGCAGTTATTTGTCCAACAGTTACAGCAACAGACCCTCGTGATTTCAGCGCACAGATGGAGCGAGCAGCACAGTTCGCCAGCCGTGTACATATCGATCTGATGGACGGCAAGTTTGCACCAACGACTTCACCACCGCTTGACGGTGTTTGGTGGCCAGATGCCCTGATCGCCGATGTTCACTTAATGTATGAAGATTTTGCTCGACACCTAGAGGCAATGATAAAGCTCAAGCCAAACCTAGTTATAGTTCATGCCGAAGTTGTCAAAAAAGGCAATTTTAAAGCCTTTATCGAGGGCTTGCAAACTCGTGGCATAAAAGTTGGCCTCGGTTTACTGCCCGAAACTAGTCCGGTCGGGGTTGCTGAACTACTTCTTAATGTGCAACACGCTCTAATATTTAGCGGCAAGTTGGGCTTCCACGGTGGTGTGGCTGACCTTGGTTTGCTCGACAAAGCTCGGATGCTACGAGAGATCAACCCGAACCTAGAGATTGGTTGGGACGGCGGTGTTAACGCCGATAATGCTAAACAGCTAGTGGCCGGTGGAGTTGACGTGCTGAATGTTGGAGGTTTTGTTCAGTCTGCCGAGGATCCGGCAGCCAATTATCAAAAACTCGTGTCTCGGTTGTAAAATCGGGTATAATCATAACCATAAATGGGTGCAAATTTTACAGACAAAAAACGAACTATTGTTGAACTTGAGCTGATTGCTAACGATATTCGTGAAGACATCATTAAGATGCTCGAGACGGCTGGCAGCGGTCACAGTGCCGGGCCTCTGGGCTTGGCTGATATTTTTACAGCGCTATATTTTGATGTTTTAAAACACGATCCCAAGGACCCCGATTGGCAAGACCGCGATATCTTACTGCTCAGCAACGGGCACTGTATACCTGTGCGCTATGCAACTATGGCTAATGCTGGTTATTTTGAGCGGGCCGAGCTCGCGACACTGCGCCAGTTGGGAAGTCGTTTGCAGGGACACCCTGAAAGGTTGAGACTGGCTGGTTTGGAGAACACCAGTGGTCCGCTTGGCTGTGGCCTGAGCCAGGCAGCTGGTATGGCGCTAGCTATGCGCATGGACAACGTCTTGCACCGCTGGGTTTATGTGGTGCTGAGTGACGGCGAGCTTGACGAAGGTAATATCTGGGAAGCGGCGATGCTGGCAGCCAAATATAAGCTCAGTAACATCATTGGAATCATTGACCGTAACAATATTCAGATCGACGGCACTACTGAAGATGTTATGCCACTTGAAGATTTGAAGGCCAAATGGGAGGCTTTTGGCTGGCATGTGATGGAGATTAACGGTAACGACATCGAGGCTGTGATTGATGCCTTTGCTATGGGCAGGGCTATCGTCGATAAACCGGTGATGATAATAGCCCACACTATTCCCGGTAAAGGCGTCGGTTTTATGGAATATGACTTTCATTGGCACGGCGCACCGCCTGATCATGAACAGGCAAAGTTGGCACTAAAAGAACTTCGAACTCTTGAGGGTAAGATTAGGAGCGAACATGAGTAGCATGATCTTCAATTATCAATCTTCAATTATCAATCAATGCGACGATTTTCAATGTTTCAAACATTGCTTCATTGAAAGTTCAGTGAAAATTGAAAATTGTGACTTGAAAATTGCTCACGAAAGAAGCGTCTGATGCCTGCAGCACACATTATTGATGTTAGTAAAGAGCTCGACAAGGAACCGATTCGTAAGGGCTTTGGGCGAGGTCTAAAGAAGGCAGGAGAGTTAAACGAGCAAGTTGTGGCGGCCTGTGCTGACCTGACTGAATCGACGCAAATGCATTTATTCAAAGAGGCTTTTCCTAAACGCTTTATCCAAGTAGGCGTGGCCGAACAAAATCTTGTGACCGTTGGTTCAGGGCTGGCGGCAATGGGTAAAATACCATTTGTTAGTAGTTACGCGGCTTTTAGCCCGGGTCGCAACTGGGAACAGATTCGAACTACTATTTGTTTGAACGATCGCCCAGTCAAAATTGTTGGCTCACACGCCGGAGTATCGGTCGGTCCTGACGGTGCTACTCACCAGATGCTCGAAGACATTGCCCTGATGCGAGCGCTTCCGAATATGGTGGTAGTGAGCCCTTGTGACAGCGTTGAAGCCGAAAAGGCTACTTTGGCACTGGCGGCCGACAAACGCCCAGCCTATCTGCGACTAGCCCGAGAAGCCACGCCGATTATCACCACAGCAGAGACACCGTTCGAGCTAGGGCGCGCTCAAGTTATGCAAGAGGGCCAAGACATTACTATCATTGCCACCGGCACAATGACCTACCAGGCGCTTTTGGCCGCCGAAATACTTTTTAAGGACGGTATCGACGCCGAAGTTATCCACGTGGCGACCATTAAGCCGCTCGACAATAAAACCATTGTTACTTCGGCTAAAAAAACCAAACACGTAATTACAGCCGAAGAGGCTCAGATTAATGGTGGCCTGGGCGGGGCTGTTTCTGAACTACTCGGCGAGAACTGTCCGACGCCTATCCGCCGCATAGGCATGAAAGATCGTTTTGGCGAGTCTGGTAAACCCGACGAACTGATGGAGCACTTCGGGCTTACAGCTCGTCATATTGTGCTGGCGGCACACGATCTGTTGCAAAAGTAGTTGCTCTGATAGCAATCCCAGTACAAAACCCGCACTTATAGCTCACTAAATCATCACCCAAAAAAGACATGTTTTGTATTGGGATTGCTATAGCTAACCATAAGAAGTTACAATGGATCTATATTGTGAGGTGGAAAAGATGTCTTTAGCTATTAAGCAAATGCGCCAAAACTGCGCCGAGGCGCGCGAACTGATGCGGCGAGCCAAGGCCGAAAAGTTTGCTGTCGGGGCGTTTAACCTCGACAACCAAGAAACGCTGATTGCTGTAGTTAGGGCTGCCAAAGCTAAAAATTCGCCAGTTTTGGTTGAGGTCAGCCAAGGCGAAGTAGACGCCATGGGCCTCGACAATGTCCGTGACATGGTTGATAACTACAAAAAGAGTGAAGGCGTTGAGATCTACATCAATCTAGACCACAGCCCTAGCGTCAAAAACGCCATCGAAGGCATAGAAGCCGGTTTTGAGTTTATACACATCGACATTAGCCAGGCCAATCATGACGCCACCGAGCAGGAAATAATCGATAAAACCAAGTTAGTAGTTGCTGCCGCTAGGCTAACGGGCGCACTGGTTGAAAGCGAGCCACACTACTTCGGCGGTAGCAGCAGCGTACACAAAGAAGATATTGACTACGAAGAGGTAAAAAAGACTTTCAGTACGCCAGAGGCGGCGGCGCGTTTTGTTAAAGCCACCGGAGTTGATACGTTTGCGGCGGCAATTGGGAACTTACACGGTTTATATCCGGTGCCGAAAGTGTTGGACGTAGAACTGCTAAGAAGTATTAGGCAAGCTGTTGAGTGCAATATCTCGTTGCACGGTGGCAGCGGCACACCTGCGCATTACTTTGTTGAAGCCATCAAAGTTGGCGTTCAGAAGATCAACATTAACACCGATATGCGCAAGGCCTATCGCGAAACACTAGAGAAAGTTCTGAGAGAGAATAAAACCGAATATGCCGTTGTAAAGCTAATGGACGAAGTGATTGAGACTGTGCAGAAAGTGGTTGAGTCTAAGATTGAGTCATTTAACAGCGCCGGGAGGGCAAAGTTATGAGTGTTCAGGAGATAGATGTTCTGGCAATCGGCGACACCGTAACGGATGCTTTTATTAAACTGCTCGACACTAAAGGCCATATTGGCACTGACGATAAAGGCAATAAGATTTTGTCGATGCCGTATGGCACAAAAGTACCGTTTGACCATGTCGAGGTTGTTGAGGGCGTTGGAAACGCCGCAAACGCAGCCGTTGCTTTTGCTAAACTTGGCTTAAAGTCCGGCCTAATTACCAATGTCGGCCAAGATGAATGGGGGCGCGACGTCATTAAAGCGCTTGAAAAGAAGCATGTTGATACTCGTTTTGCGCACATGAACAGAGGCAAGATCACAAATTATCACTACGTGCTTTGGTATAAAGATGACCGAACAATCCTGATTAAGCACGAAGAATACGACTATAATTGGCCGCGGTTTAGGGCCTCTGACCTACCTAAATGGGTTTACTTTAGCTCGATTGCTAAGAACGCTTTGGACTACCACGACGACTTGGCCGAATGGCTAGCCGATCATCAAGAGATAAAACTGGCTTTTCAACCCGGCACTTTTCAAATGGAGGTTGGCGCAAAGCGTCTCGCGCATTTGTACAAACGGACTGAAGTTTTGGTTTTGAACCGTCAAGAAGCTGTGATAGTTGGAGGCGGGAATGTTGAGAATGTGAATAACTTATTCGACAAACTGCACGAACTTGGACCAAAGATAGTAGTTATAACTGATGGCCCCAAGGGAGCATATGCTAGCGACGGCAGCAACCGTTATAAAATGCCAAACTACCCTGATCCGGCACCACCCTACGAGCGCACAGGGGCAGGGGATAGCTTTGCGTCAACGTTTGTAGCGGCGCTAATGAAAGGTGCCGATATCCAAGGCGCACTGCTCTGGGCGCCGATCAATGCTATGAGCGTGGTGCAAAAAACTGGCGCCCAGGCTGGCCTCTTAACTGCCTATGAAATTGACAGCCTACTGCGCCGGGCGCCACGCGATTATCACCCCTCAAAGCTATGAGCAAGCGTCTGCACGATTTTTTTGGTGGCCATGACAGTAGCGTAGCAGCAATTATAGGCGACTTTGAGCCGTTGTCTGGCCACGCCGGCGTCGACATAAAAATGGCGGCTGATTTAAGACAGGCCAACCAAAAACTTTTTTCCTCAATGGGGCTTGACCCTAGTGATACCACCGGACGAGAGTTGTATTTTAGCCTGCTCGTAAGAGCTAGTCGCGACGACGCCGTGTTTTCTAAAAAACTCGGGTTAGAGCCGTCTAGTAGTGAGGCCAAATCGGCTCTGGCGGTGGCTAACCTTGTCTCAAAACTTGTAACAAAGCAGCACGCTTTTGTGCCAAAACGCAGCGTACTAAAGCGCTTGTTACAGCAAAGGCCGCCAACGGCAGCTTTAAAACTTTTGCACTACCGGTCGTTTGATTCGATGTTTAAACGCTGTTCGATGACTTTAATAATTGCTGCCTCGGAACTAGCACAATCTCAGAAATGGCAAGCAAGCTTTAGGGCAAGCCTGGCCGGCCTGTCCTTTAATGATTTTGAGGAACGACCTATTGAATGCCTCTCGGTAACGGCTAAGCGCTGGGAAAGCCTTCACAAAAAACTGCTCGCTAAAAACGGCCACTCCGTCTACACTGTTCGCCCAGCCGGCGGTATTGTCATAGTGCCTTCTAGCGGCAATTGCCGGCCAGGTCAAACACTGCTGTTCGCGCTGGCTGCTCTTCTGGGCAGTAGCCACTTGTATAGGCTGTCGACGCTTACCAAGCGTTGCTTAATGGATAGTGGCCTGCGTAGCAACTACGCTGACGTGCTTTATGCTGCCAATAGGCCGGGTACGGTCCAGGTGCGTTCAGTCGATGTGCTCTGGCAACATCAGCATCGTTTGATGGCTACAAACTCTGATGTTATGGCAATTTTCGAGCCACATATTAGCTCTGAACACGTTCGGCAGAATGAACCAGTGCATTTGCTCAACAAGTCTTTGGGTGGTCTGAGCTTTTGGCTTCTGAGCTTGCAGTTGGGTATGGCTGACGGCGGGGTGGTGGTGTCGTGCAATCTTTTTGATGTGCTTAGAAACCTTGTGTATGAGCGTAGCTTTGGGCGGCACACGTCCGATGCGCTGCAAAACGCCATTCGTGGAGAGCTCATGCACCGTTATTTGAATCAAGATTTTGTCCGCGAAGCCTTGCGTAACAAGCTGATCGGCAGCACCACGTTTGACGAACCGCTTATGCTAGAATTGGACACAGAATGACAGCCATCTTCCACCTACCACCTTCCATCTTCCTTCTTCCACGCCAACAGGCGGGTGTCTGATGCGTTATGCAATTTGTGTTTCCGGTGCTCACTCTGGCGAAACGCTAAAGAATGACCGCGGTCAAGCTTTTGTTGTTGGTAGAGTTATTGCCGAGGAAGGGCATATTATTACCACCGGCGCGACGGTTGGCCTGCCTTTTTACGCGGCGCTTGGAGCAAAAAAGGCCAAGGGTTTGAGCATTGGCTTTAGCCCAGCCAGTAGTCTGAATGAGCACGTTAACAAGTATCGTTTGCCAATTGGTGTCTATGACTTTGTTAGTTACACCGGCATGCACTATGTTGGCCGCGACGCTTTTTTAGTTCAGAGCAGCGACGCTGTTATCACAGTTGGTGGCGGCTTTGGCACCCTTCATGAGTTTACGACGGCGCTAGAATCCCATACTCTGTGTGGTGTTTTGCTTGGTAGTGGCGGTACTGCCGATCTTATTCCGGAGTTAATTGAGAAACTTGAACCTCCTCACAGATCTCGAGTAGTCTTTGATACTGACCCAAGAGCTCTAGTTAAAAAAATAATAAAACTACTTGATCTTGAATATTCTCATATCGACGCGTCAAACATAGCTCGGGAGTGGCTGACAAAAGACTATCACGGTGATCACGCAGGCTAGGCGGTGCTAGTGTACAATTCTTGAGTAGTGAAGTTTTCTCTTAGAAGCGATTATAAGCCGACTGGCGATCAACCAACCGCAATAGCTGAGTTGATCGCAGGTTTAGAACGCGGTGAAAAAAATCAGGTTCTATTGGGCGTAACTGGCAGCGGTAAAACCTTCACCATGGCCAACGTTATCGCTAGCGTTCAGCGTCCGACGCTAGTAATGTGTCACAACAAAACACTGGCAGTTCAGCTGTATGAAGAGTTTAAAGCTTTCTTCCCAGATAATGCCGTACATTACTTTGTGAGTTACTTTGATTATTATCAGCCTGAGGCATACATTCCGCGTAGCGACACTTATATTGAGAAAGACAGCGATATCAACGAAGAAATCGATCGTTTACGGCACGCCGCAACTGACGCGCTCCTAACTAGAAAAGATGTAATTATCGTCGCATCAGTTAGCTGCATATACGGTATTGGTAGCCCAACCGATTACGCTGATTTGTCAGAAAAATTAAAGGTTGGGCAGCGTAAGGTACGCGACAAGTTCATTAGGCGCTTAACTGATATCCAGTATCAACGTAACGACATTGATTTTCACCGCGGTACATTTAGGGTGCGCGGCGAAGTGGTCGATGTTTTTCCGGCCTCAGAGGAGCTAGCCTACAGAGTAGAGTTCGCAGGGGACGAGGTAGAACGGATTTTACAGATCGACCCGCTAACAGGAGAAATACTAAGAAAGCCAAATAGCTTGAACATTTTCCCGAGTAGTCACTACGTTACTCCGCAAGAAAAACTCAAAGGTGCGCTCGAAAAAATTCGAAGTGAGCTAGAGGAGAGGACTAAGTATTTTGAGAAGAAAGGCGGTCTGCTTGAGGCTCAGCGACTTAACCAGCGGACTAAGTTTGATCTTGAAATGTTGGAAGAGACTGGATTTGTTAAAGGCATTGAAAACTACAGCCGCTATTTAACTGACCGAGAAGAGGGCGAACAGCCAGCTACGCTCATGGATTATTTCCCTGACGACTATTTGCTGATGGTCGACGAGTCGCATATGACGATCCCGCAAACCCGGGGCATGTATAACGGAGATCGAGCTCGCAAGGAAGTTTTAGTCGATTACGGCTTTCGTTTGCCAAGCGCGCTAGACAATCGGCCGCTGACGTTTATTGAGTTTGAGCGCCACATCAACCAAGCGATCTATCTCAGCGCCACTCCGGCTGAGTATGAGCTTAGCCATAGCCCTAAGCCGATCGAGCAGGTTATTAGACCAACTGGGCTGCTTGACCCGCCAATTGACGTTCGGCCAATTGAGCACCAGGTTGACGATCTGATTGCCGAGATCCGAACGACAGTTGCTAAAAACGAACGAGTATTAGTTACAACCCTAACTAAGCGCATGAGTGAAGACTTAACAGAATATCTAAAAGAGCTGGGCATTAAAGTAGCTTACCTACATAGCGACGTAGAGACTCTTGAGCGCAGCGATATTTTGCGTGATTTACGGATGGGCGTTCACGACGTTTTGGTGGGCATTAACTTGCTTCGAGAGGGGCTAGATTTGCCAGAAGTCAGCCTTGTAGCCATATTAGACGCCGACAAAGAGGGTTTTTTGCGTAGTGCGCCAGCGTTGATTCAGACTGTCGGTCGGGCCGCCCGCCACGAGTCGGGCCGAGTAATAATGTATGCCGACCGTATTACCGGTAGTATGAAAACAGCTATTGATGAAACTAACCGTCGCCGAGCCATCCAAAACGAATTTAACAAAAAGCACAATATTACTCCCGAGGGTATCAAAAAAGCTATGAGCCAAGGTTTGCCGCGAAGTACTCAAAAAGTTGATAAAAACAGAGTCAACCTCAAAAAGATTCCTAAAGACGAATACCAACATTTAATTAAAGATCTAACCGTCCAGATGGATTTTGCTAGCGCCAACCTAGAATTTGAGAAAGCCGCTGAGCTTCGGGATCTTATAACTGAAGTAAAAGCCAAGCTATAGAAGGCCGTCTCTGTTATAATTGATTTAAGTATGTCGAAACTGTCAGTTAATGACGTCACTAAGTTGGCGCGGCTAGCCCGCTTGCGGCTAAGTGTTGCAGAGGTCGACCGGTTTGTCGGCGAGCTGAGTGCTATTTTGGAGTATGTCGAGCTTTTGAATAATGCAGATATTAGAGGGCTAAAACCAACCCAGCAGGTGACGGGTCTAACAAATGTTATGCGTCCTGATGTTGTCGACTCTAAGCAACTTTCGCGGGACGAACTCTTAAAGAACGTTCCAAATACTCATGACGGGCTAATAAAAGTTCGCCGGATGGTGGGTTAGCCTAAAATCATGAGTATAGAGCCTACTGATTTTGATACCTGGGAGCCAATCGATGTTTTGGCAGCCAAAGTCCGGGCGCAAAAACTGACTGCGCTAGAACTCGTTAATAAGGCACTTGCGAGAATTGATAAGGCCGAAAGCTACAGCGCCATAATCTCTAAAATCGAAGAGCGTTCACGCAAACGCGCCAAAGAAATCGATCAAAAAGCTAAAAACGGTGAAAAGCTAGGCCGATTGGCAGGTATCCCTTTCATCGCCAAAGACAACTTTTTGACACTCGGAGGTCAAACTACTGCAGCCAGTAACATCTTGCGCGGGTTTGAATCGCCTTACCAGGCAACCGCAATTGAAAAGCTAGAGGCCGAAGGAGCTATTTGTGTAGCCAAGGCCAACCTAGATGCTTTTGCTCACGGCAGCTCAACCGAAAACAGTGATTTTTTTACCACCAAAAATCCGCACGACAAGACCAAAGTACCGGGCGGAAGCTCAGGTGGTTCAGCTGCCAGTGTGGTTTTGGGTTTGGCGCCGTTTGCGCTGGGCACAGACACAGGCGGTTCAATACGTTTGCCGGCAAGCTTTTGCGGCGTAGTTGGCTACAAGCCTACTTATGGGTTAGTTAGCCGCAGCGGCGTGGTGGCTATGGCCAGCAGCACCGATGTCATAGGCCCAATCGCTAAAACCGTTTCTGAGGTAGCTCTAGTGCTAGACGTCATGGCCGGGCCGGATCGTCTAGACAGCACAACCATTCAGCGCGACAAAGAGCCTTACACAAAGCTTGAGCCGGACCTCCGCGGCAAAAAAATAGGCATAGTAAAAGAATATTTTGCCAGCGGCCTTGATCCACAAGTGCGGGCGGTTGTTGACGCGGCTATCCAGAAACTTAAGGTAGCCGGCGCAGAGCTGGTTGAGGTTAGTCTGCCTAGCCTGCCATTGGCCTTAGCTGTTTATTACATAATTGTACCGGCTGAGCTTAGCAGTAATCTTAGCCGTTACGACGGCCAGCGTTATGGCTATTCAGATAAGACGGCCAAAAACATCGATGATAGTTTTGAGCTTAGCCGCAGCGGTGGCTTTGGCTTGGAAGCCAAGCGGCGCATAATGATCGGTACATATGTCTTGAGCAGTGGTTATTACGACGCATACTACAAGAAAGCCCAGACGGTTAGGACTAAGATAATTAATGAGTACGAGGCTGTTTTCAAAAAAGTTGATTTGCTGGTTGGGCCGACGTCGCCGACAGTGGCTTTTGACATCGGTTCGGCATCTGACGATCCGCTTAAAATGTATCTGACCGATATCATGACTGTGGCGGCTAACCTCGCTGGCGTGCCGGCCATTAGTGTACCGTGCGGGTTTGTCGGCAAATTGCCCGTAGGGCTGCAGCTGGTAGCAGCTCAAAAAAAGGATAGGGCACTGCTGGCAGCAGCCCGGGCTTTTGAGGAGATAAGCACATGAGTCCGGAGAAACTAGTGGCTTTTGGTTTCGTTGGACTTCTGATTGTGGCGGCCCTAGCGATAGTATTAAGTAGAGCCCCTCGAAAGCCCAAAAAGCGGCATTTTGTGAATAAATGGCGTGAGCTACAGAAGCTGTGTAGCAACAAAGACACTTGGCCTCTGGCGGTAATAAATGCCGATAATCTGCTCGATGATGCAATGAAGGGGCTGCGTATTAGCGGCAAGACAATGGGCGAGCGGCTTGTGTCGGCTCAAAAGGTCTTTACCGATATTGATGCTGTTTGGTATGCCCACAAATTGCGCAACAAACTAGCGCACGGCGAAGATTTTAAACTAAGCGAAAAAAACGTTAAAGATGCTCTGGTCGGTTTCTTGCAGGCTCTCAAGGATTTAGGAGCACTATGATGGGAAAACAGAAATCAGAAGCACGAAATCAGAAACAAATTCGGAAATTGGATAGTCCGAGTCAGTTTCGTATTTCTAATTTCCGATTTGTTTCGAGTTTCGAGTTTCGCGCTTATAGCGACTTTAGGAGCACTATGATGCAAATCAGAAATCAGAAGCTAGAAATAAGAAACAAATTTGAAATCAGAAATTCGAAGCTGGCACGGAAGTTTCGTTTTTCGGATTTGGAAATTTCCAATTTGTCTCGTTTTTCTAATTTCAGGTTTCTTGCTTGGAGGAGAATATGAAATATACTCCGACTATCGGTATTGAGTGTCATGTGCAGCTGAAGACGGTGACAAAGTTATTTGACGCAGTTGATAATGACGCCAGGATTGCCCCACCGAACACGCTTGCGGGTCCGCTAAGTTTTGGTTTGCCCGGAACGTTACCGGTGCTAAACGAAGCAGCAGTCGAGCTCGCCTGCCGGGCAGCCTTTGCGCTTGGTGTACGTCCACAGGTTTTCAGTAAGTTTGACCGTAAACACTATTTTTACCCGGATCTCCCCAAAGGCTATCAGATCACACAGTTCGATGAACCAATAGTTGTTGGCGGGAAAGTCGATATTACGGTCAATAGCCAGCTAAAAACTGTTCATATTACCAGAGCTCACCTTGAAGAAGACGCCGGCAAATCGACACATCCAGAAGGAGCTGACTATTCACTGGTTGACTTAAATCGAGCTGGAACACCACTACTAGAAATCGTATCTGAGCCAGAGATGCACAGTGCACTTGAAGCTAAAGCATACGCCCGAGAACTTTATCTCAGAATGAAATACGCGGGTGTTAGCGACGCCAATTTGTATTACGGTAATATGCGTTTTGACGTCAATGTTAGTCTTAGTCAAAATCCCAAAATGCTCGGCACGCGCAGCGAAACCAAAAACTTAAATAGTTTTAAAAGTGTTGAAAAAGCAGTAGACTACGAGATTGCTAGACAAACAGAACTGTTAAGCCACGGAGAAAAAGTGATTCAGGAAACTCGTGGCTGGCATGATGATAAGCAGAAAACCTTTAGCCAGCGAACCAAAGAAGACTCGCATGACTATCGTTACTTTCCAGATCCCGATTTGCCGCCAGTGGTTCTAACTAAAAAATTCATCGACAGGATTGCTAGGGCAATGCCGCCGACTGTAAGCGACCTTCGGGGGAGCATGACCTCTGCTGGGATTGACGGGGCCTCTGTCGAAGCCTTATTGGAGTATCCTTCTTTGGTGAACCGCTGGTTTGACGTAAAAAAAATAAACTCTTCAAAAACTGTTCTAAAAAGAGTCGGTGACTGGTTTGCGAGCGTGATACTTGGCCAGCTGGCCAACAACACTGGCATAGACCTTGAGCGGTCAATTGAACAGAACGACACATATCTAAACGCCAAGGCATTAATAAAGCTTGCAGACATGGTGGACTCGCAAACGATCGGCTCAAGTGCTGCTAAGCAAATATTAATGACTTATTGGACCAACTTGTATGACCCATTGGCTATCGCCAAAGAGATGGAGCTTTTGCAGAACTCAGATACAGATGAACTTGGTGTTATCGTTGAAAAGGTCCTGCAAAAAAACGATAAAGCGGCTGAGGATATCAAAAACGGCGAGTTAAAAGCGGTTGGCTTTTTGGTTGGTGAGGTTATGAAAGCCAGTGCTGGTAAGGCCAATCCGCAGATGGTTCAGAAGCTAATAAAAAAGAAACTGGGAGTCTAGAAATGCAAAAAGTTCGCAAAGCAATTATTGCCGCGGCTGGTATGGGTACTCGTTTTCTGCCACAGACCAAAGCCATGCCCAAAGAGATGCTACCAATCATTGATAAGCCAGTTATTCAGATTGTTGTCGAAGGGGCAGTGGCAGCCGGAGTCGAAGACATAATCATTGTGACTGGTTCTACCAAAAGGGCTATTGAAGATCACTTTGACAGAGCCATGGAGCTAGAAGACGAACTGCGTAGAACCGGTAAGGACGCCAAGGCCGATCAGTTGCAACAGATCGCCGAGCTGGCCAACATTGTGTACGTTCGTCAAAAAGGTTTGCCCAGAGGCAACGCCCGGCCGATTCTAAACTCGGCACATCTGGTAGGCGATGAACCCTTCTTCTATTTTTTTGCTGATGATTTTTTTACAGGCTCGATATCATGCGCCGAACAATTGTTAGCAGCCTACAATAAAACCGGTAAAACTGTTATGGCGCTGCGCAAAGTTTCTGATGAAGAGACAAAGAAATATGGCATAGTTGAAGTAGGCGTGCAGTTAAGCGAAACCATTTATCAGGTTACAGACATACTCGAAAAGCCTGGTCCTGAAAAAGCGCCATCTCGCTTCGCAGTAGTTTGTGGTTATCTGTTAACACCCGAGATCTTGCCAATCTTGGCTCGTGAGCAGGTTGGCCCGGACGGCGAAGTGCGTATCACTGACGCAGTCGCCGAGCTTGCCAAAAACGACAAAGTTTACGGCTGTTTTATTAGTGGCGACTATCATGACACTGGTTCCCCGGATCTTTACTTGCAGACGGTAGTAGACGTAGCTCTTAAAGATGAGACTCTGGGCACTAATTTTGAAACCTATCTGAGGCAGAGGCTAGACAGATCTGAGAGATAGGGGTAGGCTATAACGATGGATTCATTCGAAATTCTTGTAGTTATATTGTCGGTGATGTTAACAATCTTTCTGGGTCTGGGTATCGTAACTCTAGTATTGTTCATAAAAGTACTAAAGCGAATTAAAAAAGCCAGCGAATCAGCTCAAGCAGTCGTTGAGGACGTTCAGTCACTGACTAGCTCGCTAAAAAACGCTGCTTCTGGTTCGGTTGTTGGCAGTGTGATTAGTAAAATTTTTGATAAGTTTAATAAAAGTAAAGGAAGTAAATAATTATGAAGAACGGTAAAAAATTAGCCATAGGTTCGGTAGTTGGTGCTGTAACGGGATTTGCGGCCGGTATTTTGTTTGCTCCTAAAAGCGGCAAAGAAACCCGCGCGGACATTAAAAACGCTGTAGAAAAAGCAGTTAAAAAAGTTCACGACGAAGCCGAACAACTATTGTCTCAGGCCAAAAAGATAAAAAACTCATTATCTGCCAAGGCCAAAGCCGAACTAGGCAAAATTGAGTTGCGAGTTCGCAGTGCTCGAGACAAAGTTACCGGGAGTGCCAAAAAAGCCGTTGACAAAAAAGACGATAAAGATTTGCAAGCTGCGCTGTCAGAGGCTAACGAAGCTTTTGAACACCTGAAGAAGTTTTTGAAAAACGTCGCTAAGTAGCATTTGCTGATAAATATAGGTGAAGGCTGTCACTGGAGGCTTAATAGCATTATAATTGCTATATAAGATGGTGAAAGAAATGAAAGAGGGCTTTGAGCTGGTGGACGTATCCGAGTACGTCCATTTGCATAATCATACGCACTACAGCCTGCTAGATGGTTTGCAGAAAGTCGACCCAATGCTGGATCGTGTTCGCGAGCTTGGCATGAGCTCTGTTGCTATTACCGATCACGGTACTATGTCTGGCGCAATTGAGTTTTATAAACTTGCAAAGGCCAAAGGTATAAAGCCGATAATCGGCATGGAAACCTATATCGCCGAACGGTCGTTGACCGATAAGGAGCCTGGCAAAGACAAAAACAATTATCACTTAACGCTTCTGGCCATGAATAACCAAGGCTATCAAAACTTAATGAGATTAGCGACAGTTGCCAGCCTCGATGGATTCTATTATCGCCCTCGTATAGACCGCTCAACACTCGAAAAATATAGTGACGGGTTGATTGTGCTAAGTGGCTGCATCGGTGGTGAGCTGGGTGATGCACTGCGACAAGATCAAAACGACAAAGCCAAAAAGACAGCCCAGTGGTATAAAAAAGTATTTGGCGATAGGTACTACATTGAGCTTCAAGACCACGGTCATCCAAAACATCCCAGCGTTTGGGCCGAACAAACAGAAGTCAATAAAAAATTATTGAAATTGGCTCGCTCACTAGATATTCCGCCTGTTGTCACCTGCGACGCCCACTACTTGAACCATGACGATCAAGAAGCTCACGAGGTGCTGCTGTGTGTTCAAACAGGCTCGTTTTTGAGTGACACATCGCGGATGAGCCTAAAAAATTTCGAGCTTCACTTAACCGATCCAAAAGACATAAACATGCGATGGCAGATTACGTGCCCCGAAGCTATAACTAACACCGCAGTTATTGCCGAACGCTGTTCGGTTGAGTTAGACCTAGGCAAGATACTTATTCCTAAGTTTTCTGTGCCAAAGGGGCAGACCGAACAGTCGTATCTGCAAGGTTTGGTTTTTCAGGGTTTGGCATGGCGATATGCAAAAATTAGCGTTCAGAAGGCAAAAAAACTTGATGTCAAAAGCGCCAAAAGGCTTCTACCGGGCCACATTCTCGATCGAGCTGAATACGAGCTGGGAGTTGTTGACCAAATGAACTTTAACAGCTATTTTTTGATCATATCGGATTTCATTGGCTGGGGTAAGGACAAAGGTATTGTTTTTGGTCCAGGAAGAGGCAGTGCCGCTGGTTCGATAATTGCCTATGCGCTAAACATTACAGAGCTAGATCCGCTAAAATATGACCTACTTTTTGAGCGCTTTTTAAACCCAGATCGTATAAGCATGCCCGATATTGATATTGATATTCAAGACAGCAGGCGCGATGAAGTTATCCAGTACTGTATCCAGAAGTACGGGGCTGACAGAGTTGCAAACATTGTAACGTTTGGGCGTATGGCGGCACGTAATGCCGTTCGTGATGTCTCGCGTGTTTTGCAAGTTCCTTACAGCGAGGCTGACCGCTTAGCAAAAATGATTCCCCCGCCGGTTCAAGGCCGTCACATACCTCTGGAAGCTTCACTTAAGAGCAATCCTGACCTTGCTCGCGAGTATGCGGCTTCTGATCAGACAAAACGGCTGTTTGATTTGGCGATAAAACTCGAAGGGACGATTCGCTCGCACGGCGTTCATGCTGCCGGAGTTGTGATCGCACCGGGCGATATTGTTGACTATGTGCCTCTAGAAATGGCTCAAAAGGGTGTTGTTGCAACACAATACTCAATGGGCCCAATTGAGGATCTCGGACTGTTGAAAATAGACTTCTTGGGTTTGTCTAACCTTACTATCATAAAGAACGCCCTTCGAATTATTAAGAAGGTCCATGATGTGCAGATTGATATCAACCTTGTTCCGCTAGACGACGCTAAAACTTTTGGGCTACTTCAAAAAGGTGAGACGACAGGTGTATTTCAGTTGGAGTCTGCCGGCATGAAACGTTACTTGAAAGATCTCAAGCCAACTTTATTTGAGGACATTGTAGCTATGGTTGCCTTGTACCGGCCTGGACCTATGCAGTTTATTGATGATTTTATTGCTAGAAAACACGGCCAACGCAGAATCTCGTATTTTCATCCTAAAATGAAAGCCGCTTTAAAGAATACCTACGGCGTTCTGGTCTACCAAGAACAGGTCATGCAGATCAGCAAGGACATGTGTGGCTTTACTGGCGGACAAGCCGATACGCTGCGCAAGGGTATAGCCAAAAAGATTCCTGAAGTTTTGGATAAAATGAAGATTCAGTTTATCGAGGGAGCAATAAAGCATTCTGATGCAGATGCCGACCAGATGGAGATGTTCTGGAACCAGCTTGAAGATTTTGCGGCCTACTGCTTTAACAAATCTCATGCAGCTTGTTACGCGATGATCGCTTATCAAACCGCCTACTTAAAAGCACACTATCCAGCGGCCTTCATGGCCGCCGTTATGACAAGTGATTTTGACAATACTGATCGTCTGAGTATTGAGATAAACGAGTGTAGCCATATGGGGCTTGAGGTATTACCACCAGATATCAATGAATCATTTGTTGAGTTTGCAGTTGTGCCGGGTAAAAAACAGATTCGTTTTGGTATGGCGGCTATCAAAAATGTTGGTGTTGGTGCGGTTGAAGAAATCATAGCCGCACGTGCGCATGGCAAGTTCGTGTCACTTGAGGATTTTCTAACACGGGTTAGCGGCCGAGTTATTAACCGGAAAGTACTTGAAAACCTAATAAAGGCTGGAGCCTTAAGTGACTTTGGCGAAAGAGGCATGCTGCTAGACAACATCGATAACCTTCTTGGTTTCGGTGCAAAAAAAATTAAAGACGAGCAGAGCGGACAGACTGATTTGTTTGGTGATAAGACGGATTCGAGTCTAGAGACTAACGCAAAGATCTCTTTGTTACCCGGTGGCCATTATGAGACGTCGCAATACCTAACCTGGGAACGCGAGCTTCTGGGCCTGTATTTGTCAGAACATCCTCTGAAAGTTTTTAAAACCTTACTCGACGAGACAACCGTGCCCATTAATCAGATTGTGACTGAAATGGATGGTAGTCAGGCCACAATCGGCGGCGTGATTATAAGCACGCGTGCTATAACAACCAAGAACGGCAAGCAAATGGCTTTTGTAAAGCTGGGTGATTTAAACGGAGAAGTCGAAATTATGGTTTTTCCAAAACTTTATGAAGAGAATCCTGCTCCATGGGCCGACAATACCATTGTTCGTGTAACTGGCAAGATAGACTCTCGTAGTCGCGACGGTAGTACGCTAACTGAGCCAAAACTTTTGGCGAGCAGAGTTGAAGTTCTAACAGCCGCTCAGGCTACTGGCTATAAATCGACTGGCCGCAAGAAAGCCGTGCCCAAGATAGCCGCGAAAGCAACAAATTCGTCGTCTCAGCCTTCAGGACGTCTTTACATCCGAGTATTTGATAGTGCTGACCAAGAAAAGCTAAATCAATTAAAAAGTGTGCTTGATGCCAATGTTGGCTCAACGGAAGTTGTGTTGGTCACTGGTGATGAAACTCAGAAAAAAGCCATACGGATTCCACACACAATTAATAGCGCTAGCGACGTCTTTGAACAACTTGAGAAGATATTTGGCGAAAAAAACGTCGTCCTGAGTTAGGTTTCAGATTCCAGAAGTCTGATTTCAGAATTCTGATATCTGAAATCTGAATTCAGGATCCTACCTGATCACCCCTGAACTGGTACTTAGGATTATAGCAACGGCAATAAAAGCGGCAACTGATATATCGATAGCAGGATGATGCATAACAAATTGCTCGCCGCTTGTGAGCGCGCGCTTAACGATAAAAGCGTGTTTTACCAACCAAAGCCCAACAATTAGGATGGATAGGCTGGAAAGAGCCAGAGAGCTCCAGGGGGCATCACCGCCTGTAAGGGTCTGTAGCTTGGTGATACGAGTAGGCACAGTTTCTGTACCAGCTAAGGTTTGGCTTGTGAATTGCTCGGTTGATGCGTTCTCGGCTTGGGCGGTTGGTGATGCTTGAGGCTGAGTTGCATTATCTGTTTCCGGCGGCGCGTTGGACGTATTTTTGATGCCCGTCTGCTGCTGTGGTTCAGCGTACATGGCTACAACAATCGTTTCCTCTCCTGTTTCTACAAAATTGCTGGCGTTTGCAAAACCAAAACCAACCTCAGAAAATGCGCTATCCAGAATGTTGGCTCTGTGTCCTGGGCTGTTCATCCAGCCAACGATAGCAGCATTACTAGAATCAAAACCATAGGCCAAGTTCTCGCCAGCCTTTTGGTAGACGTAGCCGGCACCCTCGAAGAACACCCATGGCTCTTGGCCGTCGGGTGTGTTGTGTGACCAATAATTGCGCGCTGCCATATCGTTGGCTTTAGCTTGAGCGGCCTGATTCAACCGAGAGTTCATGGTAAGCGCGCCCAAATTTTGACCGATCCGTTCAGTATTAGTACTGGCCAGCAGAGCACTATGGCTCATTTCCGTAGCAAAAGCCAAGACTGATCGGCTAGGGGTGATGCGGTTAGGTCGAAGTCCAACACCACCCACCAGACCAGTAACAACCAGCGCAATCAAGGGCAGGTATGGCCAATAAACCTTCAAAAAATGCTGGGGTTGGTTTTTTCTACTTGGGTGAGCGTGACTTCGGTTGCTTCTGGCCCTTGTAATCTTTTTTGTTTTAGCTCTTTTCACGGAGTAAAGTATAACACTATTTGCTTATGGTTCGTAAGTAGAACAATGCCATTGCCGCGGCTGTGCTGACATTAAACGATTCTTTTTGGCCCCGCATGGCAATATGAACATGCTGCTTGGCAGCTTGTAAAGATTTAGCAGAGATGCCTGTGATCTCATTACCAACAATTAGGGCAATCTTTCTATCGACAACTAAAGCTGTTATATCTATGGCTTTAGGTGTCTGCTCAAGGGCTACAAGTTGGTAGCCGAGGTCTCGTAGTTCGCCTAAAGCGTACATAATGCTAGTGCAGTATGTCCAATTAACACTTTTTTCAGCCCCAAGGGCTGTTTTGGATATTTTTTTGTCTACTCGGGCCGCCAAGTGCGGCAACCGGCTGTCGTTTTTTTGCGATGGGTAAGGAGTTATACCGCAAAGATAAACCTTATCAACTCCCAGTCCATCGGCGGTGCGCAGCATAGAGCCAACGTTCTCGGCGCTGCGAACATCGTCGACAATCAGTGCTATCATTTTGCCGTTATTCATTTGCTACTAGCCTAACACGGACTAGCTGTGAGCTATGAGTACGGAGTACAAAGTACAGAGCTTAGCAACGGCGCTCATAGCTCATAGCTCATAGCTCATAGCTCATAGCTCATAGCTCACTTTGTTGCTTATGGTTTATAATCATTCTCATGAGTCAAGATGCCCGCCTAGACGACGAGCTGGCTACACAGCGCCGTGCCCTTGTTTTGGGCATGACATATAGTGACACTTCAAAATCTGTCGAAAAACCGCTTTACAACCAGTTGCTCAGTAAAGAAGAGCTGGTGAAGATGAGGGTTGTGCCGCTTATAGCCGAAGAGCATTATATCCATTTTGGAATCACTACAACCACCTCGCAACAGACAATGAAGGATCTGGGGCAACGGTTTTTGGATCAACGTATTGAGTTTTCTATCATCAGTGACAATGGTTTTCGTGACTATATGAGGCTCTATGATCCACCAAAAAAAGTAGAGTACGCCAATATTCAGATAAATACTCCCAATCAGGATGATCTGCTGAAGCGCGTTTCGGCCACGCTGGCTGAAGTTCGAGCCGATGATATGCTGGCCTATCTAGTCTCTCAGGCCTACCAGCTAAAAGCCTCTGATATACACCTTGAAACAGGTGAGTCAGATGTGCGGGTTCGTATTCGAGTTGACGGTGTTCTGCACCCCATCGCCAGCATCACGCTTGATAAGTACCGACAACTAATGAGCGTTATCGCTGTAGCTGGCAATATTAGTACGGGTAGCGTCGAGGCTCAAACTGGGCACATCAACAAAACCTATACCATGGCCAACAATGAAAAAGTAACTGTCAATCTTCGAATCGAGACCGTCCCAACCGTTTATGCTACTGATCTTGTTATGCGCTTGTTCAACTTCAAACCGGAACTTCTGAACTTAGAGAAATTGGGGCTCGAGAGTCAAGAAAAGGAAGTTATCGAAAACATCTTGACTCATCCTAGTGGGCTGGTGTTAATCGTCGGGCCAACTGGCTCGGGTAAAACCACAACCCTTTACTCCATGATCAATAAGCTAAACACACCAGAACGTAAAATAATCACCCTCGAAGACCCGGTTGAGTATTTCATAAAGGGGATCACCCAAATACCAGTTAGCTCCCAGACTGACAAAGAGGGCTTTGGCGAAAAGCTACGAGCAGTTCTACGCCTCGACCCAGACGTGATCATGGTGGGCGAGATCCGCGATCTAGATACTGCCAAGACAGCTTTGCAGGCGTCGCTGACCGGCCACTTGGTGCTCAGCACCTTTCACGCCGCCTCAGCCGCAGCGGCGCTGTCACGCATGGTAGATGCCATTGGCAATAACCCGTTGTTTGCTAGCTCAATTCGCCTCGTATCTGCCCAAAGGTTAGTGCGCCGGCTAGATGATGCCACTAAGGTTGCTTACCAACCAGACGAAGCCCTGAGAGCTAAAATAGCCGAGGTCTTAAACGACTTGCCGAGCAGCGTTCCCAAACCCGACCTTGCCACCATGAAACTGTATAAGGCCGGCACATCTGAGCAGAATCCCTTTGGTTTCCAAGGCCAGCTGGCAATTCGCGAGCAACTACTAATGAACGAGGCAATTTTACAGTTACTGCGGCGGCCAGCTCGCGAGGTAACAACCGACATGCTAGAAGCCGCCGCTAAAGCTGGTGGCATGGTCACAATGCTACAAAAAGGCATTCTCAAAGCACTTAGCGGCGACACTACGATCGAAGAGATTTACCGTGTAGTCGGCTAGCGGATAACATTTGCCACGGCTGCAACGACACCTTTGTCAAAGGGGCCGGGAATTATTTTGTCTGGTGTCGGCTTTTTTACAAGTTTGGCCAGAGCCTCGGCGGCGGCGGTTTTGTGATCATCAGTAATCTTGGTAACCCCGTGGTCAAGCGCGCCTCGGAAAATACCCGGAAAGCCGAGGGAGTTATTCACCTGATTAGGGAAGTCACTGCGTCCAGTGGCGACAATGAACGCTCCTGCTGCTTTGGCATCGCCGGGTAGAATCTCGGGCTCGGGGTTGGCCATTGCAAAAATAATTGGTTTTTTACCCATAGATTTTATGTGCTCGGGTTTAAGCAGTCCGGCTCGGCTGACGCCTATGAATATGTCAGCATTTTTTACGGCATCTTCTAAGCTTCCAGGCTTCTGTGCACTACTGCCGAAGGCCAGCAATAGCTTTTTCTCTTCGTTTAAGTCAGTCCGGCTGGCCTCAATAATGCCCTTGCTGTCAACGGCGATAATACTTGGCTTGGCGTAACGGTAGAGTAGTTTGGCGATTGCTACACCGGCAGCACCAGCGCCGACTATTACAATTTTGCAGTCAGACAGTCTCTTATTGGCAACTTTGCAGGCGTTTATTAGCCCTGCCAAAACCACAATTGCCGTACCGTGCTGATCGTCGTGCATGAGCGGAATATTAAGCTCAGCTTTAAGGCGCCTTTCAATTTCGAAGCATTTTGGAGCTGCAATGTCTTCTAGATTAATTCCTCCAAAACTTGGAGCGATGGCTTTGACAACCGCCACAATCTCATCGACGGAGTGTACGTTTAGAACAATTGGCACGGCGTCGACATCGGCAAAATGCTTCATAAGCATAGCTTTGCCCTCCATGACCGGCATAGCCCCCTCAGGGCCGATATCACCCAAACCTAAAACGGCTGAGCCGTCAGACACAATCGCTACACAGTTATTCGTCCAAGAAACTTGTTTTAGCTTTTTGGCTGATCCTGCCGCAAAGCGAGCTGCGCCGCCAACGCCTGGAGAATAAAACAACTTAAGCGTGTCTTTATTGACCTCAGCGCGAAGCCCAGTATAGATCTTGCCCTTTAGCGTCTTGTGAAGTTTGACCGACTTTTCGTATATATCCACCGGCCCATAATACACGCTTTTCAATAAACAACAGATATGGTAAACTAACTGAAAGCTAAATCATAGGAAAGTAATTAAAGAAATGCAGTCTGCTACTCAAGCTTTAGATCAAGCGTCCAAAAAACGAGTTGTTGTTGATGTTAAAAGCGGCGACACGGTTCGTGTTCACCAAAAAATTAAAGAAGGCAACAAAGAGCGTGTTCAAATTTTCGAAGGTTTAGTAATTCGTACTAATCGCGGCGGCAGCCTATCATCCAGCATTACTGTCAGACGTATCGCCAGTGGTGTCGGTGTTGAGAAATCCTATTTACTACATAGCCCGCTAGTTACCAAGATTGAAGTGTCGAAGCGTTCCAAGGTGCGCCGTAATTACCTAAGTTACATGCGCAGCCTAAGCGGCAAATCTGCTCGCATGACAGGAGTCAAATTTGATCGTAACGCCGTTAACGATGTACGCGACGAAGAAGCTGAAGCCGAAGAAGCCAAGTTAAAAACCGAGGCCGAGGCAGCTCACGCTGTGGCCGAAGCCGAAAAAGCCAAAGAAGCAGCTGCCGAAGAAGCAAAAGTTGCAGCAGCGCTAGCCACCAGAGAAGAGACTCCAATAGAGGAAGCAACCTCTACCGAAGAATCCAAGCCCTAATAGGCGGTTATACCCCCTAGCCACAACCGTCTATAATCAATTGTATGACTACTAAGGTTCTTGGCGACAATGCCGAAAGTACTGTTTGTGACTTTCTAAAATCTCACGGATACGCAATTCTAGATCGCAACTGGCGAACACGCTGGTGCGAGATAGA